>ERZ808044.300-NODE-300-length-62773-cov-11.762521_pt1 | contig 62773 bp, 56 predicted proteins | sample MGYA00380195_ERZ808044 | MGnify/ENA primary metagenome ERZ808044 (study PRJEB31490, sample SAMN06133423) | mouse gut metagenome | isolation source: Z7_2 | host: mice | place: China: Chengdu | collected 2015-05 ...
AGACAGACAGACAGACAGACAGACAGACAGACAGACAGACAGACAGACAGACAGACAGACAGACAGACAGACAGATAGACAGACAGATAGACAGACAGAGCTGAATGCAGTTAAACTCATTCAGTATGTGTTCGGGTATGTTTATCTAACACTGGACAAAATTTCTGAGAATTGTGATCGGCAGAGAAAACCTGTTACAAAAGGAAAAAGAAAAACTGGGGAGTATCCATATTATGGTGCGTCTGGAATCGTAGATTATGTATCTGATTATATTTTTGATGGGGATTACTTACTTGTATCGGAGGATGGAGCTAATCTTCTTACGAGAAGCACTTCTATCGCTTTTTCGATTTCAGGAAAGAATTGGGTCAATAATCATGCGCATGTTTTAAAATTTGATACTTATGAGCTAAGGCGCTATGTGGAGATATATTTGAATTCTATAGATTTAAGTAAGTATATTTCTGGCGGAGCGCAACCAAAACTCAATCAGGAAAATCTGAATAAGATATCTATTCCTATTCCATCGCCTGATCGTGTGAAATATGTTGTTGATATCCTCGATCGCTTCGATACCCTCTGCAATGACCTATCCGCAGGACTTCCGGCAGAAATCGAAGCACGACAGAAGCAATACGAATACTACAGGGATAAACTGTTATCTTTTGAAGAAATACAAAAGTAAGGGGGCTAGACTATGCCGTACTTTAATATTGTAGCGGAGACATCGGAAAATACTGTGGTCACAGAATACGAGCCAGTCAAGAAGCGTTCAGACAGTTATCAGAGTGAAGCTGCACTGGAACAGGAATTTATCCGTCTGCTGTGCGAACAGGGATATGAGTATCTGCCTGTTCACACAGAGAAGGATCTGATTGCTAATCTCCGTATAAAATTAGAAGAACTGAATAAGTATCAGTTCTCTGATACAGAGTGGGAGGATTTTTTCAAAAATACCGTTGCTAATCCCAATGAGCACATTGTGGAAAAGACACGCACCATCCAAGAAGATAATGTGAAAGTATTAAAACGTGATAATGAGAGAACCAAGAATATTACGTTGATTGATAAAACAAATATTCACAACAATCGGCTGCAGGTTATCAATCAGTATATAATTGGAAAGGAAGACGGCGCAAAACACGACAATCGTTATGATGTTACGGTGCTGGTAAACGGTCTGCCTCTCGTGCATATTGAGTTGAAACGCAGAGGTGTTGCTATTCGTGAGGCATTTAATCAGATCAACCGCTATCAGAGAGAGTCTTTCTGGGCTGGGTTTGGGCTGTATGAGTACATTCAGATTTTTGTCATTTCCAATGGCACGAATACGAAGTATTATTCCAACAGCACCAGGCAAAATGCCCAAAAGGAGCATGAGAAAAGAGGTGCAAGTAAAACGAAGACAAGCAATAGTTTTGAGTTTACCTGCTTCTGGGCGGATGCTAACAATTGTGTAATTCCTGATCTCATTGATTTTACGAAGACCTTTTTTGCAAAGCATACAATTCTGAATATCCTCACAAAATACTGTATTTTTACTTCTGAAGATATGCTGATGGTTATGCGTCCGTACCAGATTACGGCAACGGAGCGTATTCTGAATCGTATTGAGATAGCGAATAACTATAAGAAATATGGAAGCGTGGAAGGCGGCGGATATATCTGGCACACAACTGGTTCCGGCAAGACGCTGACTTCATTTAAGACCGCAAGGCTTGCTTCAAAACTGCCATATATCGATAAGGTGCTGTTTGTGGTTGACCGTAAGGATCTGGACTATCAGACCATGAAAGAATATGACCGCTTTGAAAAGGGAGCAGCCAACAGCAATACCTCTACTGCCATATTAAAACGCCAGTTAGAAGATCTGGACGCACATATCATTATTACGACCATTCAGAAGTTAGCTACTTTTATTAAGAAGAATCCGGGGCATGAAGTGTACACAAAGCATATTGTTATTATTTTTGATGAGTGTCATCGCAGCCAGTTTGGAGATATGCACACAGCCATTGTAAAGAACTTTAAGAAATATCACCTGTTTGGATTTACAGGAACACCAATATTTTCCATAAATTCCGGCAGAGCGAAGAAACCGGAGTTCTTTACTACAGGGCAGACCTTTGGTGACCAGCTGCATAGTTATACCATTGTAGATGCAATCAATGATAAGAATGTCCTTCCGTTCCGGGTGGACTATATTAAGACAATGGACACGGATGAAGAAATTACAGACGAAATGGTATGGGACATTAATCGGGAGAAGGTTATGATGGCTCCTGAGCGCATCCGTATCGTGACGCAGTATATACTGGAACATTTTGATCAGAAGACTTATCGTGGGGATAAGACATACGTCTATAATACGCTGACCAATATCGAAGAGGTGGCTTCAGCTAAGCGTGATGATAAGGTAGAGGAAATCAAGCGGAAGCAGCGCATTAGTGGATTTAATTCTATCTTTGCAGTATCGAACGTACCGATGGCAAAATTGTATTATCAGGAATTTAAGAGGCAGATGGCGGCAGATCCAACGAAGAGGCTGCATGTCGCAACGATTTTCAGTTATGGAGCAAATGAGGAAGAAGCGGACGGCATTCTGGATGAAGAAAATTCAGAGGATACCTCTGCGCTTGATCAGCCGTCCAGAGAATTTCTTGAAGAAGCCATCCAAGATTATAATGAAATGTTTCATACCAACTATGATACTTCCAGTGATAAATTCCAGAATTATTATAAGGATATATCGCTTCGAATGAAAAATAAAGAACTGGATATTCTGATTGTAGTCAATATGTTCCTTACAGGTTTTGACGCCACTACCATGAATACCCTGTGGGTGGACAAGAATCTGAAGATGCACGGACTGATACAGGCGTTTTCGCGTACCAACCGTATCCTCAATTCCATCAAGTCATTTGGCAATATCGTATGTTTTCGCAACCTGCAAAAGCGTGTGGACAGCGCAATTTCCTTATTTGGTGATAAGAATGCCGGGGGGATTGTTCTTCTGCAGAGTTTCAAAGACTACTATTATGGGTATGAGTCTGTGGATGGAAAACAAATGCCGGGTTATGTGGACTTGATGGAAGAGTTGAATTATAAGTTTCCGTTATCAGAGTCGCAGATTGTTGGAGAGCAGAACCAGAAAGATTTTATTGCCCTGTTTGGCGCGATCTTGCGTATGCAAAACCTGCTGCTGTCCTTTGATGATTTCAAAGGACAGGAATTAATCTCAGAGCGCGATCTGCAGGATTACCTCGGACGTTATCAGGACTTACGGGATGAGTGGAAACGGAAACGGCAGGAAAGTACGGACATCACAGATGATGTCGTATTTGAGATTGAATTGATCCGGCAGATAGAAATTAACATTGATTATATCCTTATGCTTGTGAAAAAGTACCATGATACCCATTGTGAGGATAAGGAGGTACTGATTACTATTCAGAAAGCGATTGACGCCAGCCCAGAACTGCGCAGCAAGAAACAGCTCATTGAAAATTTTATTGCAGGAATCAATGACGTGGATGATGTTATGAATGAATGGCACAGCTATGTGGTGGAGCAGAGGGCGCATGACCTTGATACGATCATAGCGGAGGAAAAGCTGAAACCGGAAGATACCCGCAGATTTATGGAGAATGCCTTTCGGGATGGGGAGATGAAAACATCCGGAACAGACATTGATAAACTCATGCCGCCGATTTCGAGATTTGGCGGCGGTGGGAGAGCCAGGAAGAAACAGAGCGTTATTGATAAGTTAAAGATATTCTTTGAGAAATATTTTGGTATTGGCGGTTCGGCATCTTTTACCGGACAGGAACGTAAAGCGGTTACGTATGATTTTGACAGACAGGGTACGCTGTCGATGGCGGCAGAATCGAAAACGCCATATGGGGAAAAATCATAGGAAAAAGAGCACTGCGCGAATTGATTTTACCAAAGGGGAGTTTGCCTTAAATGATGACGAGAATAAAAATAAAGTCAATAAAATATTGACGCTCTTTTTAGAGGATGTTATACTGAAATCCATAGAATGAATGGAGGAAGACACAATGTATGCTATGGAGTTTGCACAAGTTGGTGCTAATATTCAAAAACAGATAGATAAAAAAGGATTAACGCAGCAAAGTCTTGCAGATGCACTGGGAATTTCTAAGCAGGTGATGAATAAGATCATCAAAGGGAATAAAGCTATTAATGTCAATGAACTTACTAAGATTGCATCCATCATAGGAACTACGCCGGACGAGCTTCTTACGGTTGGCAGTGAACCTGTTTCGGTGGAAAGTCTTAGTTTTATGGGCAACATTACTGACGAGGAAACGCTTGAAAGAGTGAATCTGATCCGTTCTGCAATTGATGAGATCCATATGCTGGAGGATTTATTATATGCATAGAGGATTAAATGAATTTGATATTGAAAAGATCAAAAAACAGGCAAGAGAAAAGCTTGGGATGTGCAGAAAATCAAATGATATCATTGGAATCCAGATTTTTTCGATTCTTAGTCTTTATGCGAGGGTGATTTATTATCCGCTGGGTGAGGGTGCCCCGTGGGGATTTACCAGAATCAGCGGTTCGCAGAATGATGCCAGCCTGGAAAAGCCATTTGTAGCAATCAATACATCCATTCCTGTTGATTGTCAGATTTTTGCTGCAGCGCATGAATTGTATCATATCTGGTATGAACATGATCCGGATATTCTTCCTTCCGACCTGTTAGACGAGAATAACAAGGAAGTAAATGAGAAGAAGGCTAATCGTTTCGCGGCGGAATTCCTTATTGATGAGATGATGCTCAGACAGGAAATGGATATTTACAAAATAAAAAAAATCACTATTAAATCAGTACTTCAGTTGTCTGATTTGTTCACAGTGCCTTATCAGGCGATGGCGAAGCGGCTGAAGGAAACAGGATTCATAGGAGAAGAGGAATTACAGAAGCTCCTTTTAGAGTTAGATGACTCAATCATGAGGTATAAGAAAAAGTATGCCATTTCTTCTCTCAAGCCAGATGGCCGTATTGTCATGGATAATCTGGCAGAATTAGCAGTTAACGCATATGAAGCCAATCTGGTTACCTATGAAAAACTTGAATATCTGTTGGGATTATGCGGTTTGAAGTTGGAAGAGCTTGGAATTACAAAGATGTCGGGAAGTATTGCATAGAATACTGGAGGAGGAAAAGTGAGTGGATTGACATTAGAGCAGGCGCGAAAGCTCCTGCTTGAACGGGTGAAGAGGATTGAGGATGTGGAGGAGGTCTCATTGTGGGAGGCGGCGCGGCGCGTGCTTTCAAAGGATGTGTTTGCCAGGCACGACCAGCCGCCTTTTGCGAGATCTCCCCTTGACGGATATGCGGTAAGAAGCGGGGATATCAGCACAGCCGCGAAGGATAAGCCGGTGCGTCTTCGGGTATTGGAGGAAGTGGACGCCGGGCATGTGGGAAGCCGGCACGTGGAGCCGGGGACTGCTGTTCGGATTATGACGGGAGCGCCCATACCGGATGGAGCGGATTGTGTCGTGGGGCAGGAGGATACGGACTACGGGGAAGAGAACGTAGAGGTCTATGAACCGGTTGGTTCTTATGAGAACTACTGTTTTGCGGGGGAGGATTATAAGGCAGGTACGAAGATCCTGGGAGAAGGGCTGACGCTTGGCGCCGTGGAGGTCGGGGTTCTGGCAAGCCTTGGCCTTGGGCAGGTTTCTGTGTACAGAAGGCCTAAGGTGGCGGTGATCACCACCGGGGATGAGATCATTCTGCCGGGAGAGAAGCTTACGGGCGGAAAGATCTATGATTCCAATCTCTATACGTTAGTGACCAGATTAACTATGTGGGGAATGGAAGTGACCGCGAGGGAGCGGGTAGGAGATGACGCAGAATATGCAGCAAAGAGAATCCGGGAAGTGGCGGAGGATGCGGATCTTGTGGTTACTACCGGCGGGGTGTCCGTGGGGAAGAAGGATATCATGCATGATGTGGTAAAGCTTCTTGGATGTGAGACCATCTTCTGGAAGATCGCAGTGAAACCGGGGATGCCGACTCTGTGTGCAGAGTATCAGGGGAAGCTTCTGATCTGTCTGTCAGGGAATCCTTACGGGGCGGCCGTGAATCTGGAACTTCTGGTGCGTCCCCTTCTTGAGAGGATGTCGGGAAGATCGGACCTTGGAATCAGAAGGGCCCATGCCGTGACAAAGAGCAGCTTCCCCAAAATGAGCCGGGTGACCAGATATGTCCGGGGATACTATGAGGATGGAAAGGTGCGGATTCCCGACGGGTCGAATGCGTCGGGAATTCTCAGTACCATGTGCGGGTGTAATTGCCTGATCGAGATCCCGGCAGGGACGCTGCGGCTTGAGAAGGGGGACAGGGCAGGAGTCGTACTGTTATAGCGGTAAAGGCGTCTTAGGAACGAAGTATCTCAGGAACCGTAAAGTTAATTTTTTATGGTTCTTTATGGGTTCTTTACAGGGGTGAATCTGCTTCCGATTGCAGCGGAAAGAAAGATCCACACGAACATCCTGGCGGGAAAGCACAGGAACAGGACCATGGTTACTGCAAGGGGCTTCTTCATGATCCCGCCTAAGAGGGATGACGTAACGATTGCGGCGGCAAACACGACATGTCCTGCGCTTTCCGGAAATACCAGGCATGCGATTCCGTAACCGAAGCAGACTCCGGCAAAGATGACAGGGAAAAAATGTCCGCCCTTAAGTCCGGTCTGGATACAGATATTAGTCAGGAGTATCTTGAAGAAAGCCATGCCGATCAGCAATAGAGGCAGGTAGTTCGGGTAGGTCTCCATCAGTATGCCCATCTGCTCTTCGCCTGAGAACAGGACTGCCGGTACGGCAAGGCCTGCGGTTCCAAGGCAGAGTCCACCGAGGCTCTCCCTTAATATGGGAGGGTATACGTTGGCCAGGCGTTCGCATCCGTGATGGGTCGCCTGGTAGAACCAGGCAAGGGCGCAGCCGCATATTATGTATATAACTATCATCAGATAGTCTGCCCGTACCAGTTCCTGTGCGGGAAAGGACGGGAAACCGCCCATTCCGGCTCCGAACAGATGGGACAGGAACAGATAGGTTCCGAATCCTGATGCGATCGTAATTCCATAGATGAAGGTTTTAGAGGTTCTGGAAAGATCGGGAATTTCTTTTTCTTTATTCTCTTCCTCTACGGCAAAGATTCCGAATAAAGGAGAATGGAAGAGAAGACTTAAGGTGACAGCCATGCCGACTTCCGAATATTCTCCTGCATTGCCCCGGGCAAATTTCAGATTATCTCCCGCCCAGTAACACAGTCCGACGATGATTCCGGTCAGCCCGGCTTCCGGACCGACGCTGCTTCCGATGACCAGCGGAAGAAAGGCGGCGATGAGCATGACGGGCATGTTCTGATAATTGTAACGTTTTTCATTTTTCACTTTTCCGAGAACCACGGTCAATTCTTCCGGATAATCTCCGTATTTCCTTCGAAACACCCCAATCAGAGCACCGCCTGCGGTACAGACAAGTACCGTATAGAAAGGCAAGGAAACCCGCCCCGGAATCCATTCCCAGAGAAAGGAAGTGCTGACGGAGAGGACTTTTAAAAACAGCCAGATGACAGCACTTGTAAAAGCACCTATGATGATGCAGAAAAGACTCAGGTTGAGATGATTTTTTAATTTTATATTGTTCATGGCAATTCCTCTATTTCTATTCGTTTTATATTGTTTATGTGTTTATATGACTTATGTGTTTATATGACAATTCCCCTAAGTATTCGTTTTGTGTCTATTATAAATGCAGGAAGGAGATAATCTGCAAATCTGTGGTAAAAAGTAGAATTTTGTGGTAAAAAAATGATATAAATAATGTATAATTTGTTAGAATTTATAGAGGAGAGGAAAGGAAGTGAGAAATAACTCCATGAATATTGCAGTGGTAGAAGACAGCAGGCAAGAAGCGGAATTGTTGGTTCAATTTCTGGAACTGTATGGTAAAAGACATGGCTGTGATCTGACAATTTCATATTTTATGAGCGGGGAGGAGTTCCTCTCATCTCTGGGTAAAACTAATTACACGGCGGCATTCCTGGATATTTTCCTGGGGAAGATGGACGGGATGGAGACGGCCGGACGGCTGTGGGAGTATAATCCTCAGTGCCAGATCATATTTCTTACTTCAAGCAGAGAGCATATCCGGCAGGCCTTTCAGGTTCATTGCTTTGATTATATTGATAAGAAGGATTTTACATGTGAGAGAATCTTTGAGGTGATGGCTGATCTTAGAAGAAAGCTTCCTTCTGTGAACCAGTATTTGGAATTTGTCAGCGGAAACCGCTCTGTACGGTTCCCCATGAATAAGATCCAGTATGTGCTGTCGGACAATAACTATACGATATTTATGATGGAGGACGGGAAAGAATACCGCTATCGGATTCCCTTTGGCAATATCTTAGAGCTGATGGGACAGGAGAAGAATTTCCTGAATTGTAACCGCGGGGTGCTGTTGAATATGAACGATATTGTGAAGGAAGAATCGGATGTGTATGTGATGAAGAACGGGCAGCGCTTTCCGATTCGAAGATTTGACCGCGCACTGATTAAGGATCGGTATCATCAGTACCAGTTCGCCAGATTAGAGGAGATGTGAGAATGGACAGTATGGAAGATATGGTAGAGTATTTATTACATTATGCGATAATCATTCCTTTGATTCCGCTGTGCTTCTATCCTGTTTGGGGATATATCAGGAGCCGTGTATCTGTCCTGGCCGTGAAGATTATCCTGGTGCTTTTTGCGGTGACTGTGCTGCTGATGATGATCGGACGATTTATGTTCCCGCTGCCCCGCCAGATTAATTATGTGCTGATCCCGGTCGGTATCTATTGTTTTTATCTGTATAACAGTGAAGTAAAGCTATTATTCACCAAGAAATTGTTTGTGTTTCTGACGACCTGCGTGGTGGGGGGCTTCTCTTTCCTGTTTGCTACACTGGCCGATTATACAATGCATCCGACCAGTAATTATCTGAACTTTTCGACAGAGGCGCTGGCTGTACAGCTTATTTTCCTGGCTGCAGCCGATGTAATTCTGTATTTACCGTTTTCCAGGCATCTGGGGTGGGTGATCTCGAATCTGCATGAGGAAGCCATATGGAAGTGGGTATGGATTTTCCCGGCGTTGTTTTTTTCGTCGATATTTTGTATGTTCCCAAGAGAGTACAGCACCATGTATGTGTGGAAAGTAAGACAACTCTATCCGGTTGCGCTGTTGTTTTATATGTTTTTAATCATTCTGGTTTATATTATGTTCTATGTGATCGCATATACGTATGTGCAGAGACAGAAGACGGAGCTGGACAATCAGCTGCTTTCCATGCAGGGAGCACAGTACCAGCAGTTACTTCGGACGGTAGAGGAAAACAGCCGGATTCGGCATGATTTCCGGCATCAGCTCATCGTGATCGCAGAACTTGTGGGGCAGAAGAAGTATGGGAAACTTGAGGAATATGTCTGCAAATATATTGATGATGAGCAGGCCGAGGTGAAGCTGTATTCTTATTCGGCCGCCGTGAATGCACTGATATCCTATTATGAGTCTCTCTGCTTAAGAAGAGGAATACAGCCGGAGTTCTCGGTGTCCCTGCCGAACGGTCTTTCTGTGTCGGATCAGGATTTTTGTGTGATGCTGGGGAATCTGCTTGAGAACGCCATTGACGGAAGCAAAGAGGCTGAATCTCCGTATATCTGCCTGAAGATCCGCCAGACTGCACCGAACATGCTGGCGGTAAAAGTGGCGAATCCTTACCGGGGAACACTTAAGAAGGAGGACGGACACTATCGTTCTTCTAAACGGGAAGGGTTTGGAAAGGGATTGGAATCGGTGAATTTGATTGCGGAGAAATATCAGGGAATGATGGAGATCTTGACAGATGAGCAGATATTTACTGTTAAGGTGCTGCTGCAGATTCCTTAGAGAGGAGAAGAGGGATGGATACATTTCTGCAAAATGTGGTTATTTTACTTGCACTGGTCGTAGTGTTCGGATATTTGAATGAGAGGGTGACAAGATTCACCCATGAGATAGCATTAATGCTGTTCGCAGTGATACTCGGCGGGATACTGGTGGTCTTTGGAGCTATGTTCAAAGGGACGGGCGTTGTATCACAGGTACTTGGGGAGAAACAGTTCTTTAATCTGGAAGGATTTCTGATTGAGGGCGTTCTGTGTTTTATGCTGTTCGCGGGCTCCTGTCATATGAGGCTTTTGGATTTTAAGAAGTATGCAAGGGCAATCTCGCTTCTGGCAGTGGGAGCCACTTTTTTAGGTGCCGTATTTTACGGAGTGCTCTTCTATGTAGTCGGGAAGCTTCTGGGGATTTCGCTTACCGTTCCGATCTGTCTGATGTTCGGGAGCATCGTTGCGCCGACAGATCCGATCGCTGCGACCAGTATTTTGAAGAAGTTTAACCTGCCGCCGGGAGTCAGCTTCATCATCGAGGGAGAGTCCTTGCTGAATGACGGTATGGGAGTGGCCCTTTTTATTTTCTTCTCGGGAATGGTCACAGCCGAAGAGAGCGGCGGTTTCTTTGCCGTGATGGCGAAGGAGCTTTTTGGGGCCGTGGCTGTGGGGATGCTTGTTACGGCGGTCTGTTTCCCCATATTTAGCCGTACCAGGGATGAAGCCAGGCAGATATTCGTAAGCCTTCTGGCGGTATCTCTGTCGTATGTGCTGTGCGAGACATTCGGGTTTTCAGGGGCGATAGCATCTGTCGTCTGCGGAGTGCTGTTTTCTGCGCTTCGCAATCGGTCAGAGCAGAAGGGGAAGCCCCTTATGCTTGAACAGTTCGATATTTTCTGGGGGATCCTGGACACGCTGCTGAATTCGATCTTGTACGTCATGCTTGGCCTTTCGTTTATCCATATTCTGCAGATGCCCTACGTACTGCTTTTGTCGGTTTTTGCAGTTGCCGCCAACTTGATTGGACGGGCGGGAAGCCTTGGGGCGGTGTCTTTATTCATCGGCCCGCTGCCGGACGGGTATCGTAAGGGCCCGTTTATTGAACTGCTGACCTGGGGCGGCCTTCGGGGAGGATTGTCGGTCGCACTTGCCATGAGTACGCAGGGAATGGTTCCCGGCGAGATCTATCATGTACTCCTTGGAGGGACGTATGCGGTGGTATTCTTTACGACGATCGTTCAGGGGATGACAATGCGTGCGGTATATCAGAGCATCCAGAAAAATATCCCTGACAGAATCCGATGAATACGGATTCTGTCAGGGATGTTTCTGTTATCGGAAATTACCGATAGATAATATCCTTCCGGCCCGGTCCGTTTGAAACCATAGTGATCGGATATCCGATCTGTTCTTCTACGAATTCAATATATCTGCGGCAGTTCTCGGGCAATTCTTCGTAGGTCTGAATTCCTCTGATATCGCATTTCCATCCCGGCAGCTTCTTAATGACCGGCTTTGCCTTTTCAAGCAGATGTGTCACAGGGAATTCTGTCGTCACCTCACCGTCGATCTCATAGCCGACGCATACCGGTATCTCGTCCAGATATCCAAGGACATCCAGTACCGTAAATGCCACATCAGTAGTACCCTGCATCCGGCATCCGTATTTGGAAGCGACACAGTCGAACCATCCTACTCTCCGCGGACGACCTGTAGTAGCACCGAATTCACCGCCGTCACCTCCGCGGCGTCTCAGTTCATCTGCCTCGGCGTCAAAGATCTCACTGACGAAGGCACCGGCTCCTACCGCACTGGAATATGCCTTGCATACCGTAATTACCTTCCTGATCTCATAAGGCGGGATACCCGCCCCAATTGCGCCGTAAGCAGCCAGCGTAGAAGAGGAGGTTACCATCGGATAAATCCCGTGATCCGGATCTTTCAGCGTCCCAAGCTGTCCTTCCAGCAGGATCTCCTTACCTTCTTTCAGTGCATTGTGAAGGAAAAGGACAGTATCACATACGTAAGGTTCTATCATCTTCTTATATTCCTGAAGCTCGTTATACAGTTCTTTGGGATCTATAGTCGGTTTATGGTACAGATGCTCAAGCAGTACATTCTTTTGATCAGCGATTCTTACTACCTTCTCTTTCAGAAGCTCATCATCGAACAGTTCGCTTACCTGAAAACCAATCTTTGCATACTTGTCTGAATAGAACGGCGCAATACCTGATTTTGTGGAACCGAAGGATTTGCCTCCCAGGCGTTCCTCTTCATACGCATCGATATTCTTGTGATAGGACATTACCATCTGGGCACGGTCTGACACCAGGATCTTCGGCATGGGAACTCCTCTGTCGATAATAGATTGGATCTCTTTAAAAAGCACTGGAATATCAAGCGCAACGCCGTTTCCGATAATACTGGTCGTATGATTATAGAACACACCGGAAGGCAGAGTGTGCAGTGCAAATTTCCCATAATCATTAATGATAGTATGTCCCGCATTCGCTCCTCCCTGGAATCTTACAACGATATCGGCCTTCTTGGCCAGCATATCCGTAATCTTTCCTTTTCCTTCATCGCCCCAGTTGGCTCCAACTACTGCTCTTACCATATCTGTTCCTCCTAATGTTATCATAATAACTTAGGCACCGTCGTGAAGTCATTTCACGACAGTTCCTTACTCAAAACCAATTAGCATTATACTATATTTTCCTATATCTGTAAAACATATTTTCACTGTTTCCTGTAAATTCAAAAGAAAATATGATATTGTACTCACTACATCAGCGGTGCAACCATCCGCAGCACATGTCCGCTGATCTTGATAAACAGGCTTCGTTCCTTGGCTTCTACCAGCGACACTTTATGGCATCTGGCCAGGGTCTGCTGGAAATCCTGCTCGATCTTATCAATCTCCGGATTATTATAGATAAAGACTCCGCACTCGAAATGCAGGTACAGGCTTCGAAAGTCCAGATTGATGGTTCCTACTGTCGCAGTATCATCATCTGACACGAACACCTTGGCATGGACGAATCCGGGCGTATATTCGTAGATCTGAACACCCCCTTCGATCAACTCCTTGTAGTATGTTTTGGCTACGGCGAACGCATACCATTTGTCCGGGATATGAGGCATGATGATGATGACTTCGATTCCGCTCTTGGCAACCCTGGTCAGTGTCGTGATCATCTCATTGTCAAGGATCAGGTAGGGAGTCATAATATGTACATATTTTTTTGCATGATTCAGAATGTGAAAATATACCTCTTCTCCCACATTTTCATTGTCAAAGGGGCTGTCCGCATATGGAATCACGTAGCCTAATCCACGGCGAAGTTCTGTCTTTTTGGGAGTCAGATAGCGCTTGTATCGTTCCGGTCTTCGTTCTTCCACATTCCACATCTGCAGAAACATCATTGTCAGGCTCTGTACTGCGTCGCCTTTTAACATTACTGCGGTATCTTTCCAGTGTCCGAATCTCTTCTTCCTGTTAATATATTCGTCTCCCAGATTAATTCCCCCGGTAAATCCTACTTTACCATCGATCACGCATATCTTGCGGTGATCGCGGTTGTTCTGGGTCGTTGACAGGAAAGGCTTGATCCGGTTGGACATCTTGCACTGGATTCCCAGTCGTTCTAAATGTTCCGGATATCCGTAAGGCAGCATGGAGATGGCACACATCCCATCGTACATAAAACGGACTTCCACGCCGTCTCTGGCTTTTTCTTTAAGAATTTCCAGGATTGTTCCCCACATATGTCCCTTTTCTACAATAAAATATTCCATGAAAATGTAGCTGCGGGCCTTTTTAAGCTCTTCCACCATCGCTTTAAATTTGTACTCTCCCAACGGGAAATACTGGATCTTTGTATTGCGGTAGGTCGGGAAGCCAAGCTGCCTTGATAAATAGTAGGATAAATGTGCATTGGCAGATTTGCTTGCCCACAGATCCTTTACGATCTCCGGATCCTGCTGCATGTATGGCTCTGTCTCGATCCTGAGTGTTGACAGCCTGTTCTGCATGAATCTGGTTCCCACCTGCATCTGTACGAAGATGTAGAAGATGACGCCCACGAACGGAAACAGCAGCACGCACAGCATCCATGTCATCTTGAATGCCGGATTGCCTTTTGTGTTGATAATATAAATCAGTACGACGGCTTCTAAAACCATCAGCGCTCCGTAGATATACGGAAGGTATGCTTCCAGATAATGGATGGAACCGATTATGTATCCGATCTGTAAAAGCAGCAGTAAAAGAATGATTCCAGTTCTGCTGAATATAATACGGAATAATCCTTTTTTTGCGGTGCCAGGTGTTTGATTTGTGTTCATTATTCTCTCTCCTTGGATAAAATACAGAATTGCCACAGATAACAGTTTAACACAGATTTTCGCAATAATCTAACAGATTACTTATTTTTTACATACATTTTATGATTATTTTAGAGGAAAAATAATACAATATGTGTTATGATAGATATCAGAATACAATTTTTGAAAGGAGTTATAATTATCATGAAGAAATGGGGCAAAAGTATCATAGGGCTGGCAGCGCTCGGCAGTGCACTTGCAGGCCTTATCTATTATTTTAAGAAGAAAGAATCCTGCGAAGACGATGATTTCGATGATGATTTTGAAGATGATGATTTTGACCTTGACAGTGATTTGAAACCGGTGTCCGACCGTGAGTATGTATCTCTGAATCCATCTGCTAAGAATGAAGAGGAAGAAGAGACTTCCAAAGAAGAAGCTTCCGATGATGCGGATGCTTCCAGGGAGGAAGAAAAGACCGAATAGAGATTGAAGCCGTCTGGTATAGTCCGGGCGGCTTTTTTCTCTTTTTACAATTTAGAAACATTTCTATAGAATTTTCGAGATTTCTCTCCGATAAAATACCACCATACAAAGAATATAAGAAGTTCTCAGGATGCGAGGTTACGGACAGCTCCTGATTACAAGAATACAGAACAAAAAGAGGAGCAGTTGGAATGTGTGGAATCTGTGGAATTATCGGGGAGACAGAAGGAAAAGAGCAGGTGCTTTTGCAGATGATGAGAGCGATAGAGCACCGAGGCCCGGACGGAAGGGATATGTATACAGCCAAAGGAGCGATGCTTGGATTTCAGAGGCTTAGCATCATTGACCTTGAGACGGGAATGCAGCCGATGCGCAATGAGGACGGAAGTATGGCACTGGTCTTTAACGGAGAAATCTATAACTATCGGATCCTTAAGGAGATGTTAATGCAAAAGGGCCATCGGTTTTGCAGTGATTCGGATTCGGAGGTACTCATCCATGGATATGAAGAATACCAGAAAGGGTTTCTGGATAAATTAAGAGGAATGTTCGGGTTTGCAATCTGGGATGCGAAGGAAGAGACACTGTTTGCCGCGAGAGATTATTTTGGTATCAAACCTTTTTACTATGCATTGATCGGAAATACGCTGGTATTTGCCTCGGAGATTAAGAGTATCCTTAAGGTTCCGGAATATCACAGGGAGGTCAATGAAGAGGCGTTAGAGCAATACCTGTCGTTTCAGTATTCAGTGCTGCCGGAGACATTTTTTAAGGGAATCTACCAATTGCTGCCGGGACATTATCTGTACTATGCCAATGGAGAATTAAGGACGGCGTGTTACTTTGAACCTTCCCTGCGTCCGGAGGAGAAGGCAGGGCAAGAGAGGATATTTACAGAGGTGAAGGACGTGATCGGCCAGTCGGTGAAGCGGCATCTGGTCAGTGATGTGGAGGTGGGAAGTTTCTTGTCGAGCGGTGTGGATTCAAGCCTTGTGGCGGCAATGTCCGGGTGTGGACGGACATTCACGGTGGGATTTGAGAATGAGGGAAGTCTCTATAATGAAACTACATATGCGAAAGAGTTTGCAAATGAGCTTAAAGTGCAAAACCACAGTAAATATATTACGAAGGAAGAATTCAGGGAGGCGGTTCCCAGGGTGATGTACCACTTAGACGAGCCATCGGGCGATGCCTCCGCGGTGGCGCTTTATTTTCTTGCCAAAGAGGCGGCCAGGGAAGTGAAGGTCGTATTATCGGGGGAAGGTGCGGATGAAATCTTCGGGGGATACAATATCTATCTGGAACCCAAAGCGCTTAAGTTCCTTGACTGGATACCCATGAAGGCAAGAAAACAGATTGCTTCTTTGGCGGAGCATCTGCCCAGACACATGAAGGGAAGGAATTATCTGATCCGTGCGTCCCAGACACTAAGAGAGCGATATATCGGCAACGCCTATATCTTTCATCCGAAGGAGCGGAGACGGCTCTTAAAGAATAAGGAGTACGCGCAGACCCCGGAAGAATTTCTTGAAGACATATATGACAGGATCACCCATCTTCCGGATTCTGACCAGATGCAGTCTATAGATCTTAAGTATTGGCTTCCGGGAGATATTCTGCAGAAAGCGGATAAGATGAGTATGGCACATTCTCTGGAACTTCGGGTTCCGTTCCTGGATAAGGATGTATTTGCGGTGGCAAGGCGGATCCCCCATCAGATGAAGACGAGGCATTACACGACCAAATATGTCCTGAGAAAGGCGGCAAAGAGCTATCTTCCCAAACAGGTATCAGGGAAGAAGAAGCTTGGATTTCCGATCCCCATCAGAAATTGGATCAAGGAAGAGGACTGGTACTGTGAGATGATGGAATTATTTACCGGGGATACGGCAGATAAATACTTTCATACGGAGCAGCTGGTGAAGCTTTTGGAGGAGCACAGGAGCGGGAAAGAAGATAACAGCAGAAAGATCTGGACCGTCTACGCGTTTCTTGTGTGGTATAAAATCTATTTTATTTCTGAAGAATTACAGTAACATCTCGAAATACAGAGTAAATTAAGTTATAATAATTGTAGATTTACAGAGGGCAGGAGTAATGAAGGATACGGAAGAGATCAGAATACTTGTGATAGAAGATGAAAAACCGATTGCGGATATCCTGGAGTATGGTTTTAAGAAAGAAGGATTCAAGGTAAAAAGTGCATATACGGGGGCAGACGGCTTGAAAGAAGCGAAGGATTTCGAACCGCATCTTGTGCTCCTTGACTGGATGCTCCCGGATTTAAGCGGTGTGGATGTCTGTAAGATGCTGACAGAACTCTACAACATACCGATCATTATGCTGACAGCAAGAGGGAGTATTGATGATAAGGTATACGGCCTGGAATCCGGGGCAGATGATTATATTACGAAGCCTTTTGACTTAAGGGAGGTCATTGTACGGGTGAAGACGATCTTAAGAAGATTTGGGAAGGCAGTGAAGGGCAAAGAAGAAGTAAGGGAGATTCACCTTCAGGATGTGGTGATCTCGGAACAGGAGCGGACGGTCTGTCAGCATGGAGAGTATGTGGAGCTTACGCCAAAGGAGTTTGACCTGCTGGTCTGGATGGTAAAGCATCCCAAACAAGTATTTACCCGTTCGCATCTGCTGGATGAGATCTGGGGATATGATTTTATGGGAGATACAAGGACGGTAGATATCCATATCCAGAGGCTGAGAAAAAAGCTTTGTATGGGGGAATCTATTGTTACGGTTTTTGGCGTTGGGTATAAATATGTGCCGGAAGGGTCAGGATAATGTTGAGTGCAGGATGGAACTATGTACCAGAAGAATAGGTTTTGGAACGGGATTCTGTTTCGAATGAGCGTGTGGGTGCTGCTGCTTGAGGTCGCAAGTATTCTGGCTGTCGTATATTTTGTGAAAATACGGGTGCAGTATAATCTGGAGAGCCAGATTATCAAGGATCTTCAGGGAATCGAGAGCAACAGCGAGCTCTATGTCCGTCAGATTCTGCTGATCAATAATTGTCAGATCGATGAATCCGGATTCCAGCAGTGCATCCATGAGATTGAGCAGCAGTTAAGAAATGCAGGATATCAGGATGTCGCCCTCTATGATCATAATGGGAGATTGCTTAAAAGCAATGCAGAATACCGGTTTGCCCAGGCGGCAGACCGTGAAGACTTTCAGCTTGCAAGGAAGCGTCAGAGTGCATTTACAATTTATTACGGGAAACAGAACCGGTGTGAGGTATATTTTACCATTCCGGTAGAGGGGATGGAAGATAAGATCGGGATTATCAGTTATTATCTGGATTATCAGGAGATGTATGAGAGAGAGTGGGCGATGTTGGGCGAGATGGTCAGAATTACGGTGCTGGCCTTTTCGGTTATTTATCTGGTTATTTGGGTGATGATCAGGCGTATGGTCTATCCGATCCGGCTGCTTGGGCGTACCTCGAGTGAGATTTCCAGCCATCTGATGGACGGGCAGATTGACAGCGAAGCGTTGGGAAAGTTTAAGTTTAATGAGAGAAAGGACGAGATCGGGGAGTTATCGCGTAATTATACCCGGATGCTTGAAGTGACGAAAGAACAGTTTGAGAAGATCCAGGAGGACAGAGACCATATTCTCCAGCTGTGGAACAGCCGTCAGGAGTTTTACAACAATGTGACTCATGAACTTAAGACACCGCTTACGACAATCTCCGGATATGCCCAGCTGATGGAGGAGAACGGGCTTGGGGATGAGGAATTATTCTATAACGGGATGGAGCATATCCTGCAGGAGAGTACCAGGCTGCACCGTATGGTGATCCAGCTCCTGGAGATGCAGGATAAGGATCAGTATATCCGGATGGAATCTCTTGATGTGGCCAAAACCTTACGAAATGTGGTGGATTCCATGCAGATGAAGGCAAAGCGGTATGATAATGCGCTTATCCTGGAGGGTGATGAAGAGGTCTTCCTTGTGAGGGGAAGAGAAGACCGGGTCAGGCAGGTGCTGATCAATCTGATTGACAATGCGATCAAATACGGAGAGGCAGGAAAGGAGATCTGGATCAGGATCTCAAGAAAGAGAAACCAGGTTCAGATCGCAGTCGCCAATCAGGGGAAGGGCATAGAGGTCCGGGAGATAAAACATATCTTTGAGCCCTTCTACCGGGTAGATAAGGAGCGCTCAAGAGAGATGGGAAGTTCCGGGCTTGGTCTGTCTATCTCCAGAAAAATCATGGAAGAACACGGCGGAGCGATCCAGGTGAGGAGTGAGCCGGGCGGATATACGATTTTTATGGTTAGTTTTCCGGGGATCTTAGATTAAGAGAGGTATCAGAGAAACATGCAGAACAGAAAAGGCAGAAGACGGTTTCTGGCTATCCTTATTATAACAGGGGTCTTTCTTGGCGGATGTGAGACAAAGGAGATATCGAAGACGGTCATCCTGCCAAAAGAGACGGCAGATGACGGAAACGGATCAGGAATCAATGTTAAAAATATCAAGGAACACACCTATGAAGGAGATATATTGTCCATGACGTGGGAAGAAGATCTGCCGGGTGGAATCTGTGTGCTCTTTGACAAAGGAGGAGGCTGGGAATATCAGGTCATGGACGTGTATCAGAAGGAGACCTTGGAAAGCAGCCTTTTGGATGAGTTTTTTGTAGGATTTGCGCGGATATCCCCCGGAGGGAAATATATCATAAGTGAGGTTATAAACGATTCTGTGGTGCAGTTATTTCTTTACAGGACAGGAACAGGTGAGAAACAGTTAATCTGTGAGTGGGAAAATTCGTCAGAGATATTCATGTATGAATGGAGCGGCGACGGTACAAAGTTTTTTGTATGGCAGGACGGGAATGATTACGGACAGGATCCGTATGAAAATTGGAGTATATGCCGGTATGACGCAGAGAGCGGTGAGAAAGCGGAGATCCTGATGGAGGGAAACGGAGGAGCATGGAGAACCGTGCTTCCAAACGACGACGGCTCGAAGGCTTATGTGCGGGAAGAATATTTAGATGAAAACTGTGATGCGGTAATGAATATGTATGAAGGGACGCTTAATAAATACAAGATTACAGCAGAGAATACGGAATATGATGCGTCAACAGGAGAGGATGAGCAGACGGCAGCAAGCAGGAGCTGGGTCGCAGATATGGAGACTGGTGAAGCCAGAGAATTAGAAGATGAAAAGATGATTGTTTCGGGTCCGATCAAATATACCAGGCAAGGAGTATTTGGAAAGGAGGGTGATGGGATCTGGCTGCTGCAGGAGCCGCTGGGAGAGACAGAGAAGAAGAGGATCCTGACGACAGATTGTGACGAAATCTGTGTCTGTGAGAATGGGGACCACATTTTCCTGATGGACTGGGACATGGATCCGGATTATCTCCAGGTTACAGGCGTACGGATGCAGGACGGAGAGGTAGCGGGGCGGCAGGTGCTGTATAAGAATATCTATGGGAGTTACGACACGGTGCTTGTAGGGCAGGATGACAGCGAACTGATCATTCAGACGGAGGAATATCTGAGTAAAGAGGAGTGCTTAAAGAGGGTGGCGGTGCTGGAGTATTGAACCGTTGTCCCTGTGGTTGTGCTATACAGTTTTTCGTTCGTTAATTTTAAGAAATACCTAATCTTTCTTTTAGAATTTTGCCATAACATAGACACATTTGGCTGATATTCTAAGAATAGTTATTATATAGGCATATTTATTCAGGCAGGCCCATATAATAATAATACGGGGACTTTGCTATAGACATTGGCAACTGATCGCAATGAGGGGAAGGAAGAAGATACGCGGCTGCTTATCTGCAGGTTAAGCGGCAATACAGATACATAGTGTCAGCTCCCGTGAGTATAAGTAAGAGAAGGAGGTATTATATGCAGCAGAAAAAGGAAGCGAATCATACAGAAGTACTCTCAATAGAGGAATACCTTACAAAAAGAAAAAGAGTCAGAGAAATGGATCAAAACCAGATGAGGGGAGGAATCCCCAAGGAGAATCAGGCGTTAGTTCTGGCCGGATTATGTATATAGAATAGAATAACAAAGCGGCCGTAAAACCAGGTGAATACGATATACCAGGTTTGCGGCCGCTTTGTACGGTTCATACGGCGGCGCAGTCAGATGTCGTCTTTATTGTCTTTATCGTCTTTTATGAGGCGGTATACCAGTGTATAAGCGTACAGAAATACCGGAAGAATGATCGTGCAGGCAACGGAAGCTTTTAAGAGTCCGAAAGCGGCAGGGCTGTCAAGCAGTGCGAATACGAGTGTGGAAACGTACATGCCAAAGAGCAGGAGAGCACCGATTGCCGCCAGAATCCGCTGTGTTTTTGTTCTTTTTGTATTTTTCATGAGAATCATCCTTTACATCTTAGTAAGACTTTAGTATATTATATAAGTGGCAATAAAAATTTGCAAATAAAATATGAAACCAAATACAAAGGAGTATTACATATGAGCCAGACATTATTAGATCAGTGGAAATCGATCGCATATGATGAGAAAGCGGACAGAGGGTCGCTTCAGAGGTTCTGGAAGAACTATTTCCAGATTGAGAAGGAGATTTATGAGCAGCTTCTTACGAATCCAGATGAGGAGGTAAAGGGAACAGTAAAGGAACTGGCAGAGAAATACGGCCAGGAGGTCATGACGATGGTTGGCTTTCTGGATGGTATCGATGAGAGCCTGAAAGAGCCAAATCCGATCGAGACGATGGATGAGGATACGGTAGTAAGCCTTGCGTTTGACAAGGAGAAGCTCTACAAGAACATGGTGGCTGCCAAGGCGGACTGGCTGTACGAGCTTCCCCAGTGGAAGGATATCTATCCTGAGGAAGAGCTGAAGAGACTTTATAAGGAACAGAAGGAATCCGGCACGATCCGTAAGGAGAAGAAGATCGGGCGCAATGATCCGTGTCCGTGCGGTTCAGGTAAGAAGTATAAGAAATGCTGTGGCAGATAATCTTACTTGCTTTTAGTATTCTGTGCCTGATATACTATATACTGTTGTGTATCGGGCTTCGAAAATGGAACTCTACCTTTTCAAGATTCTGGCTGCTGTGCGCAGCCGCAGGTTTTATCTGCTGGTATCTGTGCAAAGACATTGCGGGAACCTGGCTTTGGATTCCGGCAGCGATTCTGGCGGCCGTCTTCCTGTTGACGGAGGCCAGGATTGTCAGGGGGATGTTTCCGGATCAGCAATGCGGGGGACAAGAGGCGGATTGCCGGTATCTGATCGTTCTGGGAGCACAGGTGGACGGACGAAGGATTACGGATTCCCTGCGAAGAAGGCTTGATCGGGCGCTCGAGTATCTCAGGGAATATCCGGAGGCAGCGGTGATCGTTTCCGGAGGGATGGGAAAGGGTGAGGAGATCCCGGAAGCCAGGGTCATGGGAGAGTATCTGGCCGAACATGGAATAGAAGAGGACAGGATCTTTCGGGAAGACCGATCAAGGACTACGAAAGAGAATCTGGAATTTTCCAGGGCATATATAGAAGATCCCGGTGCATGGGTTGGGATTGTCTCGAATAATTTCCATCTCTACAGAGCAGTCTGTTATGCGAAGCGGCAGGGATACCTTCGGCCGTGTCCGGTGGCGGCGGACTGTCATCCGCTTTTGTTCCCGAATTATCTTGTGCGGGAATTCTTTGCGGTGTGGAAGATGTGGATTATTAGCAGTTGACAAAGAAGAATGTGGTGTTATAATAATTGGTGTGAAGATATTTGAACACGTTGACGAGACGAGTAGGTTGGGAAAGGAATCGCAGAGAGAGAAGCCGGTGGCTGCAAGCTTCTTATTTCGGAACCTTCTGAAGACTACCTCTGAGTGGCTGTAAAGCAGTCCGGTGATTCCGTTATCATCATGAATGAAGTGGTTTTGGCATGGATGCCAGAGCAATCAGGGTGGAACCGCGAGAATGATCGCCCCTTACAGTGATGCTGTAAGGGGCGTTTTTTACGATAATTCTTAAGGAAAAGCCCGGTTGCAGAAAAAGTAAGAAGTCAATATAAAGAAAGAAGGTAAAAAGAATGAAAGTTACATTAAAAGACGGATCGGTCAGAGAATACGAGGGAAGCAGATCAGTCCTCATGATCGCGAAAGATATCAGTGAAGGTCTTGCGCGGGCAGCGACAAGTGCGAAAGTGAACGGTGATATTGTAGATCTGAGGACAGAGATTGACGGAGATTGTGAGCTGGAACTGCTGACCTTCGATTCCGAGGACGGGAAAGGAGCGTTCTGGCATACAACATCCCATATTATGGCTCAGGCAGTAAAACGGTTGTATCCGGAGACAAAGCTTGCCATTGGGCCGTCAATTGACAATGGATTTTACTATGATCTGGACAGGGAGACTCCTTTTGTGACGGAGGATCTGGAGAAGATCGAGGCGGAGATGAAGAAGATTGTCAAGGAGAATCTGCCGATCGAGAGATTTACGAAGACACGGGATGAGGCGGTTGCATATTTCAAAGAAAAAGATGAACCATATAAAGTAGAATTAGTGGAGGATCTGCCGGCAGGAGAAGAGATCAGTTTCTATCAGCAGGGAGAATTCGTAGATCTTTGTGCCGGTCCGCATCTGATGTCAACGAAGAATGTGAAGGCGGTGAAGCTTCTGAGTCTTGCAGGCGCATACTGGCGCGGCAGTGAGAAGAATAAGATGCTGACCAGGATCTATGGGATCTCTTATCCGAAGAAAGCAGAATTAGAAGAATACCTGACCAGGCTGGAGGAAGCGAAGAAGCGGGACCACAGAAAACTTGGACGTGACCTGGGATTGTTTATGATGTGTGACGAGGGTCCCGGATTCCCGTTCTTCCTCCCCAATGGTATGGTGCTTAAGAATACGCTGCTGGAATACTGGAGAGAACTGCATAAGAAAAACGGGTATGTGGAGATCTCTACGCCGATTATATTAAGCCGCCATCTGTGGGAGAATTCCGGGCACTGGGATCACTATAAGGACAATATGTATACGACTGTTATCGATGATGAGGATTATGCTGTTAAGCCGATGAATTGTCCGGGAGGAATGCTGGTCTATAAGGCGGAACCCCGTTCTTATAAGGATCTGCCTCTCCGTGCGGGAGAGATTGGCCTGGTGCACAGACATGAGAAATCAGGGGCACTTCACGGATTGTTCCGTGTCCGCTGTTTTCATCAGGATGACGCCCATATCTTTATGATGCCGGAGCAGATCCGAGATGAGATCAAGGGTGTTGCGAAGCTGATCGATGAAGTCTACAGTTTATTTGGATTCAAATATCATGTGGAACTGTCTACCCGTCCAGAGGACAGTATGGGAAGTGATGAGGATTGGGAGCTGGCGACCGATGGACTTAAGGGCGCGCTGGATGACCTGGGGCTTGATTACGTCATCAATGAGGGCGACGGTGCATTCTACGGGCCGAAGATTGATTTCCATCTGGAGGATTCGATCGGAAGGACCTGGCAGTGCGGGACGATTCAGCTGGATATGCAGATGCCGCAGAGATTTGACCTGGAATATACGGGAGCAGATGGTGAGAAACACCGCCCGATTATGATCCACAGAGTTGCGTTCGGTTCTATCGAGCGGTTTATCGGTATCCTGATTGAGCATTTTGCAGGTGCATTCCCAACCTGGCTTGCACCGGTGCAGGTGAAGATTCTTCCGATCTCCGAGAAGCATCTGGAATATGGAAGGAAGGTATTGCAGGAATTAGAAGCGGCGGGAATCCGTGCCGAGATCGATGAACGGGCGGAAAAGATCGGCTATAAGATCCGTGAAGCCCAGATGAAGAAGATCCCGTATATGCTGGTAGTCGGGGCGAAGGAAGAGGAACAGAACCTGGTGGCGGTAAGGAGCCGGTTTGCAGGAGACGAAGGTCAGGAGAAGATCGGAGACTTTATCGCTGCAGTGAAAGAGGAGATTGCAGCCAAGACTCAGCGTGAGATCGCAAAGGAAGATTAAGCGGCCAAAATGAAAGATTTGAAAAAAACCCGGCAGGAAAGTATGAAAGGTAAGAAAGAGGGCATAATAAACTATGATATTTTTCAATATTAGGAGGTAAGATTATGCCAGAATTAAGATGTACGGTACAGACATGTACACACAACAAGGATTTCTATTGTGACCTGGACGGAATCGTGGTAGGCGGGAACTCTGCGAAGAAGGCAGCGGATACCTGCTGTGACAGTTTTGAGGAGAGAAAAGGGGACTCTTACAGCAACGTAACAGGAGAAGCTTCTCCTACGGCTAATATCGACTGCAAAGCTACGGACTGCACCTACAATGATGACTGCAAGTGCCATGCGGGCAAGATCAGTGTCGAGGGCAGCAATGCCTGCCAGTGCGGACAGACGGAATGTGCGACCTTTACATGCGGCTGCCATTAGCGTGACCGGACGGAGGGAAAAAAGGCTTTACACCACAATCACCGATTGATATAATGAAAGTATCAAAGTAAACGGCACTTATCAAAAGGTGGTGAAAGCAAGCATGACGGGTAAAGAAGTAGTAAATCTTATTCAAAAATTAGAGGCAGAAGGTATGTCAGCCGAAAAGATTATAGAAATTATAAAATATGTTGAAATGGCTGAACCAAAATCAGAAACTATATAAGTAACCGCTAATGAATGGGGTCATCGGTTAATGTCGATTTTCCGGCTTCGCCGAAAAATAAGCATATCCATCAGAATTCTGTGTTTACCAGCACAGGTTCTCTCATGGGATATGCTTATTTTTTTGCAGAACACATTAATAGATGCTTTACACTATAATCACCGATTGATATAATGAAAATACCAAAGTAAACGGCACTTATTATATTTTTACCTATGAAAGGAGAAAAGAATGGATCTGAATTTGCAGATATTAGATATGGCTGGTGCGCAGCCTGAGCATTCAACAGTGATTGTTAATTTTGTGGCTGCTATTCGTAAACAATTAAAAAATAGTACTTGTTATGTTTTTTCAGATAACGTTCAATATAGGTGGCAGACTGAAGAAGGAATGGATAAAACTGTTATTCCTGATGCTTCCATAAATTGCCGTGTAAAAGCTAGACGAGGGAATACTTTTTTGAATGCTCCAAGATTTGTCATGGAAGTGTTAAGTCCATCAACGGAAAACTATGATCGTGGAGAAAAGATGGAAATTTATAGACAACAGGAAATAGAGGAATATTGGATTGTTGACTGGAAGAAGAAGCAGATAGAAATATATGATTTAGATTATGAAGGTGGTAATCCCCAATATTATTTGTGGAAGACTATTACAGAAGAAAATAAGAAAGATTTGAAAATCATTCATTTCCCAACAATAGAAATTACATTTGATGATATATTTGAGGAAGTAGAATTGTAAAAGATTTGAGGCTGCAACCCTGGTACATCGAATAATACTAGTACAACGAAAATTAATAACTGCTATATTCGCGCAGGATATAGCAGTTATTTAATTTGCGATGTATTAGAAGACACCGGCTTAAAATGGCGTCCCATACAAATCGTACGGCGTTACCTGGTACACATAATAATTAAGCCAGTTGGTATACAGGTTGTTTGCCGTTGCCCGCCAGGTCAGCAGAGGCTTGTTCTTAGGATCATTATCTGCATAATAGTTCTTTGGCATCTCGATCGGAAGGCCTTTGGAGAGATCTCTCTTATATTCGCCGTCCAATGTGATCCGGTCATATTCCGGGTGTCCCATGACGAAGATCTGCCGGCCGTCCCTTGCCATGGCGAGGAATAGCCCGGCTTCTTCCGATTCGGCCAGTACCGTCAGTCTTTTCTCAGCCCGGATCTTCTCCATAGGCACTTCCGTATGTCTGGAATGGGGAGCCAGAAATACATCGTCAAAACCGCGGACCAAAGGGATCTTACGGTTCATTACTTTGTGCCAGAACACGCCGAATACCTTTTGATTCACCGGAACCTTATCGATTCCGTAGTGATAATAGATTCCGGCCTGGGCGCCCCAGCACAAATGCAGCGTGGAGGTGACATGGGTCTTGCTCCATTCCATGATTTCTTTTAATTCTTCCCAGTAATCTACGGCCTCGAAAGGCATCTGCTCTACCGGGGCGCCTGTGATGATAAAGCCGTCGAACTTCTCTTTTTTTATCTCGTCAAACTTCTGGTAAAACTGGTTCAGATGGCTGGTAGGCGTGTTCTTCGACTCATGGGTAGACACCGTTACAAAGACGACGTCCACCTGGAGCGGCGTATTCGACAGAGACCTCAGTATCTGAAGCTCCGTATCCTCTTTCAGCGGCATCAGGTTCAAAAGCCCTATTTTGATCGGGCGGATATCCTGATGCATGGCACGATGTTCATCCATAACGAATATATTTTCTTCCTCCAGGATCTCTTTCACCGGGAGATTATTTTGAACTCTGATTGGCATGATCTTCATTCTCCTTTCTTGTATCTGGTTCGGATTCCTGTGAATGATAATACCTTCCCTCATCATCCACATAACTCATAGTATCATAATATTCGGAAGGCGCCGGCAGTTTTTTCCGTTCCAGGCGGTTGTTGATTACCATCTGAACGATATAATACAGGACCGCAAAGGCAGGAACTCCCATAACCATTCCTACAAAGCCGAACAGGCCGCCGCCTAAGAGAATTGCCACGATGACCCAGAAGGCGGAAAGCCCTGTGGAATTGCCAAGGATCTTTGGCCCCAGTATATTTCCGTCAAATTGCTGCAATAACAAAATGAATATTACGAAGTAAACACCCTGGATGGGGTTCGCAAGCATGATAAGTATCGTACTTGGCACTGCACCGATATACGGACCGAAGAATGGAATGACATTCGTAACGCCAACGATTACGCTGACCAGCATGGCATAGGGCATATTCAGGATCGTAAGACCGATAAAACACAGGACCCCGATGATGGCGGAATCAATGATCTTGCCAATGATGAACCCGCCGAATATCTCGTTGCTTTTCATCGTCAGGTGAAGCACCATATTCGCATGTCTTGCAGATAACAGTGCATAGACACATTTTTTAGACTGGCGTACAAAAGTCTCTTTGCTGAACAATATATAAATAGAAATGATCAGTCCGATCACTGCATTAAATATTTCATTTAAGATATTCAGCACGCCGACCGTCAGATTAGACATCAGTTCATTGGCCTGCGCCATCAGATCTGTCCGAAGCCAGTGAAGAAGCATATCCGTACCTTCTTTCATGGCAGTCTTAATCAGGGTGCTTGTAGTTGAATCGTCTAACTGGACTTCGCTTAGATCAGAGACGAGGTCATTTAGCTGTTTTGGCAGTGTCATCACCAGATTTCGGATACTGGAATACAGTTCCGGAATTAAAAGGTTACATAAGGTAACGATCAATACCAGCAGGAGAACGATTGCTGCCAGAATTCCCACACTGCGGGATATCTTTTCTGCCCGCTCTGGTTTCTTAAGCTTTGTCTTAAGGACAGGAGCCAGATGACGGTCTATCTGCTTGACGATCGGATTCAGGAGATATGCGATGACACAGCCGTAGATAACCGGCTTAAGAATTCCGAATATATTCTGAAACACATCTGACAGATTGGTGAGCCGAAGCAGGGCAAAATAAAATAGAATGCTGGCCGCGATTACGAGAAAGAAGGTCATCCCTCTGCTGAATTGCTGACGGAGTTTGGAAGGACCGCCCCTGCCGAGTTTGGGCTGAACAGAATAATGTGCCTGTCGGTCCGGTTCTTTATTTTCTTCTTGATTTGCGAATGATGATTCCTCTTTATTCATTGCTATTAACCTCTTTCTAACACAGATATATCAATTATACTATTCCAATAAATCCGCGTCAATCCGTAAAACAGGTGACAGGCGGAAAATATGTTGACAATACATATAGGAAGAGAGTATATTATAAAATGAGATGTTTTATAATATCTCATTTTATACCAAAGGAAAGTTTTTGGAAGAAAGCGATCAGACAGAGCTGTCTGGTAAGGAAACGAGGGAGGAATAACAATGGTTCGGTATTTTACAAAGCGGTTGGGACTGATGCTGGTAGCGCTGTTTCTGATCATCCTTGTGACATTCGTGATCATGCACGCCGTACCGGGGGGGCCGTTTACAAGTGACCGGAACCTCAGTGAAGAGGTAGAGGCGGCGTTGAATGCCAAATATCATCTGGATGACCCGCTCCCCAAACAATTTTTTGATTATCTGAAGGGACTTCTTCATGGAGATTTCGGCCCTTCCTATAAATTCACAGGAAAAACGGTCAATGACTTTATCTCAAACGGATTTCCGGTGTCGGCAAAGCTTGGAGGCATTACGATCATCTTTGTAGTGCTTGCTTCGATTCCAATGGGGATTCTTGCTGCCGTGAAGAACGGCAAGTGGCAGGACATGCTGGTTATGGCGGTTGCCACGATTGGTGTGACAATCCCGTCTTTTGTTATAGCGTCTATGCTGATCTATGTATTTTCATTCCGGATGGGTGTACTGCCCAGCTTTGGACTTGATTCCTGGAAGGGATATATTCTTCCGGTTATTACGCTTGGAGGGTATTCGGTCAGCTATCTTGCGAGACAGATGCGTTCAAGCCTCCTGGAGGTCATGGGGCAGGATTACATACGTACAGCCAGGGCGAAGGGACTTTCGGAGCCTAAGGTTATCGTCAAGCATGCGCTCCGTAACGCTCTGATTCCGGTCATCACCGTTCTGGGCCCCACAGTTGCCAATCTGCTGACAGGGAGCTTTGTTGTTGAGAAGATCTTTGCGGTTCCGGGACTTGGCGTTCATTTTGTCAACAGTGTTTCGATGAGAGATTATACCACGATTATGGGTGTGACAGTCTTTTATGCCACATTCCTTCTTGCCATGGTGTTTATCGTGGATGTCTTTTACTGCCTGATTGACCCAAGAATCAAGTATGACTAAGGACAGGAGGGCAAAGAAGATGGATAATAGATGGGAAATGCTTGAGTCCTCCAATGAGGACCGTGAGAAATTATGGAAAAAGAACCGGACATTCGCAGGGGATGTATGGTTTCGGTTCCGGCATAAGCCAACGGCTATCGCAGGATTTGTGATTATCGTCCTGCTGCTTTTCTTTGCGCTTGCCGGACCATATTTTACGAAATACAGTTATTCGGCCCAGAATCTGGAGCTGGTCAATATACCGCCCCGGATGAAGGTGTATGAGGCTCCGGATCAGACAGGATATATGTACATCACCCAGTCGCTTAAAGTAGTGTGGGTGAATAAGGACGGTACACTGGGGAACCAGCTTAAGAAGGTGCGGGAAGAATCCGGCTCTTCTATGACGATCTTCGACTGCAACGGGTCGGAGGTTGCGTTGTATTACGGTGTGAAGCCATATATGATGGCAGACCCCAAGACCCGGGTGCTGTATCCCACGGAGTATGTACTCAATAAGTCTTATATTCTTGGTACTGACAGCCTGGGGAGGGATATTCTGACAAGACTGATGTACGGTACGAGGGTCTCGCTGATGGTAGCATTTGTGGCGGTGCTTGTGAATCTGGTTATCGGTATTATCTTTGGCGGGATCTCCGGTTATGCAGGCGGCACTGTGGACACGGTCATGATGCGTATCGTAGATATCATCAGTACAATTCCGCTGACGCTTTATGTCATCCTGATTATGGTTGTGCTTGGGACAGGCCTTAAGAGTATTATCGTGGCGTTAGGTACCGTATACTGGGTAGATATGGCAAGGGTTGTCAGAGGGCAGGTGTTAAGCTTGAGGGAGCAGGAGTTCGTTCTTGCGGCGAAAACCATTGGTTCTTCCACCAAGACCATTCTGCTTCAGCATCTGATTCCCAATGCAATGGGTTCAATCCTGGTTACGGTTACTATGCTGATCCCTTCAGCGATCTTCATGGAAGCATTTCTTGGATTTCTTGGTATCGGCCTGCAGCCGCCGCTTGCAAGTCTTGGAACGATGTGTAACGATGCGACAGAGAATCTTCGTTCCTGCCCGTATCAGCTCTTTATACCTGCACTTGTGATCTGCCTGATCATGTTTGCATTTAACTTTGTGGGTGACGGACTGAGGGATGCGCTGGATCCGAAGCTTAAGAAGTAGGGGGTTAAGATGAGCATGGAACCAATACTAAAAATAGAGAATCTGAAGACTTCTTTTATGACAAGTAACGGAGAGGTGCAGGCCGTCCGTGGTGTAAGCTTTTCTGTGAACAAGGGAGAGATCTTAGGGATTGTAGGTGAGTCGGGAAGCGGGAAAAGCGTGACTTCTATGTCGATCCTGAGGCTTTTGGCAGATACGGCGGTCATCAAAGAAGGCAGTATTACATTCGAAGGAAAGAATCTGATTGAAAAATCAAAGAAAGAGATGCGGGGGATACGCGGAGAGAAGATATCCATGATTTTCCAGGATCCCATGTCTTCTCTGAATCCATTGATTCCGGTAGGGAATCAGGTGGCCGAGATGATCTTAGAGCACCATCCGGACAGGAAGAAAGATGATGTAAAAAAAGAGGTGCTGGAATTGTTTTCGCGGGTGCGGATTCCGGAACCTGAGAAGAGATATAAGTGTTTTCCTCATGAATTCTCCGGCGGGATGCGCCAGAGGGTTATGATTGCTATGGCTCTTGCGAATAAGCCGGAACTTTTGATTGCGGATGAGCCGACTACGGCACTTGATGTTACCATTCAGGATCAGATTCTGCATCAGCTTCGGGAGCTCGAGAAGGAATATGGGACGAGTATTATATTTATCACCCACGACCTGGGGGTTGTAGCGGAGCTGTGTGACCGCGTAATTGTAATGTATGGCGGCCTGGTGATGGAGGAGGCGTCTATTGATGATATCTTTGAGAAACCGGGACATCCTTATACGATGGGCTTATTGGTCTCGATTCCGGATATCAAGCAGGATAAGAGTGTTCGGCTGATGCCGATTCCCGGATCGCCGCCGGATATGACTAATCCGCCTTTGGGATGCCCGTTTGCCCCGAGATGTCCTTATGCCAGAAAAATATGTGCCCAGGAGCTGCCGGAATTCATAGAGCTTGGTGAAGGACACAGAACCAGGTGCTTTTTACAGTATCCGGATGCACCGGCTGATGAGCACAATCCATTTCGGAGATAGGAGTCATTATGAGTAATCAGAATATACTGGAGGTCAGGGACCTTACAAAACACTTTAAAGCAGGCGCCAAGCAGGTGGTCCATGCGGTGGACGGCGTAAGCTTCACGCTTGCAAGAGGAAAGACGCTGGGACTGGTAGGGGAGTCCGGATGCGGAAAATCAAGCTGTGCGAGAACGATTATCCGTATGTATGATGTGACGGCCGGGCAGGTTGTCCTTGACGGAACGGATATTACGAATATGAAACAGAGAGATCTGAAGCCGCTGCGCAAAAAGATGCAGATGATCTTCCAGGATCCGTATGCCTCCCTGAATGCGAGAATGACGGTGAGGGATATTATTGCAGAGCCGCTGATCGCTCACGGGATCGTAAAGAAAAAGGAAGATGCGAATGAGCTGGTGTACCCGATGCTTGAATGGGTGGGGCTTACAAAAGAGCATGCCAACCGGTATGCACATGAGTTCTCAGGAGGACAGAGGCAGAGAGTAGGGATTGCCCGGGCGCTGATCCTCAAGCCGGAGCTTGTTATCTGTGACGAGCCGATCTCGGCGCTGGATGTGTCGATTCAGGCACAGGTTATCAACCTTCTGAAGGATTTCCAGGAGGAGAAGGGACTTTCTTATCTGTTTATTGCACACGACCTTTCTATGGTCCGTTATGTATCCGATGATGTGGGAGTGATGTACCTGGGGCATCTGGTAGAGGTCTGCGAGTCCAACGAGATCTATGATAATCCGCTTCATCCTTATACGAAGGGACTCTTGGGCAGTATCCCGATTGCAAATCCCAGACTTGCCAGGGAGAAGGAAAAGAGCGGAATCGAGGGAGATATCCCAAGCCCGATCCATCCTCCCGAGGGCTGCCGGTTTCATACACGGTGTCCGTTTGCGAAGCCAATATGCAGTGAAGTTAAGCCGCAGATGAAGGATGTGGGCAGCGGACATATGGTGGCATGCCACCTGTATTAAGTGGTTTCATGACACGAAAGGGTCTTGAAGCATAGATGTTTCCGGCCGAAGACGGCCGGATCAAAAATCCATTATAAAGGAGGAGACAATATTATGAAAAAGAGGCTGAGCCTTCTTCTGGCGCTGAGTATGGTATGTACGGCAGTGCTGGCTGGCTGCGGCGGCAAAGAAGAGGAACCGCAGACCATCGATGACGTACAGAGCGAGACACAGGATGAGGCAAAAGGGGAAGCGTCAGGGACACAGGAGATGACATTTGTACTGAGTAATGAGCCGGATACTATTGATCCGACCGTTACGAACAATTCTTTTGCGACTCCGTTCCTGATCAACTGTTTCGAAGGACTTGTAACTTACAACGAGGCAGGTGAAGTAGTACCGGGGAATGCAGAGTCATGGGAGTCTAATGATGATTTGACCGTCTACACTTTCCATCTGAGAGACGGGCTTAAGTGGAGCGACGGAAGCGATCTTACAGCGAATGATTATGTATATTCCGCTCTGCGGGTTCTTACACCGGATACTGCAGCACAGTATGTAAACATGATCTCTGATTATGTGGTGAATGCAGAAGAGTTCTACAATGGGGAAAAGAAAGCTGAAGATGTAGGAATCAAGGCGGTAGATGATAAGACATTGGAATTTACATTGAAAGATCCCTGCCCGTTTTTCGTTGATCTGGTAAGTATGTGGGTATATTTCCCGGTACAGGAAGCGACGATCGAGGCAAATGGAGATAAGTGGACCACATCTGCGGATGCATATATCGGTAACGGTCCCTTTAAAGTAACAGAGATGAAAGAGAAAGAGAGTTTCACTCTTGAGAAAAATGAGAACTACTGGGATGCCGATAATGTAACACTGGAGAAGCTGACGTACCGCTATATCCTGGATGTTGCAACGGCTCTGACTGCTTATGAGAACGGTGAGGTTGACGGTGTCAGAACGATTCCGTCCAGCGATATCGCACGTCTGAAAGCAGATAATGCAGGTGTGTACACAGCACCAAGTTATGGTACCGTATATTATGACATCAACTGTTCCGTTGAGCCATATGATGATCCATTGGTAAGAAAGGCACTGAACCTTGCGATCGACCGTGAGGCGCTGATCAATAACGTGGCACAGGTTGACGGAGAGCCGGCATTCAGCTTCTATGCACCTGGTTACGTGGTAGACGGCAAAGATCTGACAGAGGGACGTTCTGACTTTGGACTTTCTTCTACAGCAGATGTCGAAGGGGCCAAGAAGGCACTCGCGGATGCAGGCTATCCGGACGGAGAGGGCTTCCCGACCGTTCAGTTATCCTTCTATTCTGATGACAATGTAAAGAAGATTGCAGAGGCAATCAAGGAGATGTGGGAACAGAACCTTGGAATCAAGGTGGAAGTAAGCTCCGCAGACTGGGCTGTATTCTATGACGACGTACAGAATGGAAACTATGAAGTGGCTGCAATGGGATGGAGCGCAGACTATGTGAATCCGATGAGTTTCCTTCCGCTGCTTTACACGGACGATGTCACGAACAACAGTTTCTACAGCAATCCTGATTACGATGCGATCGTGGACCAGGCAAAGACGGAAAAGGATCCGGCGAAGTTCGGCGAGTTGGTAAAACAGGCTGACGAACTGGTATCGGCAGATTATCCGGTACTTGCCCTGTACTACAAGTCAAACAATATCCTGCTCAAGGATTATGTAGAGGGAGTATATATGACATCTTCTTCCAACATCTATTTCAAGAATGCGAAAATTCTTGAAAAATAGGAGAATGCGATGAGATGTATCATTACGACGGAAGGTTTCGGGGACATGGTCTTTGACCTGTTCCCGGATCTTGCGCCGATTACGGTCAAGAATTTTGTGGATACGGCAAAAAGCGGGTTCTATGATGGACTTGCATGGTGCCGGATCGTGAAGGATTATGTAATTCAGTCGGGTTCTCCTGATAATGATATTATGACAGACAGTGACTGGCATATCAAAGGGGAATTTGAGGAGAATGGTGTCCCCAATCCGATCCAACATAAGAGAGGCGCGCTTTCTATGGCGCGGGACGACGATTATGATACGGCAGGAACACAGTTTTTTGTCGTGCATAAGGATGCTCACAAGTTAGACGGCAGGTATGCGGCTTTCGGGGAGATGATCTCGGGGTTTGAGGTGTTAGATGCCATTGCCGGTCTGCCGACATATGGGGCCAGGACCTGGAATAAGCCGAAGGAGATGCCGGTAATCACACGGATTGTAATAGAAGAATAAGAAAAGAAACACTGCAGATCTGATTGGTCTGCAGTGTTTTTCTTATTGGTAACAACTGCTAATGTATTGAGAGTATCAATAAGAGGATGTTTTTATTAAAATAATAAATTTGACGCAGAAAAGCGGCCCATGATATTCTAAATTTGAATCTAAAGAAATGAGGTATACATATGAAGAAGAAATTAGTAGTTTCCTTATTATGTGCCGCAATGGCGGCGTCATTGGCGTCAGGGTGCGGGAACACAGCGCAGCAGTCTGACAGTTCGTCCGAATCCGGCAGTACGGAAGAGCCTGGGGATGAAGCAGAGCCTGAGGACGAAGCAGGAGATGAGGAGGAGGCTGGCGGTGAAGAGAAGTCAGATGATACTGCAAAGCCGGCCGAGAAGGTAGATGTAGAATCGGCCACTGCCGAACAGGTGCAGGAATTCATGAAGGATTCTGACGAGAACACGGTACTGGTTGATGCCCGTGCCCAGGAGAGTTATTCAGGCTGGGCTTTGGAGGGTGCGGCAAACGGCGGTCACCTAAAGAATGCGGCGCTGTTCTCGGCACGTTGGTTGGATTGTGAGTATGCGGCGGCAGCTCCCCGTGAAGCCTATCTTGAGAGAGCCATGGAAGACCAGGGGATTACAGAGGGCAAGGAAGTAATCGTCTATGATTATACGGGCGAGCAGGCGTCTGATGTGGCGGGCTATTTTATTGGACAGGGGATTGAGAATGTTCTGGTATTTCAGGCAGATGAGCTGATTGATGCGGGAAAAGATCTTGAGTCCTATGAGAATTATGACAGATTTCTTCCCACAGAGATCGTTAAGAGTATTTCTGATGTAAAGGCAGGCAAAGAGAAAGAACTGAGCAAAGAAGCAAAAGCGGCAGTCGGAGATGATTTAGACAAGGTAGTGCTGGTGGATGTAAGTTGGGGCAATGCGAGAAGCTCTTCGTATTTCTCACCCGGACACGTTCCGGGTGCTGTCCACATCAATACGGACTCTTATGAGAGGCCGCGTGTGTATGTGCCGGAGAAGAGATCTGATTATGCGAAGGAGTGGCGTCTGATCTCATTGGAAGAGTTCCGTGACAGTGTCTGTACACAATACGGGATCACAAAGGATTCTATCGTTATCTTGACCGGTACGTCAACATCGCCTCAGGGCCGTCTTGCGTTTATGCTCAGGTCGCTTGGGGTGAAGGTATATGCCATGAGCGGAGCGCTGACAGCGTGGACCTATAACGGATATGAGCTGGATACGGATGAGAGTACGCTGGTAATACCGGAGTCTGTCAAGAGCTTTGGTTCCGATACGATTGCCAATCCGGATGAGATTCTCTGGATGGATGATATCAAGGCGATCCTGAAAGGAGAGAAGGAAGGACAGGTTGCAGATAACCGCGGCGAAGATGAGTGGAAAGGCGAGTACTCCGGATATGGGTATCATGACCTTGCAGGTATGATTGAAGGGTCTGTATGGTGCTGCCAGGGAAATGAAGAAGAAGGGGAATTCTTTAATAACGTAGATGAAACCCCAAGAACTCAGGCAGAGCTTAAGGCATATCTTGAGAGCAGCGGCCTTGATACAACAAAGACGATGGCATTCTTCTGCGGAGACAGCTGGGGGGCTGCAAAGATCGCATACTGGTGCCAGTCTGTTGACCTTAACAATGTAAAGGAATGGGGCAATGGCTGGATTCCATGGTCCAACGAAGGTAATGAATTTATCGACCACAATGGCAACAAGGTTCACTATGACAAGTATCTGGATACGGTTGTGGATAAAGACGGCAAAGATGTGAGGGATGGAGTAAACATTCTCGACGATGCCACAGAGGAAGAATAGGCAGCTGACATTGTGCCCTTGTTTTTACAGGGGCACAATTGTGATATAAAGTAGGTGAATGAAATGGAAAAAAAGAAATTAATAATACTTGTAATATCCATGATTCTTCTCGTCGGGGTATTTGGTGTGATTGCCGTTACAATCACAAATTCCGAGACGGGTACACAGGCCGGCGCCGATTCCAGGGAGGCCGAAAGCAAAGCGGACGCGTCTGAGGGTGAAGAGAAGAGCGGTCCGTCATCGGAAGGCGGAATGGAAGCGGCAGAAGCCCTGATCGACAAGACGGTTTCAAGGGACGAGGTCAAGGAAAGTGTGGGAGAGTGGGACCGGTTCGAGATGGACGGCAACGGATGTGAGCGCGGCGTCTACGCAGGGAAGTTCTATTACAGTGACTTTACGATTTATTCCAGGACATATGATAAAGGAGAGACCTTCCATATTATGTCTGTGAATAAGTGATAGAGGGAGACGGTAAATATGAATAATTTGTTGAAAATGATTGGAATAAAGGGAAGGCTTAGAGAGAATTTCGGGGCGATCGTGATACTGGCACTCAGTGGTTCGGTGATCTTCGCACTCCCGTTCTTCCGTTTTGATTATTATGATGCCTATATCTCTACATACAATCTCACCAATACACAGATGGGCGTATTCGGGACGGTGATCGGCGTGTTCGGGATCGTGTCCTACCTGTTCGGCGGAGTGGTTGCGGACGGTATGTCTGTCAGGAAGATTATAGTCATCTCTCTGTTCGGGACGGGCATCGGAGGACTCCTGCACCTTTTGCCATTAGGTTTTAAGGGACTCCTATGTGTCTATGCCCTGTGGGGCGTGTCCACAACGTTTGCATTCTGGCCTGCATGTGTCAAGGCCGTTCGTGTGATGTCTGACGAGGAGAGCCAGGGAAAGGCTTATGGATTCTTTGAGGGGACACAGAGTATCGGCGGCGCGTTGGTTGCACTGGTTGCCGTAGCGCTTTTTAACTGGGGCGCCTCAAGTATGACGAACGAAGTTCTCGCGATGAAATATGTGATCTTATTCTATTCTTTTGTGAATATTGCGATGGGTTTGTTTGCTTTGTTTGCAGTAAAAGATGAGAAGATGCGCTTAAGTGCGGACCGGGTTTCCTTCAAAGGACTTGCGAAGGTAATCAAGAATCCGGCCGTGTGGATTATCTGCCTGGTTTCCTTCTGCAATCATGTGTTCTGTCTGTCGATCTATTACTATATCCCGTATGTGACAGATATACTCGGCGCGACGGTCGCATTCGGAGCAATGCTCGGTGTAGCCAGGAAATTCGGTTCCATCGGCGGGAATATCATCGGCGGTTACCTGGCAGATAAGTTTGGCACGGCGCGCCTGATGCTGCTTGCATTCGTGGTGATGCTCACAGGACAGGTTCTGATGCTGCTGACGCCGGCAAAGGAGTCCAGTGTCATTATTGTAGCGATATTGTTTGTCACAATCCTGGTCTTTTTCCATATGAATTATGCGATGGCATGGACCATGATGAGCGAGGGAGCGGTGCCTGTCGAGTACTCCGGCACGGCCGCAGGGCTGATCTGTACGGCGGGGGCAATCCCGGAGACCTTTGTGTCAATTCTTGCAGGAAATATTATTGACAATAATCCGGGAGTCGTTGGTTTCCGTTACTTTTTCTATTTCCTGACGGCGGTGATCGCGGCAGGACTCGTCTTGATTCTGGTATGGCGCAAATATCTGAAGCATGCGAAGATTGATAAGTCTAAATTCGACGATAAGGCCATGGAAGATCTGAAGCAGTATGTATGATCAGGTGAAATTTATAGAAGGTATCTTACGATTAAGTTCGGGGATATCTTCTTTTTTGTATATGATAGGTGATATAACAATTAATTATAATATATATAAGTTTTTCTGTATATGGCAAAGGGGACCTAACCATTGATTTCCATGTTAAAATGTGGTTTAATATATTTTGTGGATTAAGCTGTTAATTGTCTACAATCTGTGAAAGAGGATGGGAAGATGAGTCTTTGGAAGTACAGATATTTTGTTGATGTAGTGGATATGAAGAGCTTTACGAAAGCCGGGAAGAAGAATTATGTAACACAGACGGCGATCAGCCAGCAGATCGCGAAGCTTGAGAAGGAAGCCGGTGGGAAGCTGATCAGCAGAGAATCAGGATTCCTTGAGGTTACGGAGCTTGGAAAGGTCGTGTATGACAAGGCCAGAGAGATGCTTAAGATATACGGACAGATGGAAAAGGAGATCGAGCAGGTACTGAAAGAGGATGTTATCCGAATCGGGATTGACGGTTCTATAAATGATCAGATCTGGCATCAGATGCAGGGCATGATAGATACATATTATTCTGAGGATGATTTTCAATGCAGCAGGATTGACGGCGCTGACGGTAATAAGATGCTGGCGGAGCATGCTCTCGATATCTATATCGGATATGGAGTGGGCGGGGAGTACCGGACAGAAGATCTTGAGGAATTCACGCTGAGCGAACATCCGATCGGAGTCTATGTCGGGAAGAATACCAGGATACCGCTTTCCAAAGCGGTCAGTCTTGAAGACTTAGAAGGACATACCAGGTATGGAACGGATATGTATCCCTGCAGTGTCGTGGAGGATGTAAGCGACAGGTTTTGCAAATCCTGCCGAAAGATCTGCCATGTGTACAATGTGGAGACTATGAAGCTTAAGGTTGAGTTCAATGGCGGGTATGCGTTCGTGGACAGTTATTATTTCCCGCAGAATTCGGGGAGTGTGTATCCGGTGTCAGACTGGAGATGTCCGCAGCACATGAAAGTTTTCTATAGAAGAAATAAGAATAAAAAGAAGTTGTGTGATGTGCTTTCAAAGCTTCGGCAGATTCATGCTTGAAGGATTGCGGCTTTAGTGTTACGATATGAGAACGCGAGTAAATATTATAGGAATACGAGGTAATTCAAGATGAATGAAGAGATTGTATCGGGGCTTGCAGCATTTATAGAGAAGAGCCCGACTGCATTTCATGCGGTGGAGAATCTGAGAGCTATTCTTCGTGATAATGGCTATCAGAGACTGGAGGAAGGAGAAAAGTGGGAGATCAGGCCCGGCGGGAAATACTATGTAACCCGGAATGATTCCAGTATTATTGCGGTGAATATCGGAGAGGAGCTGGAGGATTATTGTTTTAAGATTGCGGCTTCCCACAGTGATTCTCCTACATTCAAGATTAAGGAGAATGCGGAGATCCAGGTAAAGGAAAAATATATGAAGCTGAATACGGAGGGTTACGGCGGGATGCTGTGTGCTGCATGGTTCGACCGGCCTCTGTCTGTCGCCGGGCGTGTCATTGTCAGGGACGGGGAGGGCTATGCTTCAAGACTGCTGAAGATAGAGAGAGATCTTCTGCTGATCCCCAACCTGGCGATCCACATGAACCGTGAAGTCAACAAGGGATATGCTTATAACAACCAGGTGGATATGCTCCCATTGTTTGGAGGAAGCGGATGCAGGAAGGGAGATTTTAAGAAGCTGATCGCAGAAGAATTGAATGTGGAGGAAGAGACTGTCTACGGGATGGATCTGTATCTCTACAACCGGATGAAGCCGTCGGTGTGGGGAGCGGACAATGAGTTTATCTCCTGCCCTCAGTTGGATGACCTTCAGTGTGCTTATACCTCGCTTCTTGGGTTTCTTGCCGGTACGGATGGCCGTGCCGTCAATGTTTTCGCATGCTTTGACAATGAAGAGGTGGGTTCAGGAACCAAGCAGGGTGCGGCGTCGACATTCCTGCGCGATACGCTTTACCGGGTAAATCTGTGCCTTAATAAGGGAGAAGAGGAGTTCTTCCGTGCGGCTTCGAAGAGCTTCATGTTAAGCTGCGACAATGCCCATGCAGTCCATCCCAATCATCCTGAGAAGACAGACGAGGGCAACTGTGTGTATATCAATGAGGGAATCGTGGTGAAATCACATGCCGGACAGAAATACACCAGCGATGCCGTGAGTATTGCTGTGTTCAGGGGAATCTGCGAGGAGGCGGGCGTACCGTTGCAGTTTTTTGCGAATCGGTCGGATATGGCAGGAGGCAGTACCCTTGGCAATATCGCGATGTCCCAGGTATCTATGAACAGTATTGATATCGGTCTGCCGCAGCTTGCGATGCACTCGTCTTATGAGACGGCCGGAGTGAAGGACAGTTGTTATATGGTTCGGGCGTCCGGCCGCTTTTTTGGAAGAGAATGGATGAAATAGGAGTCTGCTATGAAAACAGAGTTTAATTTAAAATCTTTTTTGACGATGGCTGCGGGTATGTTCCTGATATCTGCATCCGTATATTATATTATGATGCCTGCGAATCTTGTGTTGGGGAGTCTGTCCGGTCTGGTACTGGTGCTGGTGAATTTTATCCCCTTAAAGGTATCGACTCTGACATTTATTCTGAATGCCGTCTTGCTGGTGTGCGGTTATATCTTTATCGGAAAAGAATTCGGGACCAAGACGATAGTGACGTCTTTGCTGCTGCCTCTGTATCTAAGGATTTTTGAGATCGTTACGCCCAATGTGGGTTCCTTATCAGGCAATATCGTGATAGATCTTGCCTGTTTTATGGTAGTGATCAGTATGGGGCAGGCTCTGCTGTTCAACATGAATGCATCTTCAGGCGGGCTCGATGTGGTTGCGAAACTGCTTAACAAATATCTGGGATTCAAGATCGGAGAGAGCCTTACGATTGCGGGATTCATCATAGCCTGTACATCAATCTTTGTTTATGACCGTGAAACTATGGTTATCAGTTTGATAGGAACATATATCTACGGACTTGTATTAGACCGGTACTGCGACGGTTTCCGGCTCCGCAAGAAGGTGTGTATTTTGTCTGAAAAATATCAGGAGATTCAGGAGTATATTGTGAGAGAGCTTCACCGCGGGGCTACCCTTTACCATGCGTACGGCGGAATGGGCCTTACGGAGCGGATGGAGGTCGTGACCATCCTGGAAAAGAGCGAGTACGGGAGATTGCTGGCTTATATTCACCAGGCGGACCCCGCCGCCTTCGTGACGGTCAGCACAGTCAATGAGGTGATCGGAGAATGGCGCCGGAAGCGATAGAGGAAGGCAAAAGGAGACATTAGAGATGAAAAAGATACTGATGATAGGGACCGGAGGCACGATCGCTTCCATGCCGACAGAGTACGGACTGGCGCCGGGGCTTACACCGGCTGATATTCTGTCCTATATTCCGGCGGTGCGTCAGGTATGCGAGGTAGACACCATACAGGTCTGTAACCTGGACAGTACCAATGTAACGCCAAAACACTGGAAGCTGCTTGCGGGAACAGTAGAGGAGCATTATAAAGCATATGACGGGTTCGTGATCTGCCACGGGACGGACACCCTGGCGTACACGGCGGCGGCATTGTCTTATATGATCCGGAATTCGTCCAAGCCGATTGTGATTACCGGGGCGCAGAAGCCTATTCAGATGGATGTGACAGATGCCAGGACGAATCTTCTGGACAGTTTTATCTATGCTGCTGACGACGAATCACAGAATGTCAATATTGTGTTCGACGGAAAAGTGATCGCCGGTACACGTGCAAAAAAGGAACGTGCGAAGAGTTATGATGCATTTTCCAGCATTAATTTCCCGTATCTTGCGGTGATCCAGGAGGGCATGATCGTGCGCTACATCAGGGAGCCGCAATGTGAGGAACCGGTAAGTTTCAGCTATGATATGAAGGACAGTGTGTATGTGCTGAAGCTGATACCGGGGATGCATGCCGATATCCTGCCGTACCTGTTTGGGCATTATGACTGTCTTGTGATCGAAAGCTTCGGAGTAGGAGGAATTCCCAATACACTGGTACAGGAATTCTACACAGAGATGAAGAAGTGGGAAGGAAAGGGAAAGTATGTCGTGATGACGACCCAGGTGGCGAACGAGGGGAGCAATATGACGGTTTATGAGGTCGGCAAGCGCGTAAAGCAGGATTTTAAGCTGTTCGAAGCTTATGATATGACCCTGGAGGCAGTGATCACAAAAATGATGTGGCTGATGGTGAGAGGAACGGCAGATTATGAAGAGATGAAGCGGGAGTTTTATACAGAAGTGAATCATGATATTTTGTTCACGAAGCGGTTGGAGAGTGAATGATAAAGAGATAAAAAAGGGGCGTAAGCCCCTTTTTTGCGTTGGGGGAGGGGTATAAGTTTTTCTTATAGGTCATTCGTTTTTCTTGTTGGAAATTCTGAAAATACAGATGTACAATTGCATATAGCGAATACATCAGAGAAACTAGGAGGATGAACGATGGAAAGAAAGAATATGTGGGAGCAGTACACAGAGGAACAGCAGGCAGAGCTGGAAAACCTCTGTACCAGGTATAAAGAGTGCCTTGATGCTGCGAAGACAGAGAGGGAGTGTGTGGCCTTGGGAATTCGCCTGGCAAAGGAACATGGCTACAGGGATCTCAAAGAATGTATCGCCGGGAATACCGCGCTTAAAGCCGGGGATAAGATTTATGCCGACTGTATGGGAAAGGCGCTTGCCCTGTTCCAGATCGGCGAGAAGCCGTTGGAGGAAGGAATGAATATCCTGGGCGCACACGTGGATTCCCCGAGACTGGATGTCAAGCAGAATCCGTTGTATGAGGATACGGGTATGGCATATCTGGATACGCATTATTACGGCGGAATCAAGAAGTACCAGTGGGTGACGATTCCTTTGGCGATCCATGGCAGTGTGGCCAAGAAGGACGGGACGGTAAAAGAGATCGTGATCGGTGAGAAAGAAGAGGATCCGGTACTTGTGATCTCTGATCTTCTGGTTCATCTGTCACAGAAGCAGATTGAGAAGAAGGCCAGTGTGGTGATCGAGGGAGAAGGCCTGGATCTTCTCATAGGTACGAAGCCGGGCGGTAAGCCAGAAGAAGGAAAGGAAGAAGAGAAAGAAAAGGTTAAGGCGGCAATCCTTGAATATCTGAAAGAGAATTATGATATGGAGGAAGAAGACTTCCTGTCTGCGGAGCTTGAGGTTGTCCCTGCCGGAAAAGCAAGAGACTGCGGCCTGGACAGAAGTATGATCATCGGATATGGGCAGGATGACAGAGTATGTGCACTAACTTCTCTTTTTGCCATGCTGGAGACAGAGAACATTAAGAGGACAAGCTGCTGTATCCTGGTAGATAAGGAAGAGATCGGAAGCATGGGAGCGACCGGTATGCAGTCCAGATTCTTTGAAGACGCGGTGGCAGAGCTGTGTGCGTTGACCGGTGAAGGCGAACTGGTGAAGGTAAGACGTACACTGCATAATTCTTATATGCTGTCTTCGGATGTAAGCGCCGCATATGACCCGCTTTTTGCAGATGCATTTGAGAAGAAGAATACGGCATATTTTGGAAAAGGCCTTGTATTGAATAAATACACGGGAAGCAGAGGAAAGAACGGCAGCAGCGATGCGAATGCGGAATATATCGCGAAGCTTCGGAAGGTGTTTGATAATAATGAGATCGGATTCCAGACGGCGGAGCTGGGCAAGGTCGATCTTGGCGGCGGCGGAACGATTGCCTATATTATGGCAAACTACGGTATGAATGTTATCGACAGCGGAATGGCAGTACTGTCTATGCATGCGCCGCATGAAGTGACAAGCAAGGCAGATATTTATGAAGGCTACAAGGGTTATAAGGCATTTTTAAAGGATATGGAATAAGAGCAGAGAGGAAGGAAAAGAGACATGGAGACAGCAGCAAAGAAAAAAGGATATCCGAAAGCGTTTTGGGCGTGTGCATGTACGGAGATCTTCGAACGTCTTTCTTATTATCTGGGACGTTCTCTGATATTGTTATTTGTAACGGCGACGGTGGCAACAGGAGGACTTGGGTTAGATGATACGGTTGCAGCAAATATGCAGTCAAACCTGACAGCATTTTCCTATTTGCTCCCGTTGTTTGGAGGTTTTATCGTTGACCACTATATCGGAGCTAAATTCACGACTCCGATCGGTATGGTGATCGCGGGTGTCGGCTACTATATGGGAGGTGTTGCCACCAGCGCTACGGGTGTGTATGCGATGATCTTTCTGGTAAGCCTGGGGCTTGCGTTCTTTAAAAACGGACCGATCATCGGGCGTGTTATCACAGATAAGGCACAGATGGACCCGGCGTTTGCAATCCGGTATACATTAGTTAATGTAGGTTCCTTTATCGGAACATTCCTGGTAGGTATTCTGTACAAAGATGTATTTGCAAAAGACGGTGTATTGGGATTCTCGCCATGTTTTAAGCTTGCAGGGCTGGTAATGGTTCTGGGCGCTCTGTGGTATACATTTGTATGCTGGAGATTCCTTGGTGACGTTGGTAAACTTCCGTTTAAGAAGACTAAGACAGCAGAGGAGTTAGAAGCCGATAAGCAGGCTAAGCTTGAAGCAGGACAGAAGGCGCCTCTTACATCCAATGAAAAGAAACGTATCGGAGCGATCATTATTGCATCCGGATTCTCAATTGTATTCTGGATCTTCTGGTATCTTGGATATATGCCGGTGTATTTCTACTGGGCAGAGAATATGAACTGGGTCGTTGCAGGATATGAAGTACCGTCCACATGGTTCGACGCGGCGAATGCGTTCTTCTGTGTAGTCCTTGGACCTGTAACGGCTGCGCTCTGGAATAAGCTTGCCGCAAGGCCGCAGGGAGATATGAGCCTGTTCCGTAAGACAGGGCTTGGTATTGCGATTATCGGTTTAGGATATCTTTTCTATGCGGTTATTGATATTGCCCGTGGAAATAACAAGGCAAGCGTACTGTGGCTGATTGTATTTGCATTCCTCCTGACACTGGGAGAGATGTTCTTCTCACCGCTTGGACATTCTTTCATCAGTAAGTATTCTCCAAGCCGTTACCTTGCAGTCATGATGTCCATGTGGGGATTCGCGACATTTATTGCGGCGAAGAGCTATGGTCCGGTATACGGAATCCTGTTTGGCGGAAATATTGAGTTTAAGTGGGCTTGTGTAGGAATCGCTGTGGTATCCTTTGTTGCGGCGCTCATTATGATTGCTTTGGATAAGAGACTGTCGGCGTTGGTTGATTAATTTTTAGAGGATAAATCAAATGAATGTAAATGAAAGAATTGCGGCTCTGCGCAAATTAATGGAAGAAAAAGGGATTGATATCTATATTGTTCCTACGGCTGATTTTCATCAGAGCGAATATGTAGGAGAGTATTTTAAGGCGAGGAAGTATATTACGGGATTCTCCGGTTCTGCGGGAACGGCAGTGATCACGAAGGAAGAGGCGAAGCTCTGGACTGACGGAAGATACTTTATTCAGGCGGCGGCGCAGATTGCAGGTTCCTGTGTGGAATTGATGAAGATGGGTGAGCCTGGGGTTCCGACTTTGGATGAGTATGTGAAGCAGACACTTACAGAAGGCGGTACGGTCGGATTTGACGGACGTGTGGTCACGATGACCGACGGTTGCGGATATCAGGAGATGGCAGAAGAAAAGAACGGAAAAATCCTCTATGGAGAAGATTTGATTGACCGGATCTGGGAGGACCGCCCGGAGCTGTCAAAGGAGCCGGTGTTCGCTCTGGATATCCAGTATACCGGCGAGACGACAAAGAGTAAGCTTGAGAGAATCCGTGAGGTTATGAAGGAATGCGGCGCTACGTCACATGTACTTACTACGTTAGATGATATCTGCTGGACTTTGAATATCCGCGGAAACGATATTGAATTCTTCCCGTTGGTACTGTCTTATGCCATAATCACGGAGGATCATGTGAAGCTTTATATAGATGAATTAAAGCTGAGTGATGAGATTAAGGCAAGTTTTGAAGAGGATGGAATTACCGTACATCCGTATAATGATATCTATGAAGAGATCAGGCATCTTGGCGGGGAAGAGGTCGTACTGATCGATCCCGCAAAACTGAATTATGCGCTTTACAGCAACATTCCGGAAGGTGTCAAGAAGGTTGAGCGTGCCAATCCCGAGATGTTGTTCAAGGCTATGAAGAATCCGGTAGAAGTTGAGAATATTCGTAGAGCTGAAATAAAAGACAGTGTCGCACATGTGCGGTTTATGAAATGGCTGAAGGAAAATGTCGGTAAGATGAAGATTACGGAGATGAGTGCTTCTGACAAACTCGATGAATTCCGTAAGGAGATGGGGAACTTCATACGTCCGAGTTTCGAGCCGATTTCATCATTCGGGGAACACAGTGCCATGTGCCATTACTCATCCTCTCCGGAGACGGATGTAGAGCTTCGTGAAGGGACTTTGTTCCTCACGGACACGGGAGCAGGATTCTATGAAGGCTCTACGGATATTACCAGAACTTATGCGTTAGGAGAGATCCCACAGGTGATGAAGGATCATTTCACACTGGTTGCGATCAGTAATCTTACGCTTGCAAGCGCGAAATTCCTGAAAGGCTGTACCGGGATAAATCTTGATATCCTGGCGAGAAAACCTTTCTGGGACAGAGGGCTGAATTTTAACCATGGTACGGGACACGGGGTTGGATACCTTCTGAACATACATGAAGGACCTGCCGGAATCCGCTGGCAGTACCGGGCGGGCGATTCACATGCTTTGGAGGAAGGAATGCTCATTACAGATGAGCCGGGAATCTATATCGAAGGCTCTCACGGCGTGAGGCTTGAAAATGAGCTGCTTGTATGTAAGGGCGAGCAGAATGAATATGGGCAGTTCATGTATTTTGAGCCGATCACCTATATCCCGATGGATCTTGATGCAGTAAATCCGGACATGATGTCCGCGGAAGAGAAACGCCTGCTGAATACTTATCATAAGACTGTTTATGAGAAGGTATCTCCTTATCTGAATGGAGAGGAGAAAGAATGGCTTAAGACATATACAAGAGAGATTGTTTAAGCGTCTCGATTTTGATTTTATCCCCCAGATTAAGATATACTCCTCCTGCAAATTCACAGGAGGAGTATATCTATATAGAGCTGTTTAGGAGAGCTTCGAAACTGTGGATATAAGAAAAACTTATATAACAGATAAATAATCTTAAGTTTATTTCTCTGTGAATTTTATTTATTATAAAGATAACAAATAAAATAAGTAGGAGGAGAAATATGAGTACTGATTTTTGGAATGGAGCGGAAGCTGCGCACAGACGTGTGATGATGAAAGCGGCCGGTTATTCGGACAAAGATATCAGAAAGAAACCTCATATCGGCGTGCCCAATTCATATATGGCAGGTTCGCCGGGGTCTGCACATCTGCGGCAGATCGCGGAGGCAGTAAAAGAAGGCATATGGGCGGCAGGCGGAGTCCCGGTGGAATTTGGTATTCCGGCAACCTGCGGCAATATTGCAAACGGAGCGGAAGAGCTCAAATATGAGCAGGTAGGAAGAGACATTGTTGCCATGTCTGTTGAATTTGTCACAAGGGTACATAATTTTGACGGCCTTGTTATGGTGGCGTCCTGTGATAATATCATTGCCGGTTGTTATCTGGCTGCAATGAGGCTTGATATTCCGTCTATGGTTGTGACCGGAGGCTCTATGCAGCCCGGGCAGTATTGCGGGAAGACGGTCGTGGAGGCAGACTTGGATACGGCTCGTTTCTCCGGTGCCTCGGAAGAGGAATTATTCGGGCTTGAGGACAGCGTCTGTCCTTCCTTTGGAGCATGCCCGTCGATGGGGACGGCTAATACCATGCAGATGCTGGGGGAGGTATTGAATCTGGTTCTTCCGGGAACTTCCACCACGCCTGCCTCTGACAATGCGAAACTCAGAAAGGCAAGAGAAGCCGGAGCATATGCAGTGGAGCTTGTGAAGTCGGGACGGAAACCGTCTGAACTGATTACCAGGGAAGTGCTGATGAATGCGGTTATGTTTGATATGGCAGTCGCCGGATCAACGAACGCGGTGCTGCACTTATTGTCTTATGCCTACGAATTGGGGATTAAGATGACATTGGCGGATTTTGAGAAGTACGCCGGGCAGATCCCGTGTATCAACGCAGTCGTTCCGAGCGGTCCGTATACAGTGGTTGATTTCCACTATGCGGGCGGTGTTATGAACGTGATGAAGCAGTTAGAGAGCAAGCTTTACACCGATGTGCCGGGTATGTACGGAAATACGTGGAAAGAGATGCTGTCAAAGGTGACTCCGCAGGAAAACAAAGTCATACATTCCCTTGAACAGCCGTTGTTCAGGGAACCGGGGCTTAAGATCTTAAGAGGCAATCTGTCGCCGAACGGCGCCATTGTCCGTCCTACGGCGGTATATGAAGAGGTGAAATACCTGAAAGGCAAGGCGAAGGTGTTCGATGGAGACAGGCCTGCATTTGAAGCAATCCAGGCAGGAGAGATCGTTCCCGGGGACATTATCGTTATCCGCTATGAGGGATGCAAGGGAGCGCCGGGTATGAAGGAGCTGATGCTGAGTATAGATGCTTTGATCGGCAAAGGACTGCACAAAAGCGTGGGACTGATCTCGGATGCCAGATTCTCCGGATTCAATTACGGCGCCATTGTGGGCCATGTATCGCCGGAGGCTTATGACGGAGGCCTGATCGCTCTCGTGGAGAACGGGGATGAGATTGTAATGGATATAAACGGAGGCGAGTTATCGCTTCTGGTGCCGGAAGAAGAGATCGAAAGAAGAAGAAAAGCGTGGGTATGCCCGCCGTTAAAAGAGGCGAAAGGATGTCTTAATATCTACGCAAGGATGTGCCGGCCGGCGGAAGAAGGCGGCGCGATGCAGCCATGGGAGCTGAATGCGTGAGAATATTTTCAGGAGGAATTTATTATGAGTATACAAGAAAGACTTTTTAATCTGCGTAAGCAGATGAAGGAAAAGGAGATTGACATCTATGTCGTTCCAACTGCGGATTTTCATCAGACCGAGTATGTAGGCGAGTATTTTAAGGCAAGGAAATATATTACTAATTTCTCCGGTTCTGCAGGAACGGCTGTAATTACGGCCGATGAAGCAAAATTGTGGGTGGATGGAAGATACTTTATACAGGCTGCCAAACAGATTGAAGGGACGACTGTCGAGATGATGAAGATGGGCGAGCCTGGTGTTCCTACGGTTGAAGAGTATCTGGCGGATACTCTGAAAGAAGGCTGTAATATTGGGTTTGACGGACGCGCGGTAGCGATGGGCGACGGGTTGGCTTACGAGAAGATCGCAGAGAAGATGAATGGAAAGATCATCTATGACTACGACCTGATCGATGCAATCTGGGAAGACCGTCCGGCACTTTCAGAAGAACCGGCCTGGATCCTTGAACAGAAATATGCAGGGGAGACGACGGCAGGCAAGCTTACCAGAATCCGTGAATTTATGAAGAAAAATGATGCGACGGTACATGTTCTGACGACATTGGACGATATCTGCTGGACGCTGAACATGCGCGGAAATGATATCGAATTCTTCCCGCTTGTATTGTCTTATGCGGTGATTACGATGGATCAGATGCATCTGTATATCAATGAGAAGAAGCTTGGCGCAGAGGTAAAAGAGCAGTTTGCAAAGGACGGCGTAAAGCTGCATCCATACAATGATATCTATGAGGATGTCAAGAAAATTGCCAAAGGGGAATCCGTACTGGTTGATCCGGCAAGAATGAATTATGCATTGTACAGGAATCTTCCGGATGAAGTGAAGAAGGTTGAGAAGCAGAATCCGGAGGTTCTGTTCAAGGCGATCAAGAATCCTGTGGAGATCGAGAATATCCGCAAAGCGCAGATTAAAGACAGCGTTGCGCATGTGAAGTTCATGAAATGGGTAAAAGAGAATGTAGGAAAGATGAAGATTACGGAGATGAGCGCATCAGACAAGCTGGATGAATTTCGTATGGAGATGGGGAACTTCATCCGTCCGAGTTTTGAGCCAATCTCATCTTACGGCGAGCATTGTGCATTGATGCATTATACCTCTTCACCGGAGACGGACGTAGAACTGAAAGAAGGCAGTGTATTCCTGACCGATACGGGCGCAGGATTTTACGAGGGTTCCACGGATATTACCAGAACATATGCGTTAGGTGAGATCCCGGATTACATGAAGGAACACTTTACCCTGACTCTTATGGGGCATCTGGGACTTGCGAATGCAAGATTCCTGCATGGATGTACAGGGCTCAATCTTGACATCATGGCAAGAAAACCGATTTGGGACAAAAATCTTGATTTCAAATGCGGAACCGGGCATGGCATGGGTTATCTCTTAAGTATCCATGAGTCTCCGGCAGGCTTCCGTTGGAGATATCGTGCAGGTGAAACGGCAGTGCTGGAGGAAGGGATGATTCTTACTGACGAGCCGGGAATCTACATCGAAGGTTCTCATGGAATCCGTCTTGAGAATGAGATTCTTGTACAGAAAGGTGAGGCAAATGAGTACGGTCAGTTCATGCATTTCGAGACCATCACATATATCCCGATGGATCTGGATGCGGTAAAGGTTGAGATGCTTCCGGAGGAAACCAGAAGACAGCTGAATGATTATCATAAGACGGTATATGAAAAAGTATCTCCATATCTGAATGACGAAGAGAAGGAATGGCTTAAGAAGTATACGAGAGCGATCTAAAAAGTGATATCGGTATATAAAAAACGGGACTGGCAGACAGTCCCGTTTCTCTTATTATTCCCAGTTAGTACCAACACCTGCTTTCAACGCATTTTCATAGATAGCCTTTGCAGTTACCAGATCCTGAGCGCCGACACCCACCGTTTCATATACGATGATTTCATCATCATTCTCTCTGCCGATTAATTCTCCTTTGATCACATTTCCGATATCTCCGGTAAAATCGTCTCTGGTAATGATTCCTTCCTCTAATGGGATCAGGATGTCACCGGATTCTGAGAGAACCGCTTCCTGAGAGTCAAAATATATCTTTGAGGCTCTCGGCAGTATGGCCGGATCCATTTCCTGCATATGGTGCTGATATGCGCCTACACAGCTGACTGTGCATCCCTTTTTGATCTTTGTCCCGTCAAATACCGGTTTGGAAGACGGTGTAACCGTGATCAGAAGGTCTGCATCATCGATTGCCTCATCGGAAGATTTTACTGCCGTAATCTTGGTGCCGTAAGATTTTAATTCTTCCTGCATTCTTTTTGCAAAATCGGCTGTTCTTTCATAATTCAGATCATATACCCGCACTTCTTCCAAATCTCTGACCGCAATCATTGCTTCTAATTGTGTGGCGGCCTGACCGCCGGTTCCGATCAATGCCCCGATCCGGCAGGATTTTTTTGCCAGCATATCAAAGGCAGCGCCGGAAGATGCGCCTGTCCGAAGCTGTGTGACATAAGTACCGTCTAATATGGCTGTCACTATTCCTGTTTTCCCGTCGATTAACAGTACCTGCGCCGGCGATGAGGGAAGCCCGTTATCAATATTATGCGGGAAAATATTGACTGTTTTTAAAGCCGCAGTATCCATCTCTTCTATATAAGCCGGCATGAAAAGAAAACAGCCGTCATATTTGGGTGCCTGGATATTTGTCCTCAGCGGCAGATCGCATTTTCCTTCTGTCACAAGTGTAAACGCTTTTTTGTCAGCTTCGATGGCGTCCTGGATAGAAAATACTTTTTTAATATCCGCTCTTGATAAAAGTAACATAATTTTCCTCCTTCTTTCTGGTCGATCATTCAGAATTATACTCTTGACAATTCTTTACTCCTCATGTTTATAATAAATAAAACTCATAGATAAATAAACTTAAAATAATTTATCTGACCTATAAGTTTTACTTATATCATTGAAAAATGCAGTGTGTGAATTCATGGAATGCATTTTACTTATATAAAGTATTAATTTTTGTTATATTCAGAGGTAAAAGCAGTGAGTAAATATGAGATTATATTAGATGTGTGTAATACAGGCAGTATTTCAAAAACGGCGCTTAAGTTCAATTATACGCAGTCCGCGGTCAGCCAGCTGATCAAAAATTATGAGAGGGAATTGGGACTTTCGCTGTTTAAGCGCACAAAGCAAGGGGTTTTGCTTCTGCCGCATACAGAAGAGATCGTTCATTGCCTGGAGAATATCTGCAGCGAGGAGAAAAAGATACAGCGGATTGCTGCTGATCTGAACAACCTTGACAGCGGATATATCCGTATCGGTTCGATCCAGAGTATTTCCTATCACTGGCTGCCGGATATATTACGGGATTTTTCAGAAGTTTATCCGAAGATTACTTTTGAATTGTGTATAGAAGGATTCAAACCCCTCATCGAGAATCTGAAGAATAACAAGCTTGACTGTATCTTTGTTTCCAGATATTCGGTTCCGGATTATCCGTTCATACCTCTGGGGGATGATGAGCTTATGCTGGTGACACCCAAAGATCATCCGCTTGCACAGAAGGTGACGGTCTCGCTGGCAGACGTGGATAAAAAAGATTTTATATTGACATGCGACCGCCTGGATTATGAAACCGGAAGGATATTCGAGTTGAATGATATCCATCCCAAGATCCGTTACCAGGTGATGGAGGATTTTGCTGCCCTGAAAATGGTGGAAAAAGGGTTTGGTATAACGATCCTGCCAAAGCTGCTTCTAAGCGACGCACCGTTTGATGTGTGTGTGCGTTCCTTCAGCGAGCATTATTCACGTGTACTGGGTGTTGCTCATCTGCCGGGGAAGCAGCTTTCGCCGGCCGTATTAAAATTCTTATCCTTTGTAGAGAAGGGACGTACATAATATCTGCATTTGGGATGAGACAAATACAATGTCCGAAAGTGTTACTTCATTAGCAGAGGATGCCGGATTACTGTTTTCAGGTTCTGGGGTCTGCACCTTCGTGCGTCGCTAAGATAAATCTCATGATGCCGGCGTGTTTCGCCCATATCCGGCACAAACCCCTGCGCTTTGGCAAATGTATCCATGGCGTCTATGGTTGCCGGTTCATCGTCATACGGACCGATATGCATGCACTGTACGCATAGTCCTTCGTCATAGGCAAGAAATTCTACTTTGGAATAATCGATACCTTTCTTTGCGGAGGCTTCGTCGGCTGCCCATTCAAAATCCTGCTTTGTTACAAAATCCGGCAGACGGATCATGGAGATCCATTCGAAGTCCTCTTTTCTGGAATAATCGATGTTGTCTGTACCGGATTGCCACCAGAGGCCTTCCAACGGCGGCACGACATAATCGAAATATCCTTCGATCTGATGGCTGCCCCGTTTGCTCATCTTTATCGTGAAAGCGATTCCGTAGAGAAGAGCGATAGACTGTTTGTATGCTCCGCCTTCCATGTTAGGATCACCCATTCCCCGCACGGCAATAAAGTTCATAGGGGGAATCGTGACGATCCCCGGCTTGTTCTTTGGCAGATAAAATTCTTTATATTCTTTCTTATAATCAAATGCCATCTGTATTTTCTCCTTTTTTGTGTTGTAAGGATGCGGTACTATTGAAGGCCTACATAGATGTGGATTTCTGCATGTTCCATACTGTCGTTCTGATACTCTTCAAAATCACAACGGAAGGTTCTGGGCAGATCCATCTGCCAGATATCCTGCCACGCCGCGGCGACCGCCTGGATCATATCTCCGTGTACGATGAATCTGGCATACCGGCCTGCCGGAATTCGGCGAACATCATATTCGGCGAAGGCTTCCCCTTCTGGTTCGGCAGACGTCTCGCAGGCGACCATGACGGTATAGTCGGATTTTTCATTTCCCTCAAAATCAGTATAGATACCCAGTGCTTTATTATCCGTTTTCTCGGGAATGGAAGCATAGACGCCTTCGTTGTAAAAACGATTCCAGAGACCGCCGATCGTGGAACCCATATCGGGGGAGAGGTTGTTCGTTCGTGCAGAGATACCAACTACAATTTTTTCCTTCAGTGTTACGATTTCATACTTCATAATATAGACCATCCTTTCTTGTTTGTCATTCCCGCGAAGCTATTGTACTGGATGTACCAGTGTATTAGATATATAATCCACTATTTACGGCGGGTTTTTGACTTGTGATGGCCATATTGTATCAGATGAAACAGGACAACTGTGTGTCATGTTTCCAAATATTTTTGGCGGATTCCTTCGGCGAATGCCAGAATGTCCTGTCTGAGATCTGCAGGCTCTATGAGTTCCGCGCCGCTGCCAAAGGAGGCGATCCAGCCGATAATGCTTGTCTTGTCCGTGAACCCAAAGGTAAAGAGCAGAGTGCCGTCCGGTTCCGTGACAAAGCTTTCCGGTCCGAATTCCTCCACCAGCCGCCATTTATATTCCGGCTGTATTCTTGCCTTGACCTGGCAGGTATAGGGGAATATGTTCTCCTGGGAGAAATCGGGCAGCGGATTCATACGCTTTTCAAAGACTTCTCCTGCTGTCAAATCCGTCATCCGGCCAAGCTTAAAGAGACGGTAATCTTCCCGGCGTTCACACCAGCCCCATACATACCAGTTTGCCCACTGGAAGATCAGGTCATATGGCTCTATGGTCCTTGCGGTTTCTCCCTTTGGTGAATAATAGAGAAAAGAGACCTTTCGTCCGGATAGAATAGCACCGTGCAGCAGTTCTATCTTCGGAGAGAGCGAATCCTTGTACCAGGAGGAGAGGTCGATCAGAATATGGGTATCTCCCGCAAGCAGTTTGGACGAGCCGGCGGACAGCTTCTCCATCAATTGTGCGTACTGGTTTGAGCCGCTTACGCTGTCCAGACTTCGAAGACCCGCCAGAATGGCCTGCATGTCCGAAGTGCTGAGCAGTGTACGGTCAATCTTATATCCCTCCATGATAGAGATCCCGCCGTTTTGCCCCGGCTCTGTCAGCAGCGGAATTCCGGCCATGCAAAGGGCTTCGATGTCCCGGTTGATGGTGCGGCGGGAGACTTCAAACTTTTCCGCAAGGTAGGGAGCGGTTACTTTCTCTTTTTGCAGCAGAATGGATAGAATGCCGATCATTCGGTTGAGTTTCATGTGTCATCACACCTTTTAACTAACAATTTTTGGGGAATTTAGCAGGTAAGTTCAATAAAAAGACCACAGCAGAAGTCCTGGATGTATGATTTCTGCTGCGGCTTTTAAAAAGTAACTATGCAGATTGATTAAGCTGTGCCTTGACCAACTGCATTTCACTCTCAAGATGGTTGATTCTGAGAAGGAGCAATATTCTTTCACCTTCAATCTTTAATATGTCGTTAAGTTTGCGGTTCAGATCAAGATGTCCTTCAGCGATAATCTTGATGCTCGGGTATGTTTCGTTCTCTAATGTGAGTTCAGTCTGTGTCACCCGGCTGTCTAATTTTTGAATATCCTGCTTAAGTTCTTGAGTATCTTTCTGTAATGTTGTTACATTATCTTTTATCATATGTATGTCGTCTTTTACAGGTTGGAGTAAATTAGCAATTGCTTTTAAATCTTCGTTTGTTAATGCCATCTTATCACCTCTTTTGCGATCATACAGTTATTTGGGTAGGTTGTATTATACCATAGTTAGAACAGGAAATCCATATATATTAAATTTTTGGAGAAAGATCTTTGATAATGGTATGTTTATCGGTGTTTTCATATGATATTCTCATTTATAGAATTTCACAGGGAATTTTATGTGGGAAGTGGGGTGCTCAGATGGAGATGATAGAAGTTCGGGATTTGAAAAAGAATTACAGGATTGCGAAGAAGAGTACAGGGATACTGGGCAATCTCAGACATCTGGTTATGCCAAGATATGAAACCTTAGAAGCGGTGAGAGGAATCACTTTTCGTATCAATGAGGGAGAGAGTGTGGCATTTCTGGGATTGAACGGCGCGGGAAAATCTACTACTATCAAGATGCTGACCGGAATCATGAAGCCAAGTGAAGGAAGTGTCCGAATCATGGGGCAGGACCCCTTTACAAACCGGATAGACAATGCCAGGAAGATAGGGGTAGTATTCGGGCAGAAGTCGCAGTTGTGGTGGGATCTTCCGGTGATTGAGACCTTCCGCCTGCTTAAGAATATCTATGAGATCCCGGAAGATAAGTATTCCCGGAATATGGACAAGTTCTGTGAGATCCTGGGGCTGCATGATTTCCTGGCACAGCCGGCAAGAAAATTATCCCTGGGGCAGAGGGTGAGGGCTGATCTGGCGGCTTCCCTGCTTCATGAACCGTCTGTCCTGTTCCTGGATGAGCCTACGATAGGAGTAGATGTAACGGCAAAGCAGAAGATATATGAGTTTTTGAGGGAGACAAACAGGGAGCAGAAGACGACGATACTGCTTACCAGCCATGATATGAAGGATCTGGAGTCGATCTGCCAGAGACTGATCATACTGGAAAAGGGGAAGATATTATTTGATGACCCGATCGATCAGTTACTTGAAGTATACGGCGGCGGGCTGACGCTGGAGGAGATTGTGATTCGATTGTTTGAGCATAATACAGGTGAAGAAGAGACCGATGTTACACATTAACATCAGAATGGAGACAGATTATGAAGAAATATCTTGCTTATATAAGATGCGGATTTTTGGAGGGCTGTGCTTATCGGAGCACATTTATTACCGGTATGCTGGCAAACTTTATCCAGGCCGTCGTGCTGTATTATGTCTGGAAGAGTATCTTTGCATATCAGGAAGTTGTCAATGGATATACATGGGAGATCATGCGGCAGTATGTGTTTGTTGCCTTTTTGTGCAACAGTGTGTTCTCTATGGGATTTGAGATGAATATTGCGGAGCGTATTGTAAAAGGAGATATTATACTGGATCTGTTAAAGCCGTTGTCTTATCGGGGAATGCTGTTCTTTCGGATGCTTGGAACGGCAGGGATTGAATTTGCGGCAACTTTTGTGTTGATCGGAAGTGTCTATCTGGCGGTGAACGGAGTGCGGTACTTAAGCGGAATCCGGACGGGACTCTTTCTGATCTCGCTTTTTTTGGGCATGGGAGTAAAATTCTGCATTCAATATCTCTTCTCACTTCTCTGCTTTTATACGGATAATTCTTACGGGGTGACGAAAGCAAGGGAGATACTTACCAATTTTTTCTCGGGAGCGCTGATTCCGCTGGCAATGTTTCCCGGCAGCTTAAGAGAGATTGTGAGCTATCTGCCGTTTCAGGGGATCATCTATACACCGTGCTGCATATTCATTGGAACATATTCGGTCCGGGAAAGCATTGGAAGCTTACTTTTGCAGTCTGTGTGGATTATCATATTAGGATTGGCAGGGACCTTGCTTGGAAAGAAGGCCTTTGGAGTGATCTCCATGTATGGAGGATAATCAGAGAAGAAGGATGTGGATTTTGATGAGAAAATATGGAACTTATATAAAGCTTTATCTGTTGTTTCAGGTGCAGAATATCCGGTCACTCGCGCAGTATCGGACTGATTTCCTGATGATGATTTTCTTTACGTTGTTTTCTCAGGGGTGCAACCTTGGGCTGATCTGTATCATATACAGCAATATCCCGCAGGTAGGGGGATGGTCGATGTGGGAGATATTTCTGCTATATGGGTTTTTGCTGTTCTCGGAAGGCTTTATTAATTTTTTCTTTCAGGGAGCGTGGAAGGTCACGAATATGATCCATATGGCAGATCTGGACCGGTTTCTGGTCAGGCCGGTACCCGTGGGGCTTCAGCTTCTGACGGCGAAGATTGATTTCGACGGATTGAATAAGATGGTGATTGCCGTTGCGGTTCTTATAGCGGGATTTGGAAAATGTGAAATCCGATGGAACTTGGGAAAGGCCGTATTGCTTTTAGTCTTTTTGGCGGAAGCATGTATGATAAGGGTATGTATGATATGGATCGCCAGCTGCCTTTCCTTTTGGATGGAGGGGAAGAAGAACAGCCTGAATTATTTTGTGATTTCACTGGGAGAGATGGCAAAGTATCCAATAGTGATCTATCCGCCACTTTTCCAGGGAATCTTTGGGTATCTGATTCCCTATGCTTTTGTCAGTTTCTATCCGGTCGGGTATCTCCTGGGGAAGGAAGGAGCAGAAAAGGGGGCGTTGTGCATCCCCTTCTTCTGTGCGGCAATGCTGGCGGTATCCTGCAAGGTGCTGAAATCGGGATTAAAGAATTATGAGAGCAGCAGCTATTAATGCAACTTCTAAATTGCCGATTCGCTCATGTTTTTGTGATTTTAAGCATAAAATTCGCTCATTTTTTTGTGATAACTGCCGGAAAATTCGCTCATTTTTTTGTATTCCCTCTTGATTTTTGATTCGGAATACATATATTATAGAGATAGTATAGCAGAAATGAGGTGGAGTTATGCTGTATTTACAGAGAAAAATAGACAATTATTTAAAAGAATGGAAGGAGGACGTGCATAGAAAGCCTCTGATATTGAAGGGAGCACGGCAGGTAGGAAAAACAGAATCAATCAGACATTTTGGGAAAAAATCTTATGAACACTTTATAGAGATCAATTTTGTTGAAGAGCCAAAATATAAGATGATCATCGAAGATGGATATAAGACAGAAGATATCATAAAGAATATATCCAGAATTGATCCTTCGAAGGAATTTGTGGAGGGGAAGACATTGATCTTTTTCGATGAACTGCAGGAATTTCCGGAGATAGCTGCATCTCTTAAGTTTTTTAGTATTGATGGAAGATTCGATATCATATGCAGCGGCTCTATGCTTGGAATACAGTATAAGAGAATCGAGAGTAACAGTGTCGGTTACAAGACAGATTATCGGATGTATTCGATGGATTTTGAAGAATTTTTATGGGCAAAGGGCTATAAGGAAAACTTTATAAATGAACTCTTGGAATATATGCTTGAGCAAAAGGCATTGAATGAGCTTACGATGACGGTATGCAGCGGGGTATTTCTTGATTACTGTATTTTGGGAGGGATGCCGGCAGTTGTAAGAGATTATATTTTAAAGAATACATTTGAAGGGTCGCTGGTTACACAGCGGCAGCTTATAGAAGATTATAAAGAAGATATCCGCAAATATGCGGAGGGTATGGACCAGACAAGGATATTGAATGTATTTAACCAGGTACCGGTGCAGCTTGCGAAGGAAAGTAAGAAGTTTCAGATATCGAAGGTTGCGAAGGGTGCGAGATTCAAGGATTATAGAGGATGTATCGAATGGCTGTATGATTCTGGGATCATTAATCTCTGCTATTGCCTTCATTTTCCGGAATTGCCCTTAAGGGGGAATTATGATGAGACAAAATATAAACTGTATTTTGCGGACAGCGGCCTGTTGGTATCTATGCTGGATGATGAGTCTCAGGATGACCTGCGTGCGAACAAGAATATGGGAGTTTATAAAGGAGCTCTCTATGAAAATGTTGTCGGTGAAGCTCTTGTAAAAAATGGATATGAGTTATACTATTATAAGCGTGAGGATTCTACACTGGAAGAAGATTTTTTTGTGCGGACGATGTCTGCTCTGATTCCGGTTGAAGTGAAATCAGCGAATGGGCGGTCAAAATCCCTCCGCACGCTGATTGAAAGCGAAAAATATCCGGATATCTCTTACGGGATAAAGTTCACATCCGGCAATATAGGATATAGTGATAAGATCTATTCCTTCCCGTATTTTTGCGCGTTTCTGCTGAGGCGGTACTTAAAAAATAAGCAATAGATCCCAAATAAGCAGTAGTTCTTAACCTTTCTTTCTGTAAGCCGAAGGCGATAATCCATAACAGGACTTAAAAACAGCCGAGAATTGGAAAGGATTGGCATATCCCAGCGACTCGGCTATCATAGATACAGAATGGTCGGTCAGGATCAAAAGCATGGCGGCCTGGGCCATACGGATGGAGCGCAGATAATTGCTTGGCGTCTGTCCGTATGTTTTCTTGAAGACGGCGCACAGGTAGTTGGGATGAATATTCAGGGAAGAAGCAACATCCTGCATCTTGATCGGTTCGTTGTAATGGGCGTCCATGAATGCTTTTGCCTTGAGTGCCGGTGAATCTTCGGAAGGGCGGCTTATATCCTCCGGGATTCGAAAGCTCAGAAGATCGGAGAAAAAGTCCAGCATTCGGCTGTTGGCCCTTAGAGAGTCGGAGAGCTTAAGGATGGTGGTAAACTGTTCTCCTGGGAAGACGGAGCTGTCATATTGGGAATATTGAGAGAGCCTTCCGTCTGTTACGGAGATAATGGACAGCAGGTTTTTTTCAACTTCGTCTGCAGGCATTTTATAATATATGACATTCTCATTTTGAAACAGCAGTGAGAGAAAAGGAGTGGCGGTGTTGGTGTAGAACCCGACCCAGCCATACTTCCAGGGATCTGTCAGGGAGGCATAATATTTGGCGGAAACTCCGGCAGGGATGTAGAATGCCTGTCCGGCCTGTACATTCGCAAGCCTGTGATTCAGTTCGAGAAAGCCATTCCCTTCTAACACGAAGTGGATCAGATGGTATGGATTTGCGTGAAAGCTGTAGGTATATCCGGGAGCGCATTCCTGTATCCCGCAATGGTTCAATTGAAGAGAGAATCTGCTTACGTTTGTTCTGTCCAGGAAAATATCTCTGTTTCCGATCATGATGTTCACCTTTTTGCAAGAGTAGTTTTGGAATTATTATAGTGCGGATTTGGCCTGATTTCAAGTGTCAGCTATTTTTTACAGTTTCTTGTATTCCCAGATAGTGTGCAATGTTGATTTGGCCTTGGAATCTTAAAATGTTCTGATTGATTTAGCGGGAATTTCAAGGTATAATAATTTTGAGGTCATATGCCTTTTGTGGGAGTGGCTTTACATTTCCGATAAATGGACAAAAGGGGGTTATGACTGTGGATATGCCAATAAATACTGAAATAAAAAATACGGTAAGGGCAACGGACAAAGAAGCCCAATATGATGAAAAGGCAAAACGCCTGTTGGAGAGAGTGTCATGTGCAATTTAAGCCAGGGGATAAAGGAAGAAGGGATTGCTATTGGCAGGCGGAAGTTGTCATGAATATGCACAGGGAAGGCTATACGTTGGAACAGATAGCAAGAATCGTAGAAAAAACTACAGGAGAAGTGGAAGCTATCATTAAAAAGAGGGAGTCTGTACTGGCGTAACCGTGGCTACTTAAATAACACAGACAGCAAAGCAGTGAATTTGTTCTTGTAAAACAGTCCGCTGCTTTAAATTTTTTTATAAATAATGCAAGGATATATGAAACACAATCGTATTATAAGTAAAACAATATAAAATATAGATCAATTGCGGGAGGGTTATCAAGCAAATGAAGAAAAAGGTTGTATTTGGAGTAGCTGGAGTATTATCGCTGGTCATGGGAACATCGGTGTTTGCGGCAGATTATTCTAATGGTTATATGAGCAGAATGCCGCTTCACCATTTCAAGGCATCCGCATATATGGATGTGTCCAGGAATTGCGTAAGACCGGCATCTGGAATCTGTTTAGCAGAGAAATGCGACTTGGGAAACTGTAATTTCATTGACGGAAACTGGGTTCAAGGCTGTGGGAATTATGTAGATGAAGACCAGAATGGTATCTGTGATAATTACACGAATTCAGGATACGGCGGTGCAGGTTCCCAGGCGTCAGGTTCAGCTGGTGCCGGTAATGGCGGAGCGAATAACTATGTGGCTTCGGATTACAGCGAACCGGTTTACAACGAGCCGGTTTACAGTGAGCCGGTTTACAATGAGCCAGTCTATAATGATACGAACAATTATGTGGATCCTGGCTATGGCGGCGCATGCTATAACGGGCAGGGATACGGCGGCTATGGATACGGCGGAGGACACCATGGAGGCGGACATGGCAGAGGATGTCACCGTTAATCAAAGGTGCAGATTGTATCAGGAAAGGGCAGCGGCAATTACAGCCGCTGCCTTATTTGGTTTGCGCGCCATGGGCGCGCTCTAACGGGTGAAAGTCCCGAACACGCCTAGGCAACGAGGAAGTGTATAGCT
>ERZ808044.306-NODE-306-length-61376-cov-15.171324_pt1 | contig 61376 bp, 68 predicted proteins | sample MGYA00380195_ERZ808044 | MGnify/ENA primary metagenome ERZ808044 (study PRJEB31490, sample SAMN06133423) | mouse gut metagenome | isolation source: Z7_2 | host: mice | place: China: Chengdu | collected 2015-05 ...
TCTCTAGTAGATATGGGGATTGCTCCCCATACCCCTATACAAAACCGTACGTGCGCTACTAACGCATACGGCTTTTCACTTTACATTCATATGTTATCTACCTAGCAAACTCACCCTGATTTGTGGACATACTAATGGAAAAGTTCTCAATAGTCCTTTGGTGAAAGCGTCCCATGTATAGCTCCTTCTTTGGCTTCTGCGGTTCAGCCACTTAAACAGCAACTTCTTTGTATTGTGCAGATATAGGCACATTTCCTCTATGTTATCTGTCACTCCATAATACTGGTAATGTCCTCTTAGTTTGGCATTTACCATCCTGAATATCCATTCCAGCGGCATATCCCGGTGGCTCTTTATCCACTCTTTCATCGCCTTTGTTTTGCTGCGTAGTTTCTTACGGCTTGTCTTTACCTTGCACCGGAAAAAGCGTTTCTTTGCATCCGTTCCACAGTAAAATGTAAATCCCAGAAAGTCAAATGTCTCTGGCTTCCCTTCGCCTCTTCTTTTCCTGTCTTCCTTCGCAAATCTTCCAAATTCCAGTATCCTGGTCTTTTCTTCCGCTAGCTCCAGCCCATATTTGGCAAATCGTTCCTCCAGCCTCTGGCGAAACACTTCTGCCTCATACTTTTTCTGAAAACAACAGACAAAATCATCAGCGTAACGTACCAAATAACTCTCTCCCTTACACTGCCTCTTCACAATCACATCAAACCAGTTATCCAGCACATAATGCAGGTATATATTCGCCAGTATTGGACTCGCCCCATTTCCCTGCGGGGTTCCCCTTTCACTGTCTAGATACCTGCCGTCTTCCATGATTCCTGCTTTCAGAAATTTCTCTATGATTCTAAGAAATTTCCTATCCGCTATGTCATGTGCCAGCATCTTCATCAGCCATTCGTGGTTTACATTGTCAAAGAATCCCCTGATGTCTGCCTCTACCACATAATTCGTCTTCTGATACCTCACTGTCTCAACGACCTTCTTTACTGCCTTGTGACAATTCCGATTTGGTCTGAATCCATAGCTCTCGTCATAAAACTTCGGCTCATATATCTGTTCCAATATCTGTGCAATTGCGTTTTCCACCAGTTTGTCCTCGTAACAGGATATGCCCAGCGGTCTCATTTTGCCTTTCGTCTCTTTCGGAATATAAACCCGTCTTGTTGGATTTGGGCTGTAGCTTCCACTCTTCATTCTCTTTACAAGACTCTCAAGGTTTTCTTCCAGATTCTGTCCATATTCTTCTTTTGTCACTCTATCTATGCCGCTGGCCTTGTTCTTATCCATAGTCTTATGGATTGCTTTCAGGCTTCCAACATTGATATATGATGCCAGATTCTGGACTTTTCCATCTGTTGCGTTCGCTTTTGCGATGTTATATTGTATTCCAAGTAATTCATTTATCATGTCGCCAGCTCTCCTTTGTCTGCATGACCCTGATTTACCTGAAGCTGTAAAGTGTACACCCCTTCCCTCCACTGTGATTGGCAGTTTCTTTGGTACTATGAGTGTATCGGACTTCCTGCTGTCCTTTTGGATTCCTGCCTCATTCCTTCGGTTTGGTTTCCATACCTTTTTCCTCTCAAGGAGACAGCAGGATCTCGGCTGTTCCGTATAATATAATTATCATCAACCTCGCCAAGCTCTCAGACTGGGGGATGCCCTTATTCCCTCGCCATATCGGTCATAAGGGTGTTGCCTGCTGCGTATGTAAGCGCATCGGCCATTTCCTACCCTATATCTATTTCCCAGCTCAATCGCTTCACTTTCGTTTCGGCTCTGTTGCTCCCTGTCCTACGCTTAAATCTGCCGTCGCCGTTTCGATTCCAAGGACTCGGTACAGGCGGTTGGCTAAACCCTACCTGACAGGATTCTCCTGTTTTATATTATCAGCTTACAAAGGCAGGCAAAATACATCCGCCTGTCAGTGGAAATCAGCTATGCTGATTTCTCAGCCCGCGCTACATAAAAATATGTAAGCCCAGGTACTTTACCTTCGGGGATGTTTGCTATATCAATGTCTCCTAAAATTTTCTTGAGCCACTCTTCATAAGTCGATTCCCTTAAGTATCTATCCAAGCCACCGCTTCCGTTAATCTCAGAACCATATGTATAAAATTCATTTATATACTCGATTGCTTTGCTTTTATAAGCGATAGTTGGAAACACCATTTTCATGTTGATCTCCTCCGCCAAATGTTTTGTTTATTATTTTACGGATAAATTCCAATTGTGATTTGATGATTTTTAAGGGGAACATTAGCTGTTAAATTTTAACACAAAATAAACGAGGTATGGTGAACTGATTGAAATGACTTTCAAAAACAAGCCGAACAATATTAAAATAGAAGGGTACAAAATAGTCTACAGCTTGCAGACTATTTTGTACCTATTACATCCATTTGCCATTAGTGGCAGACCATTTTTCAGTAAATTCTTTGCCCCCGACCGCCGCTGAAAATGGTTTTGTTAAAAAGGCTTTTATTGTTTTTAGTACGGTACTGTAGTCATCTGTTTTCGCGTCGATTTTACGGACAAAAACTTTCCATTTTTTCTGCATTGCTGTATCTTCATCGAAACTCATAACTTGTTCAAACTGTTCTACCGTAAAATTGTGCTCACGGTTCTGAAAGGTTCTTCTGAGTGCTTCGGTCAGCACCTTACCGTCAAAATCAAACTTATTGGCAAGATAATAAATGTCGTAATAATCTTTCATTCGACTGGAAAATTCCATCAGGCTAAGGATTGCGTCAATTTTCTCAGCAACGGTCGTTTCAATGGAATAAGTATTAATTGTCGGCGCAACAAAATCATCAAGCTGAGTGGGAATTTTTCTTTTTTCCTGCTTTGGCACAATGACATCACCAACGCCAAAATCAATGCCAAAGGGTGTGCGTGTGTTTTTTATACGAGCAACTATCGATGCACCTATACCGGCATATTTCTTCGCAACGGCAATAGGTGCAATATCCTTTATCCCAAAGGTCACAAAATCATTGCCGGTATGAACAGCGATAATTTCTTCAAGAATACTCTTTAACTGTTCCGGTGTATTGGGTATTTTCCGAAGCAAAAAATCCACATCAACTGTCACTCGGCTATCAAAGTCAGTAAGAGAATAGAGGAACAAACCGCCTTTCAGCACAAGGTTTTCAGTATACCTGGACTTTTCCAAACGACGCAAAAACTCCTCTTGGCAAAAGAGTTGTAAGCAGAGCTGATAGCTTCTGCCGCTTTCAGCAGCTTTGTTTTTAAGCCGTGCCAACACGGACGCAGCTATATCAGCCATTTAGCAGCACCTCCATTATGTTCATAACCTTTGTATAAAGCTTCATTTCCTTTGCGTATTTAGACAAATTTGCAAGGTTCTTTTTTTCATCAGCAGCATAGGCATTAACAGCCTTATTAAAAATTTCGTTGTCAAGTTTTGTGCGGTACTTAAAACAATCGCATATTGTTCGCTCACGGTCATACACAGGCAGTATTACACCGTTAAAATTGCTTGTGGACTTACCTATATCTAAAAATCCCTTTTGAATATAGTAAGCTTTCATCGGAAATTCTTCAATGTTCTTTACGGCCCGGGACGCTGTTCTCGGCACAGCAATCGACCATTTACGGGGAGAAAAATCACTATATCCGTAGTGAAACAAAGTGGACTCCACACAAATAATTCCCTGCGGAAGAAGCTCCCGTATGAGCTGTTCTTCTGTAATACTTTTACTTTGGGGGAGCTGATAAAATCCTCTGCGAATTCTTTCAATGACTCCTTCTTTACAAAAAGCCGCTACCTCATATTTATTTATCCCGTTAGCGGCAAAATCTGAAGTTTTTGCAATGCCGCCGTTATTTTCAATTATCGTTTTTAAAATTTCTTTTTTACTCAAGCAGATACCAACTTTCCGCATGCAAAAAACAAATACTGTACGCAATTATTATGCCATATGGTTTTGAAAATTGCAACAACTATACAACTATATTTGATCATTTGCTGGCATGTAACGTTTGGGTTCCTATAAGACAATAGCTGAGTTTGGTATATAATCATTTTATTTATATATAAATTTGGATCTTGAAAAACAGTGTGCTGCCATAATTAATCGGATGAATTTTTATCTAAGAGATGGATTATTGCGGAGTGGTTGCTTCATGAACAGTCCAGCTTATTTGAACTGCTGCAGGTTTTGTTTGGCGGATTGGCTGGTAACGCAGTAGAGGGCAGGTAAATGCTCCATAAGGAGCCTTTTAAAAACGTCAGTGCTTAACGAGGTATTTTCGAGTTTAGCACTGCTACGTTTTTATAGAGCGGGAGCGCGGCGACGTTGGAGCATTTACCTGCCCTCTGCGGCCTGCCTCCAATACCTAAAAAAACAAACTCCCCCGCACATCTGCCGCTCCCAATCCGTTATAGGATGGAAAAACACTTTTGCAAAGCGGCGTTTACCTTCTGGTTCCCTACCTGCTGACCACACTTTTGAGCCTTCTGTGCAGCCGCAGAATCCACGGCAGAGAAGCGCTTTATGCCTGTATGGGGATTGCGGTCATGGTGAGCAGCCTGAGTATTTTTCTGCAGGAGAGGATGCCTGTTTTTTATCAGGAGGAATATCTCTGCTGGTGGATAGCCGCACTGCTCCTTTTAATCCTTCCTATCCCTTGGGAGTATCACAGAACCATTCATCAAACGGAGGAACTGATATGGAACTTATCGTAAACAATGTGTCAAAGCAATATCGGGGAAAGCTTGCGGTAGAGAACCTTTCCCTGCGCCTTAAAAAAGGTGTCTACGGGCTTTTGGGGGCCAACGGAGCAGGCAAGACCACCCTGATGCGGATGCTCTGCGGCATTCTGAAGGCGGATGGCGGCTCCATCTCCTTAAACGGGATGGATGTGTCAACCGAAGGCTACCGCTCTCTTCTGGGGTACCTTCCCCAGGATTTCGGTTATTATCCTGAATTTACGGGCATGGACTTTCTGCTCTACTTATCTGCCTTAAAGGGCCTTGACAAAAAGCACGGAAGGCGCGAGGCCTCCCGTCTCCTTGAACTGGTTTCCCTTACGGAAAATGCCCATCGGAAGATCAAAACCTATTCCGGCGGCATGAAACAACGGCTGGGTATTGCCCAGGCACTGTTAAACCATCCGGAGCTTCTGATCCTGGACGAGCCCACCGCCGGGCTTGACCCCAAGGAGCGGGTACGGTTCCGGGAGCTGATTGCTGATGTGGGGAAAGAAAATATTGTCCTGCTCTCCACCCACATTATCTCGGACATTGAGCATATTGCGGATATTGTTTTGATGCTGAAGGACGGAAAGCTGATCTGGCAGGGTCCCTGGGCGGAAGGAAAGGAAAATCTGGAAGCATTTTATCTGGAACAGTTTGAATAGAGATTGGAAAGGAACTTATCATGAAAGAATTGATTGGATATGAAATAAAAAAGATTTTAATGCGGCGGGTCAACCGGATTGCCATGCTTTTCGGACTGATACTGATCATTTTCAGCAACCTGTCCCTGATTCACAGCGAATCCTTCCCTGTCAGCGATACAGAGTACTGCACGGGGCGGGAGGCTTTCCAAAAGCAGGCGGAGGCCGAAAACGCTCTGACCACACAGTTAAGCGAGGAATTTCTCACAGGATTTTTGCAGGATTACCAGCAGGCACTCCCAACAAACGCCGTCACGCTTCGCGAGCCGGCTTATTGTAAAGAATCGGAAAGTAGCACCCCCGCAAAATCGCCTTCCTACGACTGGTCTTTGATTGCGCCCTACACCAACCTGTTTTCCCTCATCGCCAATCACTACAGAGAGTGGAACGATTCGTTTGCCTGGGAGGATTTGGGGCAAATTCCTGCAGATCATGGGATTCATTTTTATGAGAGAAGACTGGAAAAAATAGATACCATGCTGGAAAGTGATTATACCTACGGCAATTACAGCGAAGCGGAAAAAGAAATGTATATCAGTTATCCACTAGGAAAAATAGTTATCTCCTATTTAGGTATGGTTCTTTTCTCTTACATTTTACTCTCTCTTCTATGCATTCTTTGCACAGGAAGATTCTTCCGAAAACATCAGGTGGGCAGGTGATCATCACCTGCCCACTCTTTGTTCGATATTTTGGCCAAATTTTATTTTTTCTTAGGTGCTGGCTTTTTCTTCTTCTTTTTGTTTGGTTTTTTCTTTTTGGATAATGCAAGGACTCCCTTTGATTTCACAAACGCAAAGATTCCAAGTCCCAAACCGCCCAGCAGCACTATGGCAATTCCTACCCATATCAGCACACGGCTTCTCTTCCCACTGTCACTACTTTCTACTCCGCCATTTTTCCGATCCAGAAGGATTTCTTCTCCCTGAGCGCCTTCCTCCTCGCCAGCCAAATTATCTTCTGTTTCATCCAAAATAGCATCGCTTGTTTCTTCATCCTTTGTTTCACCAGAAGTATTATCATCATCTTTGGCCACAAAAATACTTGACGGTCCATTCTCTGGAGAAACTACCGTTACTTTTCCTTCTGACCGAATCTGTTTTCCGCTATTTCCGGCCGGACGCACTCCGCCTCCAGCGGCAGTCGTCCTCCGGCTCATGTCAACCAGACTCGTATCAAGATTGCTTTTTCTGATTACAGGGGAGGTAATCTTCTCTGCACTATCTGGGTCATTCACAAACTGGGTATTATCATCATAAAGTCCCTCATTTACATTGCCGCCATCTGAGTTGCTACCTCCTGAATTATCCTGCGGTTTGTCAGTTACGTCACCTGAATTCCCAGGAGTACTGGTAGGTTCCGGCCCCGTACTGCCTCCTGAGCTGCCTCCCGTATTGTCTCCTGCATCGTCTCCTTTACCCACCTGCATATTGATAGGATCCGGGTCAGAGGCTACCATAGGCTTCTTTTCTCCATAACTCTCATTTGCCGTTTGAAAGGAACCGCTCAGATAGCTGATTTTTACAGGCAAAGTCTCTCCGGAATCTTTCAGTGTCACCCTCACGTGTCCAAGATTTAGAAGTTCACTCTCAAAAATGCTTTGGCTGGAAGCTGCATAAATATCCAGCACTCCGGTGCTTTCATTGTAAAAAGCACCTTCTGCAGCACCGGCTAACTCCTCTGCAAAATCGAATCCCACATTTACTTTATCTCTGCTCTCCTCATCAATCTGCAAGGAAATTGCCACGGCTGAAATTTTTTCTTGCTCGGCATTGCTCATTTCCAGCACGAGAGCGACCCCTTCTCCTTCCTGCACCAGCGACACCGCATCCTCTCCCTCAGCAAATACCTGCATTGGAAAAAAGAGTACCGCTATCACCGCCATCAAATATAAACCGTTTCTGATCCTCTTCACATTTGCTCCCATCTGCACATTTGTGCGCCTGTCAATTTTCTGCTGATGATTCCGTTTCATTTTTAAGCGTAATCTTTTCCAGATTTTGAGGTATCTCCAATGGCAAAGTATCGCTCACAAGTCTTGAACCTTCGTTAGTCAGTGCGTTATCCACACGATAAAGTTGTGCCCGCACCTTTCCTCCAATCTCTGGAATCTGTCCGTCCGCTGACGGCTCAATCCAATAAATCCAAGTTCCTCTGCTGACTTCACCTAGAAGCCCTTCCTCAGGCACATTTGCAAGAATGATCTGTGATGCTTCCAACACATTACCTTCATCCACCCCGCCTACAATAGCGCCATTCTCATCATAAAGCACTACCACATTATAAGCCGGATTTCCTTTATAACTTCCGGTAAAAATTAATGAGCCTTTTGGAATGTACTTCTCCATTCCGTCCTTTTTCTCATAAACATAGTCTTCCTGCAAAATTCCCACAGCCCCTGCTGTGCTATCTTCCTTCGCTCCAAAGGAAATATCATCTCCGGAAGGTCCTAAAATATCAACTTCCGAAATACTGATCTGTGTCTGCCCAGGCGCTTTCAGCCTAACATAAGCAGCATCATAGGTGCATACCCAGGGGTCTTTTCCATTCTCAAAGTAAACGGTCTGACTCTCCTTATCCTCAAATCTTCCCGTCTTAACGGTAGTCCAGGTATTGCCGTCCACACTCACCTGAACCTCATAGGCTCCGATACCTGTTCCTGAATTTACCGTATACTTAAGGCCGCATACAGGCAGCACCTGACCAAACCTGAAGAGAACTGCCGCGTCTTCGCCTGGACTCGTACCTGTAAAAGTATTCTTGTAATTGTTGTCAATAACCTGGCTGATCGCTGAAACCTTCTCAGGTGCACAAGGATCATCTTCTTCCGCGTTCCCCTCTAAGTCCTCCTCTGAACTCATATTGGTAGTCACCGTCCACATTGACTTATCATGACTACCATCATGGGAAATCTTTACATCCCCAAGCACCGCCGCATTGGAACGATAACCGAATTTATCCACAGCAATCACCTCATAGGTCATTACCCGGTTATTTACCACTGCCACATAATCCTGATAAGTATTTTCTGTGGTAAACCCAATTACTTGACGAACGCTCTCTCCATCCTCGTAATAGTATCTAGCAATCTCATATCCCAGGATCACATCGGGATCAGCCGTACACTGGATGGAAATATTTACTTCATTGGCAGCATTTGAGCCAACCTGCACACTACTTCCCGAACCAATTATATTTTCTCCCTTAATGCTTCCTCCTGTTCCCTTTTCAATCTCATAGGCTCTGGCCTCATCTGTCAAATAATACAGAGCCCTCTCTTCCTTGGGGAACTGGCTGGCATAACTCTGCGTTTCCTCATCAGGCATAAGTCCCCAACGTATGAAAAATTCTGTCAAATCCTTCTTAGCTGCTGCACAGGCCAGGCGCATGATATTCTGATCACTCCCGCCATCTAATTTAAGATTGCCAGGTGCACTGGCCGGGTTCCTACTGTAGGAATCCACACGGGCATAGAACAAATTTTCCTGTTGTTTTTGATAGCTGTCGTAAATCTTATAATTGTAGCCTCTGTCATAGGCCAAATGTAGCTGCCAGTACATGCCAAGATGCGTAAACACATTGGAAGGCTTCCCTACCGTATTGGAGGTCACCTTTTTGTAAACATCCTCATACTTAAACCGTACAGAATCATTCCGCTCCTTTGCCTGTGCCAGCACGGAAAAATAATTGTTAGTCACTTCCGCTATGGCATAACTTCCCTGATTGATATTATGTCCGATTTCATGGGCAATTCCCCAGCCAAAATAATTTCCGCTGACATATTTTCCGTTATCAGCTTCAACAGGAACCGCTCTTGCAAGCCCCGGTACAGAACCCCATTCAATCCCTATATGATTTCCGGAAGCGTACATGAACGCCCCTGCAAACATTCTCATATAACGGATATTTAAGTGCTGAGCAGGCATTTTGTCTGTCGCAGGCGCTGCTTCATCCCTACTAAGTCCCTTGTGATGGTAAAACAGCTCCATCATTTTATCCATTGCCCGAAGAGACTGATTCAACTTATCTGCTTTTTCCTCCAGAGAGCCGTTTCCAAGCCCAGCGAGAATCTGCTCTGCCGACACGGACAGCATCATCTGATCCAACACGATTTCTGTTGCGCCCAAAATACAGTTCTGCTTATCATACTCCCGATTGACTTTATTGCCTTCTCCGGCTGTTTCATGCTTCTCTTTGTGAAGCCTCTCCTGGGAAGCCACATGGTCTTCTAGTTCTTTTACATAAGAGGTAACAAGCTCCGCACGCTTTGTCTCATCTGTAACACCATAAAGGTCAAGCACCGGTTCCTTAACGCCTCCGTTTACCCGCACTGCATATCTCTCATTGCTGTTATTTCCGGTATACTGAATATAAAGTGCACCGCCGCCCTCACAGGCTAGACTTTGGATGGATGGGATAGTAATCTCATTGCGCCCTACCTTTAAGGATGCTACTTGCGAGGCAAAAGCTCCCGCCTCAGCATGGTACTGGGTTGCAATCAGCTTCAGGGCCGAATTAGAGCCTGTCGTTAACTGATTGTGTCCCACATAAATAATGATCTGTTCGCCTTCATAGGCAGTAACTCCTAAGGGCTGCCATGCATTTAAACCGCCAAAGCCCAAATGCCCATCTTTTTGGGATGTAATCTGAGTCTTAATCTCAATCACGTCATTGAAGCCGTTCGCTAAAAGTCCTTTGGCATTGTCCAGCTCCCTTTGCAGCACCTCCCGCTCCGGATGATATTCGCCGCTTTTGGCATCTATTGTATCCAGACGTTTTTGCAATTCATTAATGGTATCCTCCGTCACATCCTCTCGCAGAGAAGTGTGAAGGTCATCTTTATATAGAGCAAGAATATCATCCTCTAAACTGTCATAATGATAGAAATTCACTTCCGCTATCACTATATTGTACAGGCTATATCCCCGCGCAAAGCCCAACCGCACCTTATTGGCCGTAATCGGCTTTGCCAGCTTAATCAGATAAAATTTTCTTCCATTTTCATCTGTTCTCTGAAGTACTACCGGATTCTCCGAATAGGTTCCGTTCGGATGTTCCTCATCATAATAATAAACCGATACCCTGCCATAGGAGGCAATATCCTCCGTCTCTGCAAAGGTGATATAGCTCATCTGATAATAATCATCCAGCGTAAATAAAAGACCTTTATCCGGGGACACATAAGCAGCACCGTCATCCCAGTCCAGAATCTGATATCTAGAACTAAAATCCTTATCTACCGTTCCCAGGGCGCTCCTGCTTCCGGTATCTAACGGACTATCCACCATGGAGCCTCTCACATGAGAGACGTCCACGATATGGGCACTTACCTTCCCGATACCGTTAGACTCGTTAATCAGCTTGTAATTTGGCATTTTCGCTGGCGTATGCGTGGTAGTCACCGCTTCTGAAATCACTGAGCGTCCGCCCTCACCCAGACTGTTCACGCCTGTTACATATACCTGATATTTCGTTTTCTCTTTCAAACCTGTGATTTCGTAGCTATTCTGAGCTACTCCTTCCACCTTGGTAAAGGAGCTCTCCCCATCTTGCTTATAATATACATTATAAGTGTCTGTATCCTTCATATTCTTCCAATTCATTCTGATGATACAGTAGCCACCCACAGCTTTTAAGTTATCCGGCGGATCCGGCACTTTGGTAACCTTTGGCATAACTGCCAGCGTCTCACCGTATCCACTTCTCCAGGTACCGTTTACCGACTGGACGCGCACTTCATAGATCTCTCCATTTTGCAGCTTATTATTTTTAAAGGACTTCACCTCCAAGCTCTCGGAGGCAGCGCGCACGATCTCCGTCTCACCATTATATGTAATTTCCACCTCATAGCCGGTGACATTCTCTGCTCTGTCCCATCTTAGAGTAAAGGACTTATCTCCCGCCTCTGCCGAAAGCCCTGTGGGAATATCCATCTTTGGCTCAGGAATCCTGTTTTCCATACCATTTAAGAATTCCACCTTACTGATATCCGCAAGGGTTCGTTTTTCCGTACCAGTAATCCTGAACACAATCTTTTTGACGGCTACCTGCCCGCCTAAATTAATCACAAGCTTATCAGATGAGTCTTCATCAACTGTATCCTGCTCAGATAAAGCATACGCCATTACAGCATCTGCCTGCTTTCCCCCCGCAATTACAATGGTTTCCTCATCTCCATCCACTGTTTCATAGGTCAGCTCTCCACTTTGAATGGTAGAATCTCCCATAGATATTACCACCTGATCAATGGAAGCGCCCTTCTGCAGCTGCTCTTGCTCCTTACTCTGAAGATTAAAGCCAAACTCTACCGGATTTTCCTCAGAAATCTCCGTTCCCGCCTTATTTTGAAGAGAAATCATACTCCCTTCCAGCAGATCTTGTATATTTCCCTTCACTATCTCCGTATCAGGGCTTTGATTCACTTTTACGGCCCCAGGCATGACCATGCCGCTCAGAGAAGCAATTGTATTCCTCTGCGCATCCTGCCCGGCCCGGCCTTTGACATAATACTGCAAATCCACAAGGTCCGTCTTGCCATCTCTGTTTAAATCCGTAGGATTTTCATCTGGATTTCCCTCAAGCACCCCATTTTTGCCTCTACTCATGGCGCTCATAATCGCATCCTTATCCATATCGTCAAGGATACCGTCCCTGTTGGCGTCTCCAATCAGCATGACTCCTGGATGAGGCTTTCCCTCCTCATAAGAAAAGTCTACACCGTTAGAAGACAGACCTTCCAGGTTTATGAAACCCGTATGAATTTCTGCTGTCTGACTATTTCCATTTATCTCTATTTCCTGCTTATACTCTATAAATCCGGGCGCAGAAACTTTCAGCCAGTAAACTCCACCGTCAAGTCCATCAAAAGATACTAAATGTTTCTCTGCGTTGTTTTCAAGAGATACCTCCCTGGAATCTCCTACCCGCTGTCCGTCCTTTTCCAGCCAAATATTCAATTGAAACCCTCCTGCCGGAAGTGCATTACGCAAGATCACCTCAAGATCACCTGGTACATTGGAGGGTGCATATTCGTTGTTCCAATCTTCCCCATTTCCAGAGGTTGGAGATGCTGACGGAACTCCAGCGAGCTTTTTGTCTCCCAGCATCTCAAGTTCGCCGGGGCTGATGGAAGGGCTGGCATCCGATTGTGGACTGGTACTGGGAGTCGAGCTGACAATGGGGTCAGGGGTTGTGCCAGAAGACGGAGTGGCAATCGCTCCAGGGGTTACGCCAGAAGACGGAGTGGCAATCGCTTCAGGAGTCGCACTGGAATCTGGATTGATGCTGGACTCAGGGGTAGCCGCGGAATCCGGCGTGGTGCTCGGCTCAGGAGCAACACTGGAAGTTGGATTGTCACTGGAAGTTGGACTGGTACCGGGTTCTGAGGTGACGTCAGCGTTCGAACCGCTACCAACCTGGCTTTCACCTCCTTTTCCTGCTTCCAAGTCACCTTCTACCGGCGCATTGCGATCAGGACTATTACTTCCCGTATCGCCTCCATTCTCAGGATTTTTCTCAGGTGAAAAAGAGACAGCTCCCTTTTCTACGGTCTCACTGCCCTCCAAATTGCCTTCGCTCACTTCACTTTTTGGTGCTTGTTCCCCACCGCCTTCTATCACTGATGCCCGTGCTGGAAGCGCACATAACAAAATCAAACAAAATGACATCAACCACGCCATCGCTCGCTTCATACCCTATCTCCTTCTCTTACGCTTCTATTAAAAGCTCTACTTTACCTGCCACTGCTCTACCTGGGAAACCATCAAAAGCAAACGCACCATGTTCAGGAAAGTCCTTCGCTTTTTGTACAAATATATGATATTTAGTCTAAGTGAAACTAGTATATCATTTCCATTTTCCTTTTTCAAGCCATATTTTCCAGGTTTTTTCAGGCTTTGGGCTTCAGATAATCCTATAACACAATATACAGGATTTATTTTAAAAAACATACAATAAATGGTATTTTTAGGGGATAAAAAAATGCTATTAGAATTTGCCTATTTGCTCCTAAATTCAGCATTTTATATTACAATTCCAAAAAACCTTAGGCATAAAGAAAGCCCTTGAAAATACTGGACTTTCAAGGGTTTCATAAAATCTCTTATTCTGTTTGGAATTATCTCTTGCATAATTTCAAAGCCTTATTTTTCGACATTTTCAGGCACTTTGTAAGTTATCTGTCACTTACCCATTTATAGTGTTGCATACTATCCATCACAGCAATTACCCTGCATTCTAATTTATTGTCACAGATATTTTTTTCCCTAGCGATTCCGCTATCTTGGCAAGGAAATCCAAGCTGGGATTATAATTCCCGCTTTCCAATCTGGAAATATTACTTTTCTGTGTACCTACTCTTTTCGCAAGTTCTGCTTGTGTTATATTTTGTTCTTTCCTCGCTCTTATAATCTGCTCAATCGCTTCATATCTGGGCTTTAATTTTTCATATTCTATTTTAAACTCTTCATCCTTAAGCATATCGGATTTCATTTCTTCAAAAGATATTCCTGCTTTACTCATGATTCAGACCTCCTTTTATAATCTTCCATATATTTTTTTGCTCTCTTTATTTCGGTTTCCGGTGTCTTCACAGTCTTTTTAATAAACCCATGCAACAGCACAAACTTATTGTTATGATATGTAAAGTAAAATATTCTTGCTATATCCTTTGCCTGTTACTATGTTATCATATATGATAACTCCTGTCAAACATATTATACTTCTTCGCCAATACTATAAAAACCCACAAACAAAAACTGTCTGTGGGTTTTTTTATATCTTTCTGTTCGCAAAGAATTGCCTATCTCTTGGATAGTTTCAAACGCCTAAAATACAGCATTTTCAAGCGCTTTGTTAGTTACGCGTCACTTACCCACATAATTTTATAATGCCTCACAGCTTTTCATCATATAAATTACCACTCTCTATTTTACATTTCTATGAATTTTTCATACCACACCGGCACATCATGTGAAACTCTTACCAGCTTTCCATTTTTATAAATGGCAAACCTGCGAAATTCAATTGTATTATCATAGAACGCTACCAAATCACATTTTGGCAGGACAATTTTCAAATTGATAAACGTATCAATATATCTTCTTTCAATATCCTTTTCGGCAATGCCGTGACCCCCCTGTTTTACGCGCATCGCTACTCTTTCTTTAGCAATATCTGCATCCTCAACGCCAATATAATGCAGTTCTATAAAATATCCTCTATCCTTAGCCTTAGCTATATTCTTTAAAATTGATTTCCCACACAATGTGGTCTCCTGGTTAAAAGTAATGCTATCACCAAAATATTGGTCAATCTTCTTCACTGCAATTTTCCCGGCTGTCATAACATCAGCCATATTTCTCCAATCACCAAAATCTCTCAATATTTCATCTGTATTCACCCTCGGCATGTCCTGCAGGCTTTGCAATGATTGATACAACGTCGATTTACCCACTCCATTAACACCTGCTATTAAAATATATTTTTTCACTAAAAAAGGTTCCTTTCTATCACCTGACGCTGTCGCTTTTGCAGAAGAAAATCTCCTATCATTTCATAAAAACTTCTTTGTTCTTCTGTTTCAGCCTCCAGCACAAGCTGTAAAGTATCTTCCGGTTGGAGAGTTTTTATATCCTCATAGATTTTTTCAAATTTTTTAACATCGCACATACCCACACCTCCATTATGAAAACTGTATTAGCTTAAAAATATATTATAACCTAAATAGCCCAAAATGTTAATAGAACAGAAAAACTCCGCAGGATAAACCTGCGGAGTATATATTCTTGAAATCTTGTGTTCTGCCTATCTCTTGGATAGTTTCAAATCCTTATTTTCCGGCATTTTTAGCCTCTTTGTTAGTTACGTGTCAGTTACCCATATGTATCTGTGCCATCTCATTTTGTCTTATTCAAATCATTCAAAATATAATCTATATCCGTCAAAACAATCTGGATTCCTCTTTTATTTAGTCTGATTACTTTTCTCACGATACCATTTATTTCTGCTGAAAGTTTATCATTTATCGTAACAGGGACTGTATTGTTTTCAATCATATACTGACAATCAATATATTCTTCACTTACTGGACATACATTTTGAATTAGAAAAGCTCTGTACTTTCCATTTACATATCCAAACCGTAAACCATCATATTCCTTATATCTCTTTTTCTTCTCCTCATATATTGCCTTATATTTTTCCATTTTAGAAGAAATAGGCACCATCCAAAAATATCCGTCCATTTCAAAACAATAAAAACAAGGTCTCCCATGTACTCCCACCCCATCACTATCTTTATTTCCCATTAATCCACATTTGGGAAACTTCTTATAATACTCATCTTTGATAAAATAAAAATTACCCGTATTCAAAATATCTCCTATACAAAAATGCTCCGCCAAACAGCGGAGCACAAATATTTGTATCCCAGCCATTTATTAGTCGCTCGCTGGGTAGCGAAAAATATTTGTATCTGCACCTTTTCTATAAATGCCGATATGCAGTTCCGGCAGAATAATAAGAGGTTCTTCCGAACTTCTAATTTATATTATACTCACTTTGTGATAAATATCTACTGGCATTTTATACAAAAAGCAGAAAAAATCCCCAAAACACATAAGTTCTGGGGATTGAAATTCATATAAGATAGTCTGTCTCCTATCTCTTGCTGAACTGCGGAGCACGACGAGCCGCCTTGAGACCATACTTCTTTCTCTCTTTCATACGAGGATCTCTGGTTAAGAAACCTGCCTTTTTAAGAACTGGTCTATACTCTGCATCCATCTGCAAAAGTGCTCTGGAAATACCATGTCTAATTGCCCCTGCCTGACCTGTATAGCCACCACCGTGAACATTTACCAATACATCATACTTATCTGCTGTATCTGTTGCAACCATGGGCTGACGAACGATAACCTTCAGGGTCTCCAGTCCAAAATATTCATCTATAGGTCTTTTATTGATTTTAATCTCGCCTTTACCGGGCGTTAAATATACTCTGGCAATTGATTTTTTCCTTCTACCTGTTCCGTAGAATCTTGCTGACTTAGCCATTTTAATCTTCTCCTTTCAATCCCATCAAACGCCGATTCGCTCCGCGCATCGTCTTATTGAATCAAACGCTGATTCGTTCTGCGCATTGTCTTATTGAATCAAACACCGTCACGCTTTGCGGGTCAGCTTACTGTAATTAGAATGTTAACACTTCGGGCTTCTGAGCTGAATGTTTGTGGTCAGGGCCAGTATACACATGAAGCTTGGTGTACATCTGTCTTCCTAACGGTCCCTTGGGAAGCATACCTTTAACAGCAAGTTCTACTACCCTTTCAGGCTTCTTAGCCATCATTTCACGTAAAGTAGTTTCCCTCATACCGCCAACATATCCTGAATGACGATAATAAATCTTTTGGTCTAACTTTCTTCCCGTTACCTTAACTTTATCAGCATTGACAACAATTACAAAATCGCCCGTATCCATGTGCGGGGTGAAGATTGCCTTATTCTTACCTCTTAAAACCTTAGCTACTTCTGAAGCCAAGCGTCCTAATGTCATATTTGCAGCGTCCACTACATACCATTTTCTTTCAATTGTAGAAGGACTAGCCATAAATGTCTTCATGATATTACCTCCACTTAAATTTTCTCCTGATGGCATATGCTTTCCGTCGGATGTCCGGGCCTCCGGGTACATAAATATTTCAGGTACTCTATGCATAATACTTTACCTGGGAATAAGATGCGTCTTTCTCTCATAATTACCAAACACTCACTCTCTTCTAAAGTCAGCATATTGAACTCAAAAAAACGCATCAAGCAAAGTATTACTAAACTTTTTCACACTGCCTAATTATATTATACGCTTCCGTGTGTGTCAACCAGATTTTTCAAACTTATCGCAAAATTCGTAACGACGAAGCCGAAATCTGAACCATTACAAAGTAATTACTGTAAAAATTCATATCTGATCAGTGTTAATCCACAGGCCGGAGCGGTAGGTCCGGCTGCCTGCCGGTTCTTTGCCGCAAGAATTTCTTCCATATGCTCCGGCTCCATGCGCCCCCGTCCCACTTCCATCAAAGTTCCTGCTATGATCCGCACCATATTGTAAAGGAAGCCGCTGCCACAAACCCGAATCAGGATTTCTTCGCCCTCCTTCTCAACAGTCAGTCCATATACGATCCTTACTGTGGTTTCTGCCACAGAGCCTACAGCACAAAAGCTGGCAAAATCATGTTCCCCCACCAAAAAGGCCGCAGCCTGACTCATTTTTTCTACATCAAGGGGAACGTAAGAAAAATGGGAATACAATCTCTTTGTGGGAAGCGGGAATCTGCTGTTTAGTATTCTATACTCATAAGTTTTTCTGCTTTTGCACCGTCTGGGATGAAAATCCGCTGCCACCTCTCTGGCGTCCCGAATCCTGACATCTTCTGGCAGCCTCTGATTTAACGCATAGGGCAATTTCTCTGCTGGAATACAAGTATTTGTATCAAAAACTGCCACATTGCAAAGAGCATGTACCCCAGAATCTGTCCTGCTGGCTCCAATTACGTGAATTTCTTCCTTCAAAAGTCCACTCAATGCAAGATTCAGTTCTCCCTCCACTGTGCGCACTCCAGGTTGAAGCTGCCATCCACAAAAAGCTGTGCCGTCATATGCCACCGTCAGTTTTACTCTTTTCATCATAATCTCTAATACTCATTTATTTAAAAAAGGATTTTCCCAAATATTACACATAAAATTAAATAACCTACCAATGTCCCATAGGCCAGGCGATCCCTCTTCTGATAAATTAGAGGTTTCATCTTTGTTCGGTGTTCCCCACCTCTGTAACACCTTGCCTCCATTGCCATAGCTAGGTCATTGGCACGTCGAAAAGCCGAAATAAACAATGGCACCAAAAGCGGAACAAGACTTTTAGCCTTTTTAATCAGGTTTCCGCTCTCAAAATCTGCTCCTCTGGCAATCTGTGCCTTCATGATCTTATCCGTCTCTTCCAGCAAAATCGGGATAAATCTCAGAGCAATGGACATCATCATAGCAATTTCATGCACCGGCACTTTCAGATGCTTTAAAGGGCCCAAAAGCTTTTCCATTCCATCGGTCAGGTTATTAGGTGTCGTGGTAAGGGTCATCACAGAGGAACCCATGATTAAAAAAACAAGACGGATCGCCATAAAGCACGCAAGCCGTATTCCTTCTTTGGTAATTTTCAGCTTCCAGAAGGAAAATACCACCTCTCCTGGAGTTAAAAATAAATTAAATATCACTGCTACGATCAGCAGAAATAAGATGGCTTTCATTCCTCGGACCATAAATTTAATGGGAACCTTTGACAGTTTAATGACCATCACCAGAAATAACCCAGCTATGATATAGCCTATCACATTGTCCACAATGAAAAGGGATAGAATGTAACAAATGGTAGCCGTCAGCTTCACCCTAGGATCCAGCCTGTGTATCACTGAGTCTGTCTGATAATATTGTCCCAGTGTAATATCTCTTAACATGCATCATGCCCCCTGCGCTTTCATCGCATTTCATTCTAACTGAAATGATTACATACTTATCTCAAAGCTCTCAATATTTCTGTCTTTGCCTCTTGAATTGTGGTAATATTTGCGTCCACATTCAGGCCGCTTTTTTTCAGTGCCTGCATAATATAAGTCACCTGAGGTGCAGCAAGCCCTATCTCCTCCAACTCCTTGTAATGAGAAAATACCTCTCTGGGTACATCATCAAACATAATTTGCCCCCGATTCATGACAATAATCCTGCTCACATATTTAGCAACATCCTCCATGCTGTGGGACACCAGGATGACCGTCATCCCTGTCTCCTTTCGAAGCTTTGCAATCTGGTCTAGTATCTCATCTCTGCCTTTTGGATCAAGCCCTGCTGTCGGTTCATCCAATACCAGTACCTGGGGTTTCATTGCCAGCACTCCTGCAATCGCTACCCGACGTTTCTGCCCGCCGGAAAGATCAAAGGGTGACTGATAAAAATACTCATCCTCAAGGCCTACCTGTTTTAGCGCCAAGTAAGCCCGAAGTTCTACCTCTTTGCGGTCCAACCCCAGATTCTTTGGTCCAAAGCACACATCTGAAAAAACATCAATCTCAAAAAGTTGATGCTCTGGATATTGAAAAACCAGCCCTACCTTGCTGCGCAATTCCTTCTTATTATAAGTACTGTCATGAATATCTGCGCCGTCATAAAAAATACTGCCGCTTGTGGGAACAAGCAACCCGTTTAGATGCTGAACCAGTGTGGACTTTCCGGAGCCAGTATGACCGATCAACCCGATAAACTCTCCCTGATTGATCACAAGATTGATATCCTTAAGTGCCACAAATTCCATGGCGGTGCCCGCCTCATATATATAGTTCACATGATCTAAGATAATGGACGCCATTTTACCCCTCCCTGCCAGCCACATTTCCAAGGGCTTTCACCAGTTCCTCACAGGTCAATATCCCATCCGGAAGGTTAAGACCACTCTTTTTCAGCTCATATGCTAAAAGCGTCACCTGAGGCACATCCAGCCGCAGCGCCTTCAGTTCATCCACCCTGCTGAATATCTCCCTTGGAGTTCCCTCCATGGCAATCTTACCCTTATCCATCACAAACACTTTATTTGCATAAATAATTTCTTCCATATAGTGCGTAATCAGAATAATCGTGATTTCCTCCACATCGTTTAGTGCACGCACTGCACGGATTACTTCCTTACGTCCATTTGGATCCAACATGGCGGTAGGTTCATCAAGAACAATACATTTGGGATGCATAGCGATTACACCTGCGATGGAAACCCGCTGCTTTTGGCCGCCGGAAAGTTTATTGGGTGAATGCTTGCGAAATTCATACATTCCCACTGCCTTTAGACTTTCCTCTACTCTCTCCCAGATTTCCTTAGTAGGCACTCCGAGATTCTCTGGGCCAAATCCCACATCCTCTTCCACAACCTGTCCGATAATTTGGTTATCCGGATTTTGAAAAACCATACCAGCTTCCTGCCTGATATCCCACAGGTTTTCTTCTTTGGAGGTGTCTTTTCCATCCACCCAGACAGTCCCTTCCGTAGGATACAAGATCGCGTTAATATGCTTGGCAAAGGTAGACTTTCCGGAACCGTTGTGGCCGAGGATTGCCACAAAATCTCCCTGCTTCACATCTAGGTTGATGTGATCTAACGCACAGGTAATCCCCTCTACATTTCCCTCTTCATCTCTTCTTATATACTCAAATACAAGATCTTTAGATTCTATCAGTCCCATTTTTATTTCCTTAACAATTCCTTAGATTCTACTTTATAAAAACCCGAACTCTATTTTACAAGATAATAGTTTTATTTGCAATAGATTATGATTTGTCGTATGATTAACTGCAAAGATAGATTTAAGAATACTTCGCTTTATTAAAGCAAAAGGAAGGTATTGTATTTATGAATAAATGGATAAAACCTCTGGTTTTTTTGACTATATTAATTGTGGCATGTTCTGTCTTTGCAAGGGTTTTTACAGGAGGGGAAACTCTTTTGGAATATGCTGACAATAATCCGGATGTTGCCTATGCAACCCCCAAGCCGTCACCAGAACCTGAGTCAGAAGCCGATTTTTCATCAAAAAGTAACCTGCCAGATCATTCATCAGAAAATGGCATAGTTGATCATCCTGGTACAGTTTTAACCTCATTTGGAGCCGGAGCAGCACTTTTTTCTGAAAGTGCCATATCTGCTTCTCACAACGATGAATCAGAGAATTTAAACAACTTTTTAAGCAATACCGGTTATGAGCGTGACTTTTTTTATGAACCACTATCAGAAGATCTCATCACCCGCATTACAGGAATATCCTACCCTATCTCCCAGGAAGCAGTACCCACTCTCTCCTTTCAGGCTGTCAACATTACACCTGATGCCACCTCACTGGCTGTTTCTTATGAAGATTTATGTCATCTAATGGTACTATATTATGATTTCAACGGTGATATCCAAACCGGAGAGTTAATCTGTAATAGAGAAATTGCACAAGACCTTCTGGAAATATTTTATGAACTTTTCTTAAATGAATATCAGATTGAAAAGATCAAGCTGATTGACGAGTATGGCGGCGACGATGCCGCTTCCATGCTGGACAACAATACTTCCTGTTTCAATTACAGAGTTGTTGATGGGACCGAGAGTCTTTCCAAGCATGCTTTGGGCTGTGCCATTGACATCAATCCATTTTATAATCCCTATGTGGTATTCGGAAAAGGAGAAAATGGTGGAACCTATATTTCACCTGCTGGCAGCGAACAATATGCCGACCGTTCCTGGGATTTTCCCTACAAAATCGACGAAAATGATCTTTGCTACAGGCTCTTTAAAGAACGTGGATTTACCTGGGGCGGAGATTGGAATTCCTGTAAGGATTATCAGCACTTTCAAAAGGTAGTGTCCTGACAAACGCTGTCACGCTCCGCGAGCCAGCTTATTGTAACAAAACGGCATGCATTGAGTGCATGCCGTCTTACTATTTTTAATATTTTAAGGATAGTTCTATCCAGCTTATACCAGTTCAAGAACCACTTCCATAGCTCCATCACCTTTACGCTGGCCAATCTTGATAATTCTTGTGTAACCACCGTTACGGTTTGCGTACTTAGGACCATACTCCTCGAACATCTTAGCTACCAGGTCAACTTCCTTTGTGTCTCGCTTCCTTCCGGCATTCTTGGTAGGAACCTCTGTCACAGGATATAAAACCCTGAGTATCTGACGCCTTGCATGCATTCTGGAAGGAAGATCCTTTTTAATTTCCTTGTCCACCATCTCGTACTTGGTAACCTTCTTGCCGTCAACTACTTCCTTTACGCGCTTTCCATCCTTATCCTTAACCGGAACCTTGGCGGAAACAGTAACCTTTTCGTAGTTATCTCTTTCCTTAACAGCCAGAGCAATCAGTCCGTCTGCAATTTTCTGAACTTCCTTTGCTCTTGCTAAGGTGGTAACGATTCTTCCCTTATAAATAAGCGCTGTTACCTGATTTCTAAGTAATGCTTTTCTCTGGTCTGATGTTTTGCCCAGTTTTCTGTATTTTGCCATTTTTACGGCTCCTTTCTCATGGTACATCCGGCCACGCTCTTTGGACTTACATACCGAATGTTGTTATTCACTTCTGTTCCATTTATGAGGGCACATCACACACTCTTTGGATTTACTGCCATGTGCTACATACTGGACTTACGCCTCTTCACTGGGATTTAACTGCAATCCCAATTCTTTTAATTTTGCTAAAACTTCTTCTAAGGACTTGCGGCCAAGATTACGTACCTTCATCATATCCTCAGAAGTCTTGTTGGTTAACTCTTCTACTGTATTGATACCAGCTCTCTTTAAGCAGTTAAAGGACCGCACCGACAGCTCTAACTCATCAATGCTCATCTCCAATACTTTTTCTTTTTCATCCTCTTCTTTTTCTACCATGACTTCTGCAGTCTTGGCATTCTCAGATAAATCAATGAAAAGGCTTAAATGTTCGCTGAGTACTTTTGCAGCCAGGCTGACCGCCTCATCGGGCGCTAAAGTCCCGTTTGTGTAAACATCCAGCGTCAGCTTATCAAAATCAGTAATTTGACCAACACGGGTATTTTCAACGCTTATATTTACTCTTTCAACAGGTGTATAGATAGAATCCACCGCAATGACACCGATTGGTAAATCCTCACTCTTATTCTTATCCGCACTGACATAACCCCTGCCATTTGTAATGGTAAGCTCCATGTACAGTTTGGTATCCTTCCCATTCAGGGTTGCAATCGTAAGGTCAGGGTTGAGAATCTCAACATCCTGGTCACACTGGATATCAGATGCCTTTACAATGCCTTCACCTTCATACTCTATATAAGCGGTCTTGGGCTCATTCGTATCACTGTCGTTCCTGATGGCAAGGCTTTTGATATTCATAACGATTTCAGTCACATCTTCCTTAACACCCTCAATGGAACTGAATTCGTGAAGCACGCCTTCAATCTTCACCTGACTCACTGCGGAGCCGGGAAGTGATGAAAGCATGATTCTTCTAAGTGAATTGCCAAGCGTGATGCCGTAGCCTCTTTCCAAAGGTTCTACCACAAATCTGCCATACTTCTTATCCTCAGAGATTTCTGCTACCTCAATATTTGGTCTTTCAAAATCAAACACTGCAAATACCTCCTTTACGAACATTTAACAGTATTATTTGGAGTACAACTCGACGATAAGCATCTCGTTTACGGGAACATCAATCATTTCTCTGGTGGGAAGATTCTTCACTGTTCCCTTTAAGGCCTCCTGATCAACTTCTAACCACTCAGGAACAAGCCTTCCGCCTGTCACCTCAAGAATATCCTTATATCTCTGCAGTGATTTGGATTTCTCTCTGACTTCTATCACATCGCCTGCCTTAATCATATAGGAAGGGATCTGAACACGTTTGCCGTTTACAAGAATATGCTGATGACCAACAATCTGTCTTGCTTCTCTTCTGGTTCTCGCAAATCCCATTCTGAATACAACGCTGTCAAGTCTGCACTCCAGCATAATCATCAGGTTTTCACCTGTCATGCCTTTCATGCGGTCAGCTCTTTCATAATAATTTCTGAAAGGCTTCTCAAGTACACCATAAATAAATTTTGCTTTTTGTTTCTCTCTGAGCTGAAGGCCGTACTCACTTACCTTCTTGCCAGCTCTTGCATTTGTCCTGTTGGACTTTTTGTCATAACCCAAAAATACAGGATCAAGACCAAGGGATCTGCATCTTTTCAATACCGGAACTCTGTTTACTGCCATTATTATTTTCCTCCTGCTATTGTTTACAGCGCATATGCGCCTTCTTCCAACTATTTACTATGAAAACCACGGACGGTGGCGATTGCGGGAGCACGAAGTGCGGAGCAATCGGCTTTCATACCGTGGTAATGCGCCACGCCAACGGTGCACGATGGTTTATAATAAACAACGGATGCCAAGCTTCGCTAGCCATCCTTTTGTTAAACAAACGCTGACACGCTTCGCGCGTCAGCTTATTGCCGAAAGAACATGTCTGCTGTCCTTCCACATAAGATTAGCTGTTCCAAAGCAATGTCCTTTATTGCTTTGGAGCATAACTTTCTGTGTTATTATACACGACGACGCTTAGGCGGACGGCATCCGTTATGGGGAACAGGTGTCACGTCCCTGATGCTGGTTACTTCCAGACCGCATGCGGAAAGCGCACGAATTGCTGCTTCACGCCCTGAGCCGGGTCCCTTAACCATTACATCCACGGTCTTAAGACCATGTACAAGCGCTGCCTTGGTGGCTGTCTCAGCCGCCATCTGAGCTGCATAGGGAGTAGATTTCCTTGAACCTCTAAAGCCAAGACCACCGGCACTCGCCCAGCTTAATGCGTTTCCTTCACTGTCTGTCAGTGTAACAATAGTGTTATTGAAGGAAGACTGGATATGTGCCTGTCCATGTTCAACGTTTTTCTTGACACGTTTCTTTGTCACTTTTTTGGTAACTTTTTTTGCTGCCATTTAAACTAACCTACTTTCTCTCAATAATGATGAGCCTACTTGTTATTTTTTCTTATTAGCTACTGTTCTCTTAGGACCTTTTCTTGTCCTTGCATTGGTCTTGGTATTCTGTCCACGTACAGGAAGTCCTTTCCTGTGACGGATTCCCCTGTAGCAACCAATTTCCTGAAGTCTCTTGATGTTCATGGCTACCTCTCTGCGGAGATCACCTTCCACCATGTAACCAGCTTCAATCACTTCGCTGATCCTCTTGACTTCATCATCCGTCAGCTCTCTGACACGGGTATCGGGGTTAACCTTTGCCTCTGCAAGAATCTTATTAGAGCTTGCTCTGCCGATTCCGTAAACATAAGTCAAACCGATTTCCACACGTTTTTCCCTTGGTAAATCAACACCTGCAATACGAGCCATTTACATTTCCTCCATTTTCTTTTGCGCATATGCCATGCGCTGATACTAATTGATTGGGGCTCTCGATTGCCCAATCGGATTTTTCCGATCTTACGCGAAAATTTTCACGAACCAAGAAGTAATCACTAAGGCTCTTTCGTACAATTATATATGATCCAGCCGCCTAAACATAATAATTGGACAAGAACCCTGCTGCTTTAAATCAGCGGATTATCCTTGTCTCTGTTTGTGCTTCGGATTCTCACAGATTACTCTGATACGTCCTTTTCTCTTGATAATTTTGCACTTCTCGCAAATCGGCTTTACTGATGATCTAACCTTCATGATTATACCTTTGCCTTTCCGTAACCTGCAAACTTTTTTATATGCGTAACATATATTGTGCAGGCACAAATTTGCTGATTGAAAAATCTATGATTTTTCAATCTAACCTCCTTTCAAAAAAGACCGTCTTTCATTATACCACGGGGCCTCTTTAAATGCAAGAGATTTTATTTGTCTCTCCAGATAATTCTTCCTTTACTCAGATCATAGGGGGATAACTCCAAAGTAACCTTATCGCCGGGAAGTATTCGGATAAAATTTTGCCTCAACTTTCCGCTGATATGTGCCAATACTCTGTGCCCATTCTCAAGCTCTACCTGAAACATAGTGTTCGGGAGCTTTTCTACTACAGTTCCTTCAATTTCAATTACGTCAGCCTTTGACATGCGCGCCTCCTTATTAAACTTCCATGTTAACTCTGATTACAAATTTTAATGGCAAATTTGATTTCTTCATTATAAATGGTTTTCCCATTCTTTAGCTTTTCGGCTAGAACTTCATCCTTTGTCTTTATAAGCTGCAGATGCTTTTTTCTTTTTTTCTTGGGATTTTGAGAACCTCTGCTTTTACCGTCTACCAGATAAGCAAAATCTCCTTCCTCCCCTATGATTAAATATAACCGCCCCTTGTCATGCCCCGCAAGGGATACAGCAAACATTCCTGTCAAAGCTGCACCTGCCTTTCAATAACAGTCCAGATCATCTGGGCCTTCATACCATCCCAGGCAATAAGGTGAGAACTTCCGGCTCACCACCTGTAATCAGCACCGTATTTTCATAGTGCGCAGAGAGTGAACCGTCCCTGGTTACTACCGTCCAATCATCCTCTAGCCATGCAACCTTGTAGCTGCCCATATTAATCATAGGTTCTATGGCCAACGTCATTCCTGCCTGCAGGCGAATCCCCTTACGCCACTGTCTGAAATTAGGCACCTGGGGCTCCTCGTGGAGATGCGTTCCAATCCCATGCCCTACCAGGTCCCTTACCACACCATAACCAAACCGGGTACAGTAGGTATCGATGGCATTGGAAATCTCGTGAAGATGATGGCCCGCTCTGGCATATTTTATTCCCTCAAAAAAGCTCTGTTTCGTGACATCGATCAGCCTTTTTGCCTGTGGGCTGATCTTTCCCACTCCGTGGGTTCTAGCTTCGTCCGAATGATAGCCCTTGTAAATAAGTCCCGCATCTAAACTGACGATATCCCCTTCCTTAAGAATCCTCTTTTTAGAAGGAATACCGTGAACCACCTCGTCATTTACAGAAACGCAGATGGATGCCGGATAACCATTATAATTTAGGAAGTTAGGTACACATCCATAGCTACGAATCAGCCGCTCACCCAATTCATTGATCTCCCAAGTGGAAATTCCCGGCTTTATCGCTTCGCTGAGCCTTGTATGAACCTCTGCAAGAATCCTGCAGGATTCCCGCATCAATCCAATTTCTCTTTCTGATTTAATTGTTACCGCCATGATTTCTTAACCTGGGCTTTCACGATAAAATCTTAACAATTGCTGCGAACACGTCTTTCATGTCCACCGTGCCGTCCACAGTCTGCAAAATACCTTTTTTTCGGTAAAAATCAATCAGCGGCTGAGTTTGGGTGTGGTACACATTCAAACGATTCTGAACCGTCTCCGGTTTATCGTCATCCCGCAAAATCAGTTCCATACCGCAGGTATCGCAGATTCCTTCCTTTCTGGGAGGGATATGCTCGATATGGTAGGTTGCACCGCATCCCACGCAGGAGCGCCTTCCGCCCATTCTCTTTACAATATTTTCATCCGGCACATCCACATCAATGGCAAAATCAATCTTATCACCGATTTTCTCTAGGGCCTTATCTAAAACCTCTGCCTGAGGAATTGTTCTTGGAAACCCATCCAGCACATACCCTTTCTTACAGTCTTCCTTAGCTACCCTGTCAAGAAGGATTTTTACGGTAAGCTCATCCGGCACCAAAAGCCCCTGATCCATGTATTTCTTGGCTTCCATTCCCAACTCTGTACCATTTTTAATGTTGGCCCTGAAAATATCGCCTGTAGAAATATGTGGAATTTTATACTGATCCGCTATCATCTTTGCTTGTGTGCCTTTTCCTGCTCCAGGCGCTCCCAACATAATTATTTTCATATTACTGTCTTATCCTTTCCTTAAACCCGCAAATATTATATCTCTTACCTTTCATTCTGTTTTCGGCCTAAAATCCTTTTATTTTAATATAGAGGCAAAGAAAAAGCAGTGATGATGCTTCCACGCATTTTCCTTTAACCTCTAATATATATTCGCAGGCGGATGCCTTTAGTCATTTAAAAAACCTTTGTAATTGCGTACCAGCATCTGTGATTCGATCTGCTTCATGGTCTCGAGCACCACACTGACGATAATGATTAGGCTGGTTCCACCAAAGGATACCGATGCCCCAAATATTCCGTTAAAAAAGAATGGAATAATACATACAATCGTAAGACCTACAGCGCCGATAAAGATGATATAATTTAAAACTTTCGTCAAATACTCGCTGGTAGGTTTGCCCGGCCTGATTCCTGGGATAAATCCTCCCTGCTTTTTCATGTTGTCGGCAATTTCTATGGGGTTGAAAGTAATGGAGGTGTAGAAATAAGCAAAAAACACCACCAATACAATATATACCAGTAAACCAATAGAATAAACCGGCTCGCTTGGTTTGCACCAGTTGCTTGAGCTTAACCCTCTTAAAATATGAGCCCAGATCCCTGTTCCCCTATAGCCCAAAAAACTGCACACGATCACAGGAATCTGCATCAAAGAAGATGCAAAAATGATTGGAATAACGCCCGCCGTATTTACTTTTAATGGAATGGATGAGGTCTGTCCTCCCACCATTTTCCTTCCTTGAATCTTCTTGGCATACTGAACTGGGATTTTTCGGGTTCCATCGTTTAAGATGATGACCAAAACCACCATGGCTACGATAATTGCAAGAATAATAATTGCTGCCACTGCGCCAACCGCAATTGCCTTGCCAAACACAAACTGCTCAAAGAGCTGTAAGATGTCCTGCGGGATTCTGGAAATAATATTGATGATCAGGACAATAGAAATACCGTTTCCCACACCATTTTCTGTAATACGCTCTCCAATCCACATGAGGAACGCACTTCCCGCCGTGAGAGCTACAATTACCGTAAACACATTAAAGAAATTAAAGCTCTCAAGCGCTCCGTTTCTACCAAAAGTGATAGCAAGAGCTGTGGACTCAATCAAAGCAAGTCCAACCGTCACATAACGGGTAATGGAAGCAATCTTCTTCCTACCGTCCTCGCCTTCCTTCTGCATTTCCTCCAATTTCGGAATTGCAATGGTAAGAAGCTGCATAATGATGGAAGACGTAATATAAGGCGTAATATTCAGTGCCAGAATTGACATATTAAGGAAGGACCCTCCCGTAAACGCATCAAAGAAGTTAAATGCATCTCCGGTCTGCTGGGCAAACCAATTGGAAAAATAATGTCTGTCCACACCCGGCACAGGCAGCTGCGATCCTAAACGGATCACAACAAGCATGCCAAATGTAAATAACAGTTTCTTCCTTATCTCCTTAACTTTAAATGCATTTTTCAAGGTTGAAAACATTACATCACCTCTGCAGTTCCACCAATAGCTTCAATTTTTTCTTTTGCGGACGCACTAAACGCATTTGCTTTTACTGTAAGCTTCTTGGTTATTTCTCCATTTCCGAGTATCTTAACTCCATCTTTGGGATTCTTGACAATACCGGATTCCATCAGGGCATTTACATCTACAACTGCCCCATCCTCAAACCTGTCATTCAGTACTCCTATATTGATTGCTACGATTTCCTTTGCATTAGGGCAGGTAAAGCCCCTCTTGGGAATTCTTCTGTATAAAGGCATCTGACCGCCTTCAAAACCCGGCCTGGGTGCTCCGGAACGTGCCTTCTGACCCTTGTGTCCCTTGCCGGCTGTCTTTCCGTTACCTGAACCGTGTCCACGACCTCTTCTAAAATTATCACTGTGCTTAGAACCCTTAGCAGGCTTTAAATTTGATAATTCCAAACTCATTGCTGACACCTCCTTTATTCTATACTTCCTCTACTTTAATCAAATGTCTGATCTGCTGAATCTGACCTCTTGTAGCCGCATTGTCGGGCAGCACGATCGTCTTGTTCAGTTTTCTAAGACCCATGGATTGTACCGTAGCTTTGTGCTTGGGAACAGCACCGATGGGAGACTTAACCAAAGTAATCTTTAACATTTTCTGCTCTGCCATCTCTTATTCCCTCCTATGCCATGATTTCTTCCACAGATTTGCCGCGCTTCCTTGCAACCTCTTCCGGCGTCCTGATCTCGCCAAGACCTGCAATGGTTGCAAGCACTACGTTCTGCTTATTGTTGGATCCCAATGATTTGGTACGGATATTCTTGATACCGGCAAGTTCGCAAACCACACGGGCAGGACCTCCGGCGATGATTCCTGTACCTTCCGGAGCCTTCTTCAAAAGAACGGAGGCGGAACCAAATTTGCCTGTGAAATCATGGGTAATACTCTTATTGTCATCAACCGCAACTGAAATCAAATGCTTGATAGCATCCTCTTTGCCTTTACGGATTGCCTCTGGAATTTCTGTTGCTTTTCCGAGGCCGGCGCCTACATGACCATTCATGTCCCCGACTACCACCAGGGCTGTGAAACGCATATTACGGCCACCTTTTACAACCTTGGTTACTCGCTTAATGGAAACGACTTTTTCCGTTAATTCCATACCGCTGACATCGATGATTGTACGTCTCATGTTAAGTTTCTCCCTTCCTAGAATTTCAGGCCAGCTTCTCTGGCCGCCTCAGCTAACGCTGCGATCTTTCCATGATATATATAACCGCCTCTGTCAAACACCACGGTGTCAATACCTTTTTCAATTGCTCTCTTGCCAATAACCGTTCCTAAGTATGCTGCTGCATCAACGTTGTTGGTCTTCTCAAGCTGCTGCCTAATTTCCTTTTCCACAGTGGAAGCGGCAACTAAGGTGTGCTGAGCCGTATCGTCAATAATTTGAGCATACATATGATTATTACTTCTGAATACTGCAAGACGGGGTCTTTCAGCAGTACCGCTAAAGCGGTTACGTATCTTCATGTGTTTTTTTACACGAACTTCTTGTCTTGACTTCTTACTAACCATCTTTACACTCTCCTTATCTATTTCTTACCGGTCTTACCAACTTTACGTCTGATCACTTCATCAGCATACTTGATTCCCTTGCCCTTATAAGGCTCAGGTCTTCTCTTGTCTCTGATTTCAGCCGCAAACTGGCCAACCTTTTCCTTATCGATACCCTTTACAATGATGACGTTCTGGCCTTCCACTACCGTCTCAATGCCTTCCGGATCCGTCATCTCAACAGGGTGGGAATATCCTAAGGACAGGGTTAACTTTTTGCCAGACTTGGCTGCTCTGTAACCAACGCCGTTGACTTCCAGTTTCTTTTCATATCCATTGGTAACACCAACCACCATATTGTTGATCAGTGTTCTTGTAAGGCCATGCAGGGATTTCATTCTCTTAAGGTCATTGGGTCTTGAAACGACAACCTCAGCTCCCTCCACCTTGATTTCCATTTCCGAAGGAAGCACTCTGTTTAGTGTTCCCTTGGGACCTTTTACAGTCACATTATTATTTTCTGCAACCTCCACAGTAACGCCTGCGGGAATCGCGATTGGCATTCTTCCTATACGTGACATGCCCGTACCTCCTATTTTATTCACACATTTATGCTGCAGGAAGAACCGAAGGTTCTTCCAAACTTGGCCCCCGGCCAACGTTTTGTTACCAGACGTAAGCCAAAACCTCGCCGCCTACCTGAAGTTCTCTTGCCTTCTTATCAGTCAAAACTCCCTGATTGGTGGAAATAATTGCAATTCCCAGACCGCCAAGTACTCTCGGCAGCTCTTCCTTGCCGGCATATACACGAAGACCGGGCTTGGAAATTCTCTTAAGACCGCTGATGATTCTGTCATTTCTGTCAACACCGTATTTCAGGGTAATGCGGATGGTCTTAAAACTGCCTTCGTCAATCAGATCATATTTCTTAATATAGCCTTCTTCCAGAAGAATATCAGCAATGGCCAGCTTCATTTTGGAAGAGGGAACGTCTACTGTATCATGTTTTGCAGTATTTGCGTTACGGATTCTTGTAAGCATATCTGCAATAGGATCACTCATTGTCATTTTCTTTCCTCCTTACTATATAACGCCACAAATTTACCAGCTTGCTTTCTTAACACCAGGAATCTGGCCCTTATATGCTAATTCACGGAAGCAAATTCTGCAAATTCCGTATTTCTTCAAAACAGCGTGTGGACGTCCACAAACCTTGCAACGAGTGTATGCTCTTGTTGAGAATTTGGGTTTACGCTGCTGCTTAATCTTCAATGATGTTTTAGCCATGAATTTACCTCCTTTATTTTGCAAATGGCATATTAAACAATCTTAACAATTCACGTGCTTCTTCATCTGTCTTTGCTGTGGTAACGCAAATAACATCCATTCCCCTTACTTTGTCCACCTTGTCATATTCAATTTCAGGGAAGATAAGCTGTTCCTTGATTCCCAGTGAATAATTGCCCCTTCCATCAAACGAATTGGGGTTTACCCCTCTGAAGTCACGCACACGGGGGAGAGCTAAATTCACCAGACGGTCAAGGAAATCATACATTTTCTCACCGCGCAGGGTAACCTTACATCCAATAGCCATACCTTCTCTGATCTTAAAGTTGGCGATTGACTTTTTAGCCCTGGTAATAACAGGCTTCTGTCCGGTAATGATCTCCAAATCCCTGACAGCAGATTCCAACACCTTGGCATTTTCCTTTGCTTCGCCAACACCGATATTGATCACAATCTTGTCAAGCTTCGGTACTTCCATGATGTTTTTATATCCGAACTTTTTGATCATAGCATCTACGATCTCATCATTATACAACGTCTTAAGTCTACTCACGCTTCCAGTTCTCCTTTCCCAGAATTAGTCAATCACTTCGCCGGTTGACTTGGCAAAACGCAGTTTTTTGTCGTTCTCGAGCTTAAAGCCTATTCTTGTAGGCTTGCCCTTGTGTACGTACATTACGTTGGAAATGTCAATGGGCGCTTCTTTTTGAATAATCCCGCCATTCTGGTTAGCTGCTGAAGGCTTTGTGTGTTTGGTGATCATACCAACGCCTTCCACAACGACCTTGTGTTTCTTTGCGTCAACTGAAAGCACCTTTCCTTCCGCACCTTTATCTTTACCAGCGATCACCTGAACAGTGTCGCCTTTTTTAATCTTCAAAGTTGCCATGCCAAGTACCTCCTATAATACTTCGGGAGCAAGGGAAACGATTTTCATAAACTGTTTCTCACGAAGCTCTCTTGCTACCGGTCCAAAAATACGTGTTCCTCTGGGAGTCTTATCATCTTTAATGATGACAGCAGCATTTTCATCAAATTTAATATAAGAACCGTCTTTACGACGCGCACCTTTCACCGTGCGGACAACTACGGCCTTCACAACATCACCCTTTTTTACAACGCCGCCTGGTGTTGCATCTTTAACCGTAGCAACAATCACATCGCCAATATTTGCATATCTTCTTGTGGAACCGCCCATTACACGAATACAAAGGATTTCTTTTGCACCTGTATTGTCAGCGACTTTCAGTCTGCTTTCCTGTTGGATCATGCCAATTCTCCTTCCGAATTTTTTACATACTTCTATTTATTTCGCTCTCTCAACAACTTCCACAAGTCTCCATCTCTTTTCTTTGGATAAGGGTCTTGTTTCCATCACTCTCACGGTGTCACCAATACGGCATTCGTTGTTCTCGTCATGAGCCTTAAGCTTATAGGTTCTCTTCACAACTTTCTTGTAGAGAGGGTGCTTTACGTGCTCTTCGATTGCAACAACGATTGTCTTATCCATCTTATCACTGGTAACCTTACCGGTACGTGTTTTCCTCAAATTTCTATTTTCCACGACGTTTACGTCTCCTTTCTTTGACATTCCTGCAACATGGGCTTTATCTTTGCCCCGAAGTCTTACGCTTCTTTCTGTTTCTGGGTAATAACTGTCTGAATTCTTGCGATATTTCTTCTGACTTCCTTAATCCTTGCGGTATTATCCAGTTGGTTTGTTGCATTCTGGAATCTCAAATTGAAAAGCTCTTTCTTGGCTGCTACCAAATCCTCAGCCAGCGCTGCAGCTGATTTTGCCTGTAATTCTTCTACATATTTGCTAGTTTTCATTTGATACACCACCTTCCAGGTCTGCCTTGGAAACAACCTTGCACTTGCAGGGAAGCTTATAGGTTGCAAGACGTAATGCTTCTTTTGCCACATCCTCGGGAACTCCCGCAATCTCAAACATAACGCGTCCGGGCTTCACAACTGCTACCCAGTACTCCAGAGTACCTTTACCGGAGCCCATACGTGTCTCTGCAGGCTTTGCCGTTACCGGTTTGTCAGGGAAAATCTTGATCCAGACCTTACCGCCACGCTTTACGTAACGTGTCATGGCAATACGGGCTGCTTCTATCTGATTTGACTTGATCCAGCATGGCTCTAAGGCAACAATACCATACTCGCCGTAGGTAATCGTGTTGCCACGGGTTGCTTTTCCCTTCATGGAGCCGCGGAACTGTTTACGACGTTTTACTCTTTTTGGCATTAACATTATTTATCGCTCCCTTCCTGCACAGTCTTTTCTTCGTTCTTCTTGGTAGGAAGAATCTCACCCTTGTAAATCCATACCTTAACGCCTACCTTGCCGTAGGTGGTATCAGCCTCTGCGAAACCGTAATCAATGTCGGCGCGCAGTGTCTGAAGAGGAATTGTTCCCTCACTGTAGAACTCGGTACGGGCCATATCGGCGCCACCCAAACGTCCTGAAACGGAAGTCTTAATACCAAGTGCACCCGCCTTCATGGTTCTGCCCATGCAGGACTTCATGGCACGTCTGAAAGAAATACGATTTTCAAGCTGCTGTGCAATGTTCTCTGCTACAAGCTGGGCGTCTTTATCCGGTCTCTTGATTTCCTTGATGTCTACCAATACTTTCTTTCCGGTCAGCTTGGTAAGCTCTTTCTTGGTCACTTCGATCTCTGCGCCGCCCTTGCCGATTACGACACCGGGCTTAGCGGTGTAGATAATAACCTTTACTCTGTCGGAAGCTCTCTCAATCTCAATCCTAGAAACTCCGGCGCTGTATAATTTCTTTTTAAGGAACTTTCTGATATTGTAATCTTCTACAAGGAAATCTGAAAATTCCGCTTCTGCATACCATTTAGAATCCCAATCCTTAATAACACCGACTCTTAAGCCGTGAGGATTAACTTTCTGTCCCATAAAATTACTTCCCTCCTATCTTTCATCCAGCACAATTGTGATATGGCTCATTCTCTTCTCGATCCTGTATGCCCTTCCCTGTGCCCTCGGTCTTATTCTCTTCATTGTAGGTCCCTTATTTGCGTAGCATTCCGCAACATAAAGGTTTTCCGGATTTGGGTATTTGGTAGGGTCCTGGCTGTACAAATACTCAGCATTTGCACGGGCGGACTCTAATAATTTCTTGATAATGCTGGAAGCGTATCTGGGGTTGTATGCCAAAATTCCCAGCGCGGTTTCCACATCCTTGCCTCTGATGGCATCTAATACAAAACATGCTTTCTGAACAGACACTCTTGCGTAAGACAGCTTAGCTGAAGGTCTTGTATCTTTCTGCGCGTTTCTCTCTCTTTTAATTTGGGATCTATGTCCTTTTGCCATGATAAAACCTCCTTACCTTACTTTAGACTTCTTCTCGTCTTTGCCGTGTCCTCTATAAGTTCTGGTCACAACGAACTCTCCAAGCTTATGTCCAACCATATCCTCTGTCACATATACCGGCACATGCTTTCTTCCATCATGTACAGCAAATGTGTGTCCCACAAAAGAAGGGAAGATTGTGGAACGACGGGACCAGGTCTTGATAACCTTTTTCTGTCCTGATGCATTCATTTCATCAACTTTCTTAAGCAGACTCGCATCTGCGAAAGGTCCTTTTTTCAGTGATCTAGCCATTTTCTTCTCTCCTCCTCAATTATTTGATGGCCCTGCCGTCTCTTCTTCTTACGATTAACTTATCAGAAGCTTTTTTACTCTTGCGGGTCTTAAGTCCAAGAGCAGGCTTACCCCAAGGTGTGGAAGGCCCCGGACGTCCGATACCTGTCTTACCTTCACCACCGCCATGCGGATGGTCATTGGGGTTCATAACAGAACCGCGTACTGTAGGACGAATGCCCATGTTACGCTTGCGTCCTGCCTTACCAACCTTGATCAGGTTGTGATCACCGTTTCCTACAACGCCTACGGTTGCCCTGCAGACAGCGGGCACCATTCTCATCTCGCCTGAGGGGAGACGCAGGGTTGCGTACTTTCCTTCCTTAGCCATGAGCTGTGCACTGTTTCCTGCGGAACGAACCAACTGGCCGCCCTTTCCGGGATATAACTCAATGTTGTGTACCTGAGTACCTACGGGAATTGCTGATAAGGGAAGACAGTTGCCGATTCTCACCTCAGCTTCAGGGCCATTCATAACCTTCATACCATCGGTGAGCCCTTCGGGTGCAAGGATATAAGCTTTCTCGCCGTCTGCGTAGCAGATCAGAGCGATATTGGCCGATCTGTTGGGATCATACTCGATACCGATTACGGTAGCAGGAATTCCCTCTTTGTTTCTCTTAAAATCAACAAGTCTGTATTTTCTCTTAACGCCGCCTCCGCGGTGTCTTACAGTAATTTTTCCCTGATTGTTACGTCCGGCGTTCTTCTTCAGAGATACGACAAGTGACTTCTCAGGTGTCATCTTGGTAATCTCCGCGAAATCGGAGCCGGTCATATTTCTTCTGGAAGGTGTATATGGGTTGTATGTCTTAATTCCCATGACTTTATCTCCTTTCAAATCCTCATTTCTTATCGCACTTATGTGTGCATATTTTATTCACTAGCCTTTAAGGTTTTCATTACCCACAAGTTCGAAAAGCGAACTTGCAAACCAGCTTCGCTGGTTTTTTTACAGGCCGGTGAATATCTCAATTTCCTTGCTGTCTTCGGTCAGCCATACGATTGCTTTTTTGGTCTTGGCTGTCTGCCCCACTGTCATGCCACGTCTTTTCTTTTTGCCCGGAATATTCATGGTATTTACCTTGGCAACCTTTGTTCCCTCGAACATCTTTTCAACGGCTTCCTTGATCATGGTCTTATTTGCTTCGGGATGAACCAGAAAGGTATATTTCTTTTCGCTCATACCAGCCATACTCTTCTCGGTGATAACCGGTTTCAGAATTACATCATAATATAAAATCGCTGCCATTATGCATACACCTCCTCAATCTTGGCTACTGCATCCCTGGTAAGAACCAGTGTGTCACCCTTTAAGATATCGTAAACATTGATCGTGCTTACCTGGGTGGTCTTAACGGTAGGGATATTCCTTGCGGAAAGGATTACCTTCTCATCGTTATCAGCCAGAACAACCAGTGCCTTGCTTACCTTCAAGTTATCCATCACTGCCTTAAATTTCTTTGTCTTGATCTCGTCAAACTTAAGCTCATCCACAACGATCAGCTTGCCATCCTGCACTCTGCTAGTGAGAACGGATTTGAGAGCTGCTCTTTTTTCTTTTTTATTTAATTTGAAAGAATAATCTCTCGGCACGGGAGCAAATACCACGCCGCCGCCCTTCCACTGGGGAGCTCTGATAGAACCCTGTCTTGCGTGACCGGTTCCTTTCTGCCTCCAGGGCTTTCTTCCGCCACCGGAAACCTCAGAGCGTGTCTTTGCTTTCTGTGTTCCCTGACGCTTATTGGCAAGATGCTGTACAACGCTCATGTGTACCAGGTGCTCATTTACAGGAACGCCAAATACCGCATCGCTTAATTCAATCGTACCAACTTCTTTGCCTTCCATATTAAAAACAGATACGTTTGCCATCTGAATGGTCCTCCTTTCATCTATCGCCTTAAATCTGAGTCTTCACAGTTTCTTTCACTGTGATCAGCGCTTTCTTCGGGCCCGGTACGGAACCTTTTACAAGAAGCAGATTCTTCTCGGCGTCTACTCTTACCACCTCAAGATTCTGCACAGTAACCTTTACGCACCCCATATGTCCAGGCATTCCCTTTCCCTTGAACACACGGCTAGGCGAAGAGCAGGCGCCGTTGGAACCCTGATGGCGATGGAATTTAGAACCATGGGCCATGGGACCTCTGTGCTGTCCGTGTCTCTTGATTGCGCCTTGGAATCCTTTTCCTTTGGAAATAGCGGATGCGTCAATCTTATCACCGGCTTCAAATATATCAGCCTTGATCTCGCTTCCAAGGGTATATTCTCCTGAATTTTCAAACTTGAACTCTCTCACATATCTCTTAGTAGGAACTCCTGCCTTGTCAAAATGACCTTTCATAGCTTTGCCCACACCATGTCTGTGAACAACTTCTTTCTTTCCACTCTTGTCCTTGTTGGTGATTCTTTCCTTCTTATCAACGAAGCCTACCTGAACCGCCTCATAGCCATCATTTTCTACTGTCTTGATCTGGGTCACCACGCAGGGACCAGCCTGGAGTACCGTTACAGGAACTAAGCTTCCATCCTCTTTGAAGATTTGAGTCATTCCGACTTTGGTAGCTAAAATAGCTTTTTTCATTTCTTTACCTCCATTTTTTCTACAGCGGGCCTCTCTTGGGCCATTCTAGTGCTGGGGTGTTAAAACATAAATGATTGCAAATTACTTGTAGCAAATTTATTTGTAGCAAATTTATTTGCTTTTCATCTTGATATCAATATATACGCCTGCAGGCATTTCCAGCCTTTGAAGGGCGTCCACCGTCTTGGGGGTGGGAGAGATGATATCAATCAGTCTCTTGTGAGTTCTCTGTTCGAACTGCTCTCTGGAATCCTTATATTTGTGAACCGCCCTTAAGATGGTAACTACCTCTTTCTTAGTGGGAAGGGGTACCGGTCCGCTCACCTGGGATCCATTCTTTTTAACTGTTTCGATGATCTTTTTGGCAGATGCATCAACCAACTGATGATCATATGCCTTGAGTGTGATTCTCATTACTTGACTTGCCATAAAAAAAGCCGCCTCCTTTTCGCACTTTTAAGTGAATTAAGTACGACAAGCGGTGACTGTACACTCCTCCGTGCGTGTCCTGTCTGCTTATAAAATAATGTGCAGTATAGCCGCACTCTTATACGCAAACACGCTTAACGCCCGTGTTTCTGCTCTCCGGCAGACTATGTGTTTGTACAGTGACTTGCCGTCAGGTTCTTAGGACTGGACTTGCAACAAGGAGAAGCCAAACACATATCAGTGCGCTTCTTCTTTACCAGCCTTCTTGACATTCGCTCCACGGAAAACCTGCAGTGCCTTTCGGCAAAAGCAGCAACCTCACGCTTCATCGCTATCATGTCACAGCACTTCGTAGTATACATGATATAAAAAAAAGATGCAAGCACTTTTTAGAAATATTTTTGCAATTTTTTGTAAAAAAAGATTTTTTTAATAGAAAAAGGTTGACATTCCATGTCTACATGTGTAAACTTATATTGTCTACAAAAGTAGACTCTTAATTTACAGACTGTAGAAAGGCACAGGGGTCAGCATGGGGAAAAAAATCAACGTTTCTGACGCAGAATTAGAGATTCTTGAGGTTTTGTGGACTGCAGACGAGGCCTTAAGCGCCGGCGAGATTCGCAGCCGGCTTGGGGGAAGTAGAGGATGGGAGAGAACCACCGTACTCACCCTGATTCAGCGGCTTTTAAAAAAGAATGTCATCAGCCAGGAAAAACGGGAGGTCTATTATTATACTCCCTGTATTGGGCGTGAAGAATACGTCAGGGAAGAAACAAAAAATTTCGTAGATAAATTCTTTAAGGGAAGCTCCCGAAATCTGGCGGCAGCACTGGTAAACAGCAAGGCGCTTACTGAGGAAGACATCCAGGAGCTTCGCAGCTATTTTAATCAAAATTGTTAAAGGAGCATGACATGAGCATAGGGCAGATTTTTGTATGTATATTATCATTGTCCCTGTCAGGCGCTTTGACAGGATTGTTACTTATAATAATACATCCCGTTACCGGGAGATTTTTTTCCAAGAGATGGAATTATTATATCTGGCTTCTGGTAATTGCAAGACTTGTAATTCCGATTTACTTTGAGTCGCCTTACTCTTTTGCCGCCATACAGACAACGGATGCCAGGTCTTACCAGAGTTTTTCAGGTTCCAAAAAGCCATCCGATTTGGGGGAAATATCGGTGCAGAAGGAACTCCCATCAACGCAGGAGACGGAACTTTCACAGTCAGAAAAGCAAACCATAAGCGCTGACTGGAGAATGATTCTGGGAATCCTCTGGCTTGTGGGCGCAGGAATCAGCCTGTCTGTCAAGCTGAAAAACTACCTGTATTTTTCCTCTGGAATCAAAAAGGACTGTATCGCTGTTTGTGATGACCGGATCAATCATATGGCAGAAGAGCTGATGCAAAGGCTTTCTATGAGAAAAAAGCCTGCCCTGTATGTGAACGAAAATGTTTCTGTGCCGATTACCGTAGGACTTGTCCGTCCCGTGATCATCCTGCCAAAAGAAGATTGGCTCTTAAAAGATTTACAGATGGTGCTCCATCATGAGCTGCTCCATGTAAAGCGCAGGGATCTGTGGTATAAGTGGGCATTCCAACTGCTTTTATGTATCCATTGGTTTAATCCCGTTCTATATCTGATCGGAATAAAGCTGAATATCGACTGTGAGCTCTCCTGCGACGAGGCTGTGCTCACCGCATTGTCACAGGAGGGGAAAAAGGCTTACGGCAATGTGCTGATCAATACGGCCGGGAAAAATGTGAAGCTGCGCAAAAACATCCCCTCCACCACACTGTTAGAGAGAAAGGAAGATTTAAAAGTGAGATTAAAAGGAATTCTGCACTACAAAAAAACCGGCGGCTTACGGGCAGTAATTTCCGTCTGCCTTGCAGGGATTCTTTTACTTTTGTCTGCCTGCGGAAGTATGCAGACCGAACCTGATGCCATGCCGGTACGTCTTTCCATGGATAGAGGGGATGAATATTCTTCCTCCTGGGATGAGGCAGCGGCTGAATATGTTTCCTTCTGGGACACATTGGGAGCTGCCCTGGAAAACCTGACGGATACAGGGCTGGATGACTTTTTGAATAAACCCGTTCTGGCAGATAAACTCTCAGCAGCCTGGAAAGCTTATGAGGATGACAGCCTGATTGCCGGAAAAGACATAAATGACCAATGGCACATGAACAGTTATTCGGGAGGCGGCCAGAGAATAAAGTGTGACGGAATGTACCTGAATGGAACCGCTTCCGTTCGAATTGTCAATGTCAGAAAAGATGTTTCGCTGGAGGTGGATTCCGCTTTTGAAATACTAGACGGGCAATTTAAGCTCGTCCATGTAAATCCCGACGGCGTGGTGACTGTGATCAACGAGACCGGAAAAAACGATTCCTTTACCGTGAACATGAAAGCCGGAAGAAACGTCATTAAATTCGTTGGCCAGGGGGCAAAGGTCAAAAACCTTCTGGTGGAGCATCCTTCTCTGCAGGGAAACGATTTTGAAGCGGTCTACTACTCAGAAAAGGATGAACAAAGTGAAATCATGACTGCGGAAATCAAAAAGGGGAAGGTAGATAAAGATCAGCTGATGGAGCTGCTTTATTATCTGGATGAAGAGACAGTGAGCGAGGCTTTTGCCCTTTTACTGGAGCAGGGAACATCTCTGACCGATGAAGAACTGACAGACCTTATCATTTATTCCAATCCGGATTTATCCGCCCTTTATCTGGGAGAGGCTATAAAAAGTGGTAAGATCGACCATCTTGGCGATCATATTATAATCAATATGGCCCCTTATATCGGCGGGGACGGGTTAAAAGATCTGCTTTTGGCCGCAGACGGGAAATTTTCCGGCGATACCGTGTATGCGTGCGCCCCCTATTTAGGCTCAGAAGGGCTGAGAGATGTGTTGCTTTCCATGGACGATATTTCTTTTGAACTGATCAGTGACTGCGCGCCTTATCTTGGAAGCAGCTCTCTGGAAAAGGTTCTGGAAAAATATCTGGGAGAGGGAGGCGAGCTTACCTTCTCCCAATTTGACCAGCTCTCCCCTTATCTTGGGTCGAACGCGGCAAAAAGGCTGGATGCGCTGAGACCGCTGAGACCGTTAAAATCTATGAACTGAATCTGAAAAATTAAAGATTGACTCCGAAAAGTTCCTACGCTATTCTGGAAGAAATGACAGGATAACATTGATTAAGCGATACAAGGAGGAACCCATATGCCAAAAGTCACGCCCTTTTACGGTATCAGGCCCACACCCGAAGCAGCGCCCCATGTGGCCGCCCTGCCCTACGACGTATATAACCGGAAGGAGGCCGCTGCTGAGATAAAAAGAGAACCTCTCTCCTTTTTGAGGATTGACCGGGCGGAAACCCAGTTCCCCGATGAAGTGGATACCTATGATCCAAGAGTGTACGCAAAGGCCAGGGAACTGCTTGATGCCATGATCGCAGAGGGCGCCTTTATAATAGAAGAAACGCCCTGCTACTATATCTATGAGCTGATTATGGAGGGCCGCTCCCAGACCGGAATTGTCGCCTGTTCTTCCATTGACGATTATCAGAATAAGCTCATCAAAAAACACGAAAATACCCGTGAGGACAAGGAACAAGACCGCATCCGGCATGTAGATGTAACAAACGCCCATACCGGGCCGATTTTTCTGGTGTACCGCTCTCAGGCAGAGTTAAACAAACTGGTCAGCGCCGCCAAACACCAGACACCCCTGTATGATTTTGTCTCACCTGACGGCATCTCCCACCGGGTATGGCGTATTTCAGAGCCAAAAATGCTATCACAGATAGAGACCTGTTTTGCCGGGCTTTCCTGTACCTACATAGCCGACGGCCATCACCGCTGTGCTTCCGCTGTAAAGGTCGGCCTGCAAAGACGCATGGCTAACCCGGATTATACAGGGGAAGAGGAGTTCAACCGTTTTCTCTCCGTGTTGTTTCCTGACGATCAGCTTTATATCATGCCCTACAACAGGGTTGTGAAGGATTTAAACGGCCTTACTCCAAAGGATTTTCTTAAAGCGATCGAGAAGGCCGGATTTACCGCCCAAAATAAAGGACGCGAGCAGGTAGCGCCCAGCCGGAAGGGAACCTTCGGCATGTACCTTGCAGATCGCTGGTATCTGCTCACCGCCCACGAAAAACTGCATTCCCCCGATCCGGTCAAAGGACTGGACGTTTCTATCCTGCAGGATTACCTTCTTGCTCCGGTTCTCGGCATCAAAGACCCACGGCTCGATAAACGCATTGACTTTGTAGGCGGCATCCGGGGGCTTGACGAGTTGGAACGGCGTGTGGCCGGGGATATGACAGTGGCCTTTTCCATGTTTGCCACCTCCATTTCCGAGCTCCTTGCCGTTGCCGACGCCGGGCTTCTCATGCCTCCCAAGTCCACCTGGTTTGAACCCAAGCTCAGGAGCGGCCTTTTTATTCACAGGCTCTCCTGAGTGGGAGGGCGCGGATATCATCCATAACCATTCATGCCTTAAACAGAGTACCGATCTCTCTCCCCTCCAAGATCCTGCTGATATTGACCACATCATCCCCATTGGCGATGACCATATCCACTCCTGCGGCGCCTGCAATCTGAGCCGCCGCAAGCTTGGTGGTCATGCCTCCGGTGCCGAAGGCAGTCTCTGCTCCCTTGGCGCAGGCGCTCAGCTTCTCGTCGATCCCCTCCACACAACTGATAAACTCCGCCTTCTTATTGTTTCTGGGGTCATCCGTATAAAGCCCGTCAATATCCGATAAGAGGATCAGCATATCTGCTCCCACCATCTCCGCAACCGTAGCCGAGAGCGTGTCATTGTCGCCAAAATTCTCATCCTGGATCTGATCTGTGGAAACCGTATCATTTTCATTTACAATAGGGATAACTCCCAGGTGCAAAAGTTCCCGGAAGGTATTCTCCGCATTGTGCCTGCTGATTTCATTGGTCATGGTACGCTTTGTGATCAAGATTTGGGCTATGGTCTGATTATACTCTGCAAACAGCTTTTGATAGATCATCATAAGCCTTGCCTGTCCTACCGCCGCACATGCCTGCTTTTGTGCAAGACTCCCGGGCCTTCCCTGAATTCCCAGAGCTTTTCTTCCCGCGCCGATAGCGCCGGAAGAGACAATCACTATCTCCTTGTTTTGATTACGGATATCGGTTAATACTCTTGCCAGCTTTTCCATCTTAATCAGGTTTAAATGTCCTGTATCTACATGCGTAATTGTGGTGGTACCTATTTTTACTACAATCCTTTTTTTGTTCTTTAAAAAGCTCCTGTCCATCTTCTGTCCTTCTTTCTTTTTATGTCGGCACTCTTCCGGGATTTTCAGGGTAATTCCATATGAGTCAGGAACAATTCCTCAAAATCCCTCTCCTGTGCCAGCTCTATATGTTCAAAACCCCTGCTCTCCTCCTCCAGCTCTCTCAGAGTCCGGGGGGATAAAAGAGCCATGGCAGCCCCTGTCCCTGCCAGATTTCCCGCCTGGATCAGCAGCTCTCTGGGCATATCCGGAAAAAGTCCTATGGTAATCCCGCTTTCTATACCGATATAGGACCCAAAGGCTCCCGCAAGATAAAATCCATCCAGCTCCTGGGCAGAGAGTCCGGCCTTTCTAAGCAGAATTTCCATCCCGGAACGAATGGCGCTGACAGAGAGCTGGAGCTGACGTATATCCTCTGCCCTTAGATACACAGGACTTTTTTCGTCCGTCAAAAGAAACCTGCGAGAGGCTCTCTCCTCCTTTATTCTGCGGCAAAGCCGCTCTGGTGCTCCATGAGCTTTTGCCTCCCCAGGGCTTCTCATATAACCGGACGCATCAAGCACCTTTTCCCGGTATAACACCGCCAGGGCATCCACCAGGCCGGAACCGCAGATTCCTTTTGGTTCTCCCTGACCAATCACCCTGCAGACAATATCCTGCACAGGAAACCTTCCTCCCACCGAAACCATATCGATAGCCCCCCGGGCGGCGCGCATTCCCTGACTGATTGCCCCGCCCTCCAGTGCGGGCCCTGCCGCCGCAGAACAGGCAAGACGCCTGCCCTGACTTAGCAAAAGGACTTCGCCGTTCGTTCCGATATCCACCGCCAGGATATTCGCTCCCTGACCCATCCGGCTCACATACCCGGCAACCGCCAGTGCGTCCGCTCCCACAAAACCTCCTATGGGAGGAAGCACTGCTATCTGAGCACTTCTTAGATATTCAAAGCCGAGCTCACTTCCCGGCCGGCAGGCCACACCCTCATAATCCGAAACAAAAGGGGCACTGCAGAGCCCCTCAGGCTTTATGTCCAGCAGAATTTCACACATGGCCGTATTTCCGACTATGGTTACTTTTTTCACCATTTCTCTCTTTCCCTGTGCCCGCTCTGCCATATGAAAAGCCATCTCGTCCAATTGACTGACCAAAAGCCCCTGCATCGCTTTTCGCTTTTCGTTCTCCTGTGCCGCCTGAACCCGGCTCACCACATCCGCTCCGAAAACTGCCTGGGGATTGGTGGCTGTCTGGGCATCCAGAAGCCGTCCCTTTTCCAAATCCCACAGCATCCCGGCCAAAGTAGTAGTTCCCACGTCCACACAAAGGCCCAGCCCCTCCCCCTTTTCCGGCTGAAAGCTCTGCGGAAACCGGACATTTATCTGCTTATTGGTTTGCAGTGCCTGCGGCCGCTCTCTTTTCCCCGCCGCTCTCGTATTGTTTATTCTTTCCCGGTAGAGCCCGCACCCGTCACAGCTAAGGCGCCTGCAGCCCGGACATCTGTGATCTGAATCTGCCATTACTGTTTCTCCTTGCATGAGCCGCGCAAATATCTTCACAAAAGCGCATCAATACTATATACTGTAATGTGTCGTAACTATTCATCCCAGGACTTTGCACCTGCTGCAAAGTCCGTAAAAACGTGTAAATTGAGCCAAGAGGGAATCTGCCCCTCGCCGTAGGCGACTTATAAATGGGCAGATTCCGTAACTATGAAGCCGAAGGCTGAATAGTTACAATGTGTCTCCTGTAAATGGTTTGACAATCATCTACAGGTAAAAAATTTTGAAAGGACAACAACCTTATGTGGATCGCTGATCATTGGAAAGATTATGAGGTACTGGACACCTCCTGCGGAGAAAAGTTAGAGCGCTGGGGCAAATATATTCTGCTGCGCCCGGACCCCCAGGTCATATGGAGCACTCCCAAAAACGCAAAGGAATGGCATAAATTAAACGGCCACTACCACAGAAGCTCCAAGGGCGGCGGAGAATGGGAATTCTTTGACCTTCCAAAGGAGTGGAGCATCCATTACGGCGCCCTTACCTTTCGCTTAAAGCCCTTCAGTTTCAAACATACCGGACTTTTCCCCGAACAGGCCGTAAACTGGGACTGGTTCTCGGATATTATCAAGCGTGAGGCTGCTTCCCGGACAGGCTTATCGGATAAAAAAGAGGGCCGCCCTGTAAAAATTTTGAATCTGTTCGCCTACACAGGCGGCGCCACCTTAGCTGCCGCTTCCTGCGGGGCAAGCGTAACTCACGTGGACGCATCCAAAGGTATGGTCACCTGGGCCAAAGAAAACGCCGCCGCTTCCGGCCTCGCAGGCGCGCCCATCCGGTGGCTTGTGGATGACTGCGTAAAGTTTGTGGAGCGGGAGATTCGCCGGGGCAACACTTATGACGGTATTATCATGGATCCCCCTTCCTATGGAAGAGGTCCCAAAGGAGAAATCTGGAAAATCGAGGAAGGGCTTTATCCCTTTCTTGAGCTGGCAGCTCAGCTCCTTGGCCAAGATGCCCTTTTTTTCCTGATCAATTCCTACACTACCGGCTTACAGCCGGCGGTGCTTACTTATATGCTGAATACCACCGTGGTCAAAAAAATGGGGGGAACGGCTGTTTCCTCGGAAATCGGACTTCCTGTAAAGGAAAGCGGGCTGATCCTTCCCTGCGGCGCATCCGGAAGATGGAGCAGATAAGTTTTAGCCATTTCCCATGCGATAATCCCTTATCTGCTCAAGAATACTCCCCACCCATTCCTGGTAGCCGGGAACCCATGCAGCCAAAAGGTTATTGCTCCGATATACATAAGGAGCCTGCTGCGGAAAATAGAAATACATACGAACAGCATATATGGCCAGCATCCCTGCTACCAACACCCCAAGAGCTATTTTGAGCCCCCTGACAGGGCCCTCCTTGATATAGCGAAAGTAACCGCAATATAGTACAAAGCAAAGGAGCAAAAAAATGGAAGGGTTAATATGAGCCGCCCTGCTTACCTGCCCCTTTAGAAGATAAAGCGCCGCTCTGGTAAGCCCACAGCCGGCACAGGGAAATCCTGTCGTCACCAAAAATGGGCAGAATGCATGAAAGATGGAATGGATGATCAGATAATAAATCAGAAACACCGCTCCCACCCTGGCCGCTCCTCTTAAATCCCCGGCTATTCTTTTGAGAATCATTTGAAGCTCCTTTCCCCTGCTTTCCTTTTATCTTGCATTATCTTAACACTCCTGCCTGATTTATTCAATTCTCACCTTGCTTATCCCGTCCAAATCTGTATAATAGAAACAGATGATTATTTTACAATAAAAAGGAGCAGCAAGCCATGCCTAAAATTATTTTAACCGGTGACAGACCCACCGGCCCTCTCCATGTAGGCCATTATGTCGGTTCTCTGCAAAGGAGGGTAGAACTGCAAAATTCCGGTATCTATGATAAAGTTTTTATTATGATTGCCGATGCACAGGCACTTACGGACAACGCGGAGCATCCCGAAAAAGTGCGCCAGAATATTATCGAGGTTGCCTTAGACTATTTATCCTGCGGGCTTGACCCGGCGAAAACCACTTTACTGATCCAGTCCCAGATTCCTGAGCTCTGCGAGCTTTCTTTTTATTACATGAATCTGGTGACAGTTTCTCGTCTCCAACGAAATCCAACCGTAAAGTCTGAGATTCAGATGCGAAATTTTGAGGCCAGCATTCCGGTAGGCTTTTTTACCTATCCCATCAGCCAGGCAGCGGATATCACCGCATTCAAGGCTACCACCGTTCCCGTAGGGGAGGATCAGCTTCCCATGATCGAGCAAACCAGGGAGATCGTCCGCAAATTTAATTCTGTGTATGGGGACACTTTAGTAGAACCCGATCCTCTTCTTCCGGAAAACCAAGCCTGCCTTCGGCTTCCCGGCACTGACGGCAAAGAAAAGATGAGTAAGTCCTTAAATAACTGCATTTATCTCTCCGATACCGCAGAGGATGTACGCAAAAAAGTAATGTCCATGTTCACCGACCCTAATCACTTACAGGTATCTGACCCCGGCAAAGTGGAGGGCAACCCGGTCTTTACTTATCTGGACGCTTTTTGCAGAGATGAGATGTTTGCCGAATATCTGCCTGAGTACGCCAATTTGGAGGAACTCAAAGCCCACTACAGAAGAGGCGGCCTTGGCGATGTGAAGGTAAAGAAATTTTTAAACCGTGTTCTGGAAGAAACTCTTACCCCTATCCGCGCGAAACGAAAGGAATGGGAACAGGATATTCCTGCTGTCTATGAGATTCTCAAAAAGGGAAGCGAATTTGCACGTCAAACCGCGGCCAAAACCTTAGACGAGGTAAAGACATCCATGAAGATCAATTACTTTGAGGATGAGGCGCTGATTGCAGATCAGGCAGAAAAATACCGACAGAAATAATTTTCATCACAGAAAGGGCATATTTATGAAAGCCTGCAGGCTAAAAGATGTTAAAAAATTTATGGGGCGGCTTTTAGGAACCGATACCTTCGCTTCCTTCTTGCTAGCAGAAGCAGTCATCACCACCTATAATACTTTTGTGATAGACGGCCATGTGGTAAAGGAATTTTTTACAGGAGACATAGGTGACGACGGCGTGTTACCTCCCTATGAATTTTCTAGGTGGACAGATATGCGCAGTCTCTGCTTTGATCTGATCAAGGGGAAGCGCACTCCGGTGAATTTCAAGCTAACCCTCCATCTAAAGCCGGAAGTGGTCAGCGAAATCCTTGCCGCAGGGACCTCTTATGTCACTCTCTCCGACATCAGAGCCTTTGTTTTGAACATAAAATACGATGGCAGTGTGCTTACCTGCACCACTGCCACCGCTTTTTATACCTTTCTTCCCGACAAAACCCCGGATAAGCTCTGGGATGAATATGTCGTGAATTTCCTCGCAGAAAAGGAAATTGATTTCGAAGAAATTTAAAATTCTGTTCTGTCTTTAAACAACGAATGCCAAGCTTCGTCAGCCATCTTTATATTAATCACATGGATGCGTCCACCGCAGCCCCCTTAATATCCTCTTCGAGAAGCTTCATCTCATCCATCACCTTTTTGATCGCTTTCTGGACATCCTCCATTGCGCTGTCCGCTTCTGTAAAGAGCTGTGCAGAGTCTGCCACCTGCTCTGTAAACTCTTCCTTCTCGTCCTTTTCCTCTTTGATCTTCTTGATTCTCTCTTCCTCTTCCTTTTCCTTCTCGGCTTTCTCGAGAGCCTCGTCCTTCTTCTCCTGCATCTCCTCGTCGATATGATCCTTGGCCTCGTCCAAGAGCATACCAACGACTTCTTTGCGGGTTGATTCCTCAATCTGTTCCGCTGTATTCTGCGCCTTGATCATGGTCTGGGATTTAGCCATGGCATCTTTAATAGCGGAAGCAGCTCCATTAGCCGCCTGCATCTGTTCCTTGGCCTCATTCAGCTGTTTTTTGTAATAATCCTCACCCTCATACAGCTCCATGGAACGCTGCTGATATTCGGTGAGTCCCTCCTCATGGATCTGCGCAAGGCGCTCCCTCTCATCCTTCGAAAGAGATACGCCGCCAAAGGTCCTGGCAGTATGTTCCTTTTCCAGGAGTTTTAAATCCTGCTCTTCCTGAGAATCCTCTGCAACGCCATAGGACTCTCTGAGAGCCGCACGCTCATCCTCAAACCACTTGATTTCGGAATTGGCCTCGCCCATGGCTTTCCTGCTTTCTTCCATTCTCGTTCTGGCATTTGCCAGCTCGTCCGTTATGGTCTGATCGCTGGCCCATGCATCGCCTACAATTTTCATGATCTTCTTGCGGGCGCTTTGCTGCTTCTGGGCAATGGGATCGAAATTTTTGCTCAAATCTCCTGCAAAAACGCTCTGGCGGCTTTCCTTTTCCTGTGCATTGCTGGAAAGTCTCTCGCCCCGGCTGGCATTTCCCAGAACATCGCCCATAAAAATCGTCGTATTCTGTACCTTCATAGCTCCATCTACCTCCTGTCTTCGGGATAGTCCTTTATCCCTGTATACCGCCTTTTGTATATATGATCTTGCTTTTTACACATAAGCAGTCTTTCTCTTTCAATTGTATCGGCATTTTTTCGAGCATTGCTTAGCTTATACCGGCAAATGTAACGAATAGTGGATTGATGGTAATGATTCAGTAATTATTCATAATTATTCAGCGACGCAAAATTCAATTGACTCTGCACTTACGTTATGATATACTTAAATTCCTTTCGCCCCTTTTTGAATCCTTTTGAATGCAGAGAGATTCATGACTGGCAAAAGCACTACAACTACATACTTACCTGCGGTAAAGCTCCGGCAATATCCCGGGGCTGGCAGACCGGCTTGGCAAGTTATACCCACTATAATACTACCAGGAGGAAGCAAACATGATCACCATGGAAAATGTGTGCAAGACCTATAAGGTCTCTAAACGTGATGCCGGATTTTCTTCGGCCTTCAAGGCTCTGTTCCGCAAAGAATACGAGCTCATCCACGCCCTTGACGGCGTTTCTTTCACCATCTCTGACGGTGAAATGGTAGGCTACATAGGCCCCAACGGCGCCGGAAAAAGCTCTACCATCAAAATCTTAAGCGGTATCCTTACCCCTGAGGAAGGTACCTGTCTGATTAACGGATTAACCCCATGGAAAAACAGAATTGAACATGTAAAAAATATCGGCGTGGTTTTCGGCCAGCGCACTCAGCTCTGGTGGGATGTGCCGGTTATGGATTCCTTTGAACTGTTAAAGGAAATATATCGAATTAATGAACATATCTACCGCCGCAATTTAGAGCAGCTAAGCGATATGCTGGGACTCTCTGATCTTCTCCGCACTCCCACCCGTCAGCTATCCCTGGGGCAGAGAATGCGGTGCGAAATTGCCGCCTCCCTGCTTCACGACCCCAAAATCCTGTTTCTGGACGAGCCCACCATCGGGCTGGACGCCGTCTCCAAACTGGCAGTCAGGGATTTCATTTTGAAGTTGAATGAGGAAAAAAAGACCACTGTAATTTTAACTACTCACGATATGCAGGATATTGAAGCCCTCACCAGCCGCATTATTCTGATCGGTAAAGGAAAAATCCTGCTGGACGGAACTCTTGCGGATATCAGAGAGGGGTTTGCGAGCACCGAGGAAGGTCTTGCCTCCTTTTACAAGAATCATAACCTATAATAAAAGGAGGATTTCTATGAAAAAATATATTGCTTTTTTCAGGCTCCGCTTCAGTATGGGACTTCAATACCGCGCGGCTGCACTGGCCGGAATCGCCACCCAGTTCTTTTGGGGAGCCATGGAAATACTTATGTTCCGGGCCTTTTACCGGACGAATCCTGATGCCTTTCCCATGACCCTTGAGGCCACCTGCGCTTACGTATGGCTGCAACAGGCTTTTCTTGCTCTTTTTGTTACGTGGGTAGTGGAAAACGAAATCTTTGATTCCATATTGAACGGAAATATTGCCTACGAGCTCTGCCGTCCCATCAACATTTACAATATGTGGTTTTCCAGAAACCTTGCCAACCGATTTTCCAGAGCCCTTTTGCGCTGTATGCCCATCCTGGTTCTGGCATTTATCCTGCCCGCTCCTTATGGACTGATGGCGCCGGCCGGACTTTTAGCTTTTTTCCTGTTTTTCCTTACCACGCTGCTGGGTGTAGGCGTCACTGTGGCTTTCTGCATGCTGATTTATATGCTTTGCTTTTTCACCATATCTCCTATGGGCCTGCGCATAGTGACGGTATCCATGGTGGAATTCTTTTCAGGCGGCGTCATCCCCCTGCCCTTTTTTCCGGATGGCGTCAGAGAAGTTTTTGAGACGCTTCCCTTTGCTTCCATGCAGAATGTCCCTCTTCGAATCTACAGCGGAGATTTGCAGGGAAGCGAAATGTACCGCGCCATACTGCTTCAGATTTTCTGGCTCTGCACACTGATTGCTGTCGGAAAAGTTTTGGACACTCTTGCCATGAAGAAAATCACCGTCCAGGGCGGATGAAAAACAACGGGCAGCACGCTTCGCGAACTGCCCTTATGTTAAACAACGGATGCCAGGCTTCGCCGGACATCCTTATGTAAAGGAGAACAAACAACAGAAATGAAACTATACGGAAAATTTTTTATGATACATCTAAAGAGCATTATGGAATACAAGACCTCCTTCTTCCTCTCCTGTCTGGGACAGTTTTTGGTGTCATTTAATGTATTCCTTGGCATCTATTTTATGTTCCGCCGTTTTTCGCGGGTGGAGGGCTTTACCTACAGCGAGGTGCTTTTGTGCTGTGGCATCACCCTGCTTGAATTTTCTCTGGCGGAGGCCTTCGCCAGAGGCTTTGACACTTTCGGCTCCATCGTAAGCCATGGGGAGTTTGACCGCATCCTGGTCCGCCCCAGAAACGAAATTTTTCAGGTGCTGGCCAGCCGCATTGAGCTGACCCGTATCGGCCGTATGCTGCAGGCAGTTGTCATGTTTGTCTATGGTATCCACTCCAGCCATGTAGAGTGGACTCTGCAAAAGGCTGCTGCCGTTGCGCTGATGCTCTTTGGCGGCATGGTGGTGTTCAGCGGGTTTTTCGTAATTTACGCTTCCATCTGCTTTTTTACCATTGAAGGGCTGGAGTTTATGAATATTTTCACCGACGGTGCACGGGAATACGGGAAATATCCCGTGAGCATTTACGGAAAGAGAATGCTGCAGATATGCACCTTCGTGGTTCCTTATGCTTTGATTCAGTATTATCCGCTCCTCTATCTGTTGGATCGGGGGAAGCCTTATTATGCTTTGCTGCCACTAGCAGCGTGCCTGTTTATGATTCCCTGCCTTGTGCTTTGGAAGGTGGGCGTGAGGCATTATGTTTCGTCAGGGTCGTGAGAGAATCAATACGGATTTTCCCAAAGAATGCATCTGCCACATCTGAAAAGGCAAAAAACACAGAAAGCAACTGTTACTAACGGCTGCTTCCTGTGGTAGATCTGCGAGTATCAACTGTTATTCACTGCATACTTCTCCGCAATCCTCACCAAAAGCTCCACTATCTTTTCCATGTCATCCGCACAGGCGTACTCATACTTCCCATGGAAATTCTGACCTCCCGTGCAGAGATTGGGGCAGGGCAGGCCCATGAAGGAGAGCCGGGCTCCATCCGTGCCGCCTCTAATCGGCGCCACCACAGGCTCTATCCCCAGCTCCGCCATGGCTTCTTTGGCATTGTCAATCAGATGCATATGCTTTTCAATGACTTCCTTCATATTATAATAGGAATCTTTCATGGCGATCTCAAAGGTTCCCTCCCCATACTTTTGGTTGAGAAACTCACCCACCTGCAAAAACAACGCTTTTTTCTTTTCAAACTTTTCTTTGTCGTGGTCACGGATAATATAATCCGCCAGGGCCTCCTCCACCGTGCCGTTTAATGCGTCCAGATGATAAAAGCCCTCATATCCGCAGGTGTACATGGGATTTTCTGCCACCGGAAGCATTGCCTGAAACTCCTGTGCCAGCAAAAGCGCATTGCGCATCTTATCCTTCGCATCTCCCGGATGGACACTCCGCCCATGGACAGTCACCTTTGCTCCTGCCGCGTTGAAATTCTCATATTCCAGCTCTCCAAGCCTTCCTCCATCCACAGTATAGGCATAGTCCGCACCAAAAAGCTTCACATCAAAATAATCCGCACCGGCTCCCACCTCTTCGTCCGGGGTAAAGCCAACCCTGATCTTTCCGTGAGAGATTTCCGGGTGCCCTGACAGATATTCCGCCATCGTCATGATCTCCGCAACACCTGCCTTGTCATCCGCGCCTAAAAGGGTTGTTCCGTCGGTTACGATCAGCCGCTTCCCCTGATATCCGGCAAGCTCCGGGAAGTCGGCCACCTTCAAAACAGTCCGCGGTATCTCCCCCTTCCCTTCGTTCAGTACAATATCACGGCCATCATAATCCTCTATGATCCTTGGCCTGACTCCCGCCCCTGTCACAGCAGGCGATGTGTCCATGTGCGCGATAAATCCCAGTACCGGAGCATTCTCACACCCTTTGGAAGCGGGAACGCTTGCATAGACATAACAGCGCTCCCTGTCATACTCGATTTCCTCCGCCCCCATCTTTTCAAGCTGTCTGACCAAAACCTTCGCCAGGTCATGCTGCTTTAAAGTGGAAGGGGTCGTATCACTTCCTTCTGTAGATTCCGTGTCAATTTTTACATACTCTAAAAAGTTTTCAATTACTCGGCTCATTTTTGTTTCCTCTCTTTTGGATGATTGATTCTTCTTGTATTATACAGCGACCAAGGGCATCTATCAAAGCAAAAACACAATTTCCCACAATTCTTTGTTTGCTACTCTTCGCTTACCACCATCCCCTCAACATATTTCCGCTCCATCTGATGTCTTGCTTTCCGGGTTTCCACCGAATCAAAGATGATAGAAAAATCATAATCTTCCGGATAAAGCTTTTCTGCGGCCACATGGAGTTTTACACGCTTATGGTTAATGTAAATCTTTTTATCCGGAAGCTGTATCCGCAGCACGCCCTTTTCGTTTATCGGCTCACAGACAATTCCAATTTTTTTGTCAGGATAAATCATTACACTGTCTCCCCGACTGAATTTTGCGGAAAAGTCTTTACCTGTATGGACTGCCTTTTGCTTGCGGATATGGGGCGTTTTTTCTTTTTTCCACTCCGCCCCGTCAGCTTCCGACATATCTTCTAAAAGTTTATCTTCTCCTGCCCCAATTATTTCTTCTGTTTTTTCCTGCCCGTAAGCCGCCTGGGCCGCGTCCCTCAGCATGGCAAGGGGCATCCCCAGCTTCCTTGCAATATAGAAAGCACAGCTCTCCCCGGCCTCCCCAATCACAAGCTGGTATAAAGGCTTTAAGCTTTCCTTATCAAAAGTCATCCTGGCGTTAATCACGCCATCCTCCTGTTCCGCATAGGTTTTTACCTCCGGATAATGGGTGGTGACCAGATACAGGGCGCCGCTTTTCTTAAGCGCTTTCAGGATAGCTATTGCAATTCCCATCCCCTCCGCAGGGTCGGTCCCGGAACCCAGCTCATCCATAACGACCAGACTTTCCTCATCAGCCTTTTGCAAAATAGAAAGCACGTTTGTAATATGGGCGGAAAAGGTAGAGAGGTTTTCTGCCAAGTTCTGCCCGTCCCCTATGTCGCAGAGTATCAGGTTATTCATACAGATTTGGGCTTTCTCGGCAGCCACATGCAGACCGCACTGAGCCATCATGCAGCTCAGCGCCACCGTCTTGATGGCAACTGTTTTTCCCCCTGTGTTGGGCCCTGTGATGATTACTCCGTTTATTCCCTCGCCGATCTCGAAGTCAAGGGGCACATTAACCTTTTTATCCATAAGGGGATGCCTGCCCTTTACCAGAGAGATTCTTCGCTCTGTATTAATCTCCGGCTCTGTTCCCTCACAGGACAGGCTTAATTTTCCTTTTGCAAAAATGAAATCGAGCTTTTCTATAGTCCGGGTGTTTTGCCTGATCACCTCCGCTTTATCCGAGAGCATGACCGTAAGCTCATAAAGAATCCTTCTTTCTTCATTTTCCGCATCGATCTTAAGCTCCTGCAGTTCCTCAAACAGCTTTGCAACAGCAGGCGGCTCAATAAAGAGCGTACTTCCTGTGGATGACTTGTCGATCACGCTTCCGCCTATCCTGAACTTATATTCCTTCTTCACCGGAATACAGATGCGGCCGTTTCGGATCGTGCTGAAATGATCCGACATACATTCCTTATTGGCCCGAATTACACTGTCCGCTTTTTCCCGCATTTTCGCCTCTGTCCGGTCGATTCCCTCCCGCAGGGATTTCAGCAGCTTAGATGCATAGTCATCCACCCGTCCGCTCCTGATCTTCTGATTCAACTCCCCCCGAACCTCCTCCAGGGAATCCAGATTTTCCTCATAATAGGGCAGGCTGATCTCGCAGGCTTTTCCCCTGCACAGATAATCCTTAAGCCGTTTTACGGCGGTTAAAGTAACCGCAATTTTTTCAAGCTCTGCAGGGCTTAAACAGCTCTCCTTCTCCGCCCTCTCTATCAGTTCTGCTATTCCATCCAGCGCAGTGATCGGCGGATCTCCATATCGGTCCAGCAAGATTCTGGCCTCTGTGGTTTCCTTAAGCTGCGCACGCACTTCTGTTTCCGACAAAATCGGCTCCAGGTTTCTGATTTTTTCCTTTGCATTAAGTGTACAGGCGTTTTCTAAAAGCCTGTTTATGATCTGGTCAAATTCCAGCATCCTTTGGGATGCTGTCTCGTAAAAATATTGTTTTTCCATGGTTAAATGATAAATCCTTTCTCAATCTTCTTTTTATACAGCTTGCAGTCAATAAAATATCTTTTCCTGCAAACTGGCTTCTCGTAAAAACAGGCCGCAGAAGTATCTGCCCACTGTGAGCATACTACTTCTGCGGCCTGCGCAATCGAGTAGGGGAATGTTTTTCTCCACTACTCGCCGCGCGACCCGTGCGCCGCTTTAGCGGCAAGCTTCCAAGCGCCTCAGCGCTTTGTGCACGGGTCTGCGCATAAAAAAGCACATCCACACGGACATGCTTTTAAATCCATAATAATTATTCCCTTAAGGAATTTTGAAGTGTATGATAAGCATTTCGTAAGGCAGATAAAAGGGGTACGACAAATACTGCTACGCTTCACGAGTCAGCTTATATGCCCAAACGCTCTGCGTGCAAAATCATCCCCTGCAACTGTTTAGTTGTCTGTATTCTCCTTCACTGCCACCCTTAACATACACTACCTCGCTTTCCTTTACAATGTAGCTATTATAAATTTCTGCCAGGAAATTGTCAAGTTAATTTTCATAATCTCAGTAATCTAATCTCAGCAATCACAGTTATCTGACCATTTTTAGCTGTAAATTCCCACCTCGAACTTTAAGACCGTAGGCATATCTGCCAGACGGCTCTGCTGATAGAGCCTGTCTCCGTTCTGCTTCCTTCCCGGAATAAACTGCCCCTTTTCAAACCTGCCTTCCCACATGCCCACAGGCTCCGCCTGCCAGGAGCTTCCCCGCCTCGCTTCCAGTGAAATGGCCGCATTGCAGCCCACTATATAAAAGCTGTACTCGTCAATGGGAATGAGAAACCCTCCTGTCCCCGCCTTATTGTCCGCCTTCTCCGGGTAAGCAAGGAGCACCTCATATTTCCCCATGGGAATCACGATTCCGTTTTCGTGCTCTGATCTTCTTGCAAAACCAATGAACTTATCTTTTTCTTTTATGTATAAATCCCAGATTCCCTCCACGATCTGATATGCCCGTCTGTGATACTCTGAATTTTCCGGAAGACACCTGTCCCATTGCCAGTCAAACAAAAGGGCATCCAATTCTTCCTCCCTCATCCCGGCATACAGCGGCGCACTGAGCAGATCATCAATCCCAAAGGGAGAAAACCCGATCATATTGTGGTAAAGCCCCAAAGCCCCCAGCAAGTGTGAAGCCGCCACAGGTCCTCTCCCGGTCTCCGGTATGAATAACGGATTATCTGCCAGTGCATACTGATCACAAAATCCATAAAAATCCGAATGATAAATATCCGGAGAAATCATGTCAAGGGATTTTGCCACTTCCTTCCAGATCGGCAGAGCTTTCACGATCGCACCACCGGAGGGATAGGTTCCCGGGCGGAAAGGAAACTGCTCCAGCCATACGTTGGTGAACATGGGAAGAGGATACTCTCTTTTGCCTGCCCCGGCAATCTCCTCCATGGCTTTCGCCACATACCAGCTCATAAAATACTCCGGCGCTTCACAGCCAAAGGCCTGCTCCCAGGTTCCTTCCACCTGATACAGTCTGCTTACGGCTTCCGGAATCTGTTCACGGTATCTCTCTTCCGCCGCCTCTCCAAAATCTCTTTCGGAGCCCAGAAATCCCACTTCATTTTCCACCTGTATCATAATGACGGTATGCTCCTGCCCGTCATACTCCCGAAGAAACGCCATAAACTCTGCAAAAGCCGCCGCATCCGCTTTCACTGCCTCCCCGCAGAAAGGGGAAACCGTCTCAGAGGCCATCCCGCCCTTGTGACGCGCCCTAAAATACCGGCCGCTATCCCGTTTCACCCAGGCCGGCACATAATTGCTGGCGCCGTTTTTCCAGAGGCCAAACCAGAGAAACACCAGACGTATCCCGGCCTTCCTTGCCCTGTCTATCACCTCTTTCGGCAGGGAAAAATCAAAGTCTCCTCTTACCTTTTCCACCTGTTCCCAGTGAACCGGAACCAGAAGCGTATTCATCGGAAGCTCCTTAAGCTGATTCCAGACAAACCGATCCATATAAACCATATCTGAGGGAACCGAATTATGGGTTTCCCCTCCCAGGATAAAAAATTCCCTGCCGTCTACATAAAGCGCGGCATTTCCATTTTCTTCATATCGAATCTGCGGTATTTCACTCATTTTCCTGACTTCCACCCTTCTGCCGCCACAGGCGGCTCTAAAATATAATTATTGCTCCTTTACTGCTGTCTCTTCGCACTTTGCTTCTCAGAGTACCTCTGTCAACACCAGATTACGCAGTTTTCTTGTAAGATCAAAGGTTCCCGCATCTCTTTTCTGGGTTCCCATCAAGATGGTCATATTCTCCTTCGGGAAATTTGCAAAATAAACCCCCAGCCAGCCATCCCAGCCATACTCTCCCTCGCAGGCAAGCATCCCCGCACGGCCAGGCTTATTGCAGACCCGCATCAGATTGCCGTAGCTGAAACCTTCCAGGCCAATCCATCTGTTAAAATCCTTTTGCTGCGTCTCCATCAGCTCTCCGCCGGTAAAATAACGCACGGTAGCAGGCCTTAGGATTTCTCTTCCCTCAAATGTCCCTCCCTGCAGCAGCATACGTGAAAACCGCATATAATCGTCCAGTGTGGAAGCCAGACCGGCTCCCCCTGACTCAAAGGCAGGGGATTTGTCCATCCGGTTCCGGATTCCCAGATGATTCCCTTCATAGCGCACCAGCGTTTTCCTGCCGTTCTCAGAAACCGTCTCATAAACCGCTGCCAGACGGCTTTGCTTTTCCTCCGGCACCCAAAAGGCCGTGTCCCTCATTCCAAGAGGAGAAAAGAGTTCTTTTTCCAGAAAATCTCCGAATTTCATTCCTGAAGCCGCCTCGATCACCGCTCCCAGCACATCCGCCGAGGTTCCGTAGCGCCAGGAACTGCCGGGTTCAAAGGCCAGTGTACATCCGGCAAGCCGGTCAGCGATTTCCCTTGTGGTCATTTCCTTTTCTGTCAAAAGTCGTCGATCCATTTCCTCAAACACATGCATGGTATCTCTGCCCGCTGCCGTCGTCTCATCCGGATAAACAAGTCCCGACGTCATCCTTAACAGATCATAAATCCGCATGGGCTGCATGACCGCCCTTACCGCAGCCTTAGATGGCGCTTTGTCCTGGCTTTCCGGCTCGTTCCGGGCAGAAAGATCCTTCTTTGAACCGCCTGCCGCTTCTTCTCCGATCCCCTCCGTCTCCAGGGAATAAAATCCTCCTGCAAAGGACGGCAAAAAATCCGACACGGGCTGGACTAAATCAATCTGCCCTCTCTCCATTAAAATCATTGCCGCCGCTGCTGCCACAGGCTTCGTCTGGGAATAGAGCCTGAAAATAGTATCCCTTTCCATGGGACGGTTCTCTTCCCGGTCTGCCATCCCCGCCTGGCAATAGAAGACTTCCTCCCCATTCTTTTCCACCAGCAGATTGACCCCGGCCACCCTGCACTCCAAAACTGCCTGCTCCATTACCTTTTGCACTTTTTCTTTCAATACCATTTTTCATCCCCCTCTATAATACTTGTGAGTTAAAAGTTATCAATAAAAGAATAACTCTTTCGTATAAATTTATGGTATCTTTAAGCTGCGACACTTAAGAAAGATACGAACCGCGGAAAGAGTCATTTCAGGTATGAGTTTACCATACTTTCCAGTGGCTGACCATACGATTATGACGAATCTTATTGAAATTGTTTATGCCAGCTCAAAAAGTAATTTAAAAGGAGGCTCATGTGGCATTACGCCAAGAAAAAATTAAATCTGGGAACATATAAAGAGAACGCACAGTTCCTGCGAAGTATTTCCTGCCCCATTTGCAGTATTTCTGAATGAAGATGACCGGAACTATGTTGAGCCGGATATCTCCGTGATCTACAACAAGGATAAACTGAACGATAAGGGTTGCAATGGCGCCCCGGACTGGATTATTGAGATCGCTTCGCCAAGCACTGAACGTGTAGACTATGGAATAAAGCTTTTCAAATACCGTTCTGCAGGCGTCCGGGAATACTGGATCATAAACCCAAAGACTCGTACCGTAAATGTATTTGATTTTGAGCATGATCAGGAATCCGCGCAATATAGCTTTGATGATCAAATTCCAGTCTGTATCTACGCTGACCTGACTATCAGGATTTCTGATTTGATTTAAAATATTTGAGAGAAAACAACGGGCAGAACGCTTCGCGAACTGCCCTTATGTTAAACAGCGGATGTCAAGCTCCACCAGCCATCCTTATGTTAACAAAATCCCCGGAAAGCCTTGATTTTAAAAGCTTTCCGGGGATTTTTCATTCATGAGCCACCCGGGACTCGAACCCGGGACAACTTGATTAAAAGTCAAGTGCTCTACCACCTGAGCTAGTGGCCCAAATATGATAAAACTGGGCTAGCTGGATTCGAACCAGCGAATGCAGGAGTCAAAGTCCTGTGCCTTACCGCTTGGCGATAGCCCATTAATGCGCCAGGCTGCATTGCACAACATCTGCAGAAATTTCTTCTCTGCTTACTGCAATCCTGTCTGTCCAGGACAACCCCTGGCAAAGGGTGGATAGAGGGACTCGAACCCTCGGCCTCCAGAGCCACAATCTGGCGCGCTAGCCAACTGCGCCATACCCACCATGTAGAATATGTTTATCCACATTCCTAACGTGCCCAAAGGGATTCGAACCCCCGACCCACGGCTTAGAAGGCCGTTGCTCTATCCAGCTGAGCTATGGACACAAATTCCATTATTCAGACTTAATGCCTGTCCTTCCTTACATGTCCAAATAGATTCAGACCTGCAAAAGCGGGTGATGGGAATCGAACCCACGTGTCCAGCTTGGAAGGCTGGTGTTCTACCATTGAACTACACCCGCATGATTGTATATAGAACGTGAAATCGGGGTGACAGGATTCGAACCTGCGACCTCCTGGTCCCAAACCAGGCGCTCTAGCCAAGCTGAGCCACACCCCG
>ERZ808044.307-NODE-307-length-61341-cov-11.348769_pt1 | contig 61341 bp, 48 predicted proteins | sample MGYA00380195_ERZ808044 | MGnify/ENA primary metagenome ERZ808044 (study PRJEB31490, sample SAMN06133423) | mouse gut metagenome | isolation source: Z7_2 | host: mice | place: China: Chengdu | collected 2015-05 ...
TTTCGTATATTATTTTCTCTTATTTTAGCTTTAATTACTTTATTATTAGTTCTATTTTAACTTAAAGAATATATTTATTTCCTTTTTCCTTGTTTTTCTTAAACTCCTGAGATATAATAAAACCAGATTCCAATACATTTTACAAAAAGGAGGGATATCATCCATGGACTTCTTAACTACCTTTCTGGCTTCCTTCAGCAAAGCGCCTCTGCTGCCTTCCGGCACTCCGGCAGAAAGCCTGTTAGGCCATGTATACGAAGAACAAACAGACAATGTGTATCAGCCGTTGCTTTCCATTTGCGCTTACGGCGCCCACTATGTATCCCTTCCTTTTTCCTATTATATCCGCTCGTTTAACAGCTATCTTATTTTATATACCAAAAACGGCTGCGGCAGCCTGCAGACGGCGGACAGCCAGTTCACCCTAAAGGAGGAAACCCTGCTGTTTTTAGACTGCAGGCAGCCCTTTTCCCTTGCGGCAGCAGGAAATTCCTGGAACTTTGAAGCCTATTTCTGCACCGGTTCCCTTCCCGCCGCCTTTTACCAGAAACAGCCGGGCATACTCTATGATTTAAGCAACACCGCCGAAATCTGCCGGTATTTCCAGATGTTAGAAAGCAACAACAAAAATCCGCTGTACCGGAATCCCGTTTTAGACATCAAATGTATCACCAACCTCTTCTCCGACCTTGTTCTGATGGAAGAGGTAAACCAGCAGCCGAAAAAAAATGTATCTCCCTATCTGCTTTACATGAAAAAATGTTTTGATTATTCCTATGCAAACCACTATTCCCTTGCCTCTTTCGAGGAAGAGCTGCAAATCAGCAAATACCGTCTCTGCCGTGAATTTGCCACTATATTCGGCATTTCCCCACTGCAGTATCTAAACCAGAGGCGCTTAGATGCCGCAAAGGACTTGCTGCGGACCACAAATATCCCAATCCATGAGGTCAGCACCTCCGTAGGCTTTGAAAATACAAATCATTTCATCAATCTCTTTAAGCGGGAGGCAGGGATGACTCCCAATGTCTACCGCCAGAAACACTGAAAATCGAGTAGGGAAGATTTTTCAGAAGATTTATCTTCTTTTGCTCGCCGCGCGCCCCATGCGCCGCCTCAGCGGCATACTTCCTCTGCATGGGGCTGTGCATAAAAAAAACTGCGCCCCAGCGCAGTTTTTTAATCGACAATCCTATTTACACTATCCTTAACTACCATCCGTCCGTCTATGATAGCAATTCCCTTCTGATAACGACTATCCTCTATCTTTCTCAGCAAAATATGTACTGCCTTCCGAGACATTTCCTTCACATCCACCTCATAGGAGGTGATTTCCACATCGCAGAGCCCCGGATATAAATAATTGTCAAAGCCCGTCACCGACACATCTTCCGGCACACGAATTCCCTGCTCTTTCAAACGTTTGACCACCTTGCTTGCAGTCAAATCACAATTGCAGACAAAGGCGGTAGGTTTCTTTTCAAAGCCATTATAGTCTATCTCTACATCCACCTTGCCAAACTCCATGTCACGGTCCGGTATCACCCACTCGTCAGGCACTGCCTTGCCGTGCTCCATCATGGAACGGGCATAGCCGAAATAACGATCCGTAATACTGGTGGAACAGAGCAGACTTCCCACATAGGCGATATTTTCATGTCCCATATCAAACAGATAATTTGTCAACAGATAAGAGCCGTAATAGCTGTTGGAAATCACGGAATCACTCATTTCCCGTTCATCATAGAAATCCAGATAAACCATGGGTGTCGACGTGCCTTTATGCAGCGCCGCAAGGTACTCCGTCCCCAGCCTTCCCACGATAATCAGCCCGTCCACTCTTTCCTCTAATACCATCTTCGGAAGCATCTGTTTTGCCTCACTGTCTAAAGAAATCACTTCTAGGAGGGTAAAACATTCCTTCTGTACCGCTTTCGTGGAAACGCTCTGGTACATTTTCCAGTAAAAAGAATCGTACTCACCTAAATATTTTTCGGAAACCAGCACACCGATATTGTAGCTTTTTTGTACCTTCTCCCGCTTGATGGCGGAGGGCTGCTTATATCCCATCTCGTCTGCAAGTTCTTTTATTTTTTCACGCATCGCCTCACTGACGCCCTTCTGACCGGAAAGCGCTTTTGACACCGTCACGGTACTGACGCCTAACTGGGCTGCAATATCCGCAAGCTTTACTGCCTTTGCCATTTTCTTACTCCCCTTACCTGAGATCACTTCATTTATTGCCCAAATTTATTTTAGTTTTCTTTTATTTTTTTGTCAACCTGTGTTTTTCACCGACAAGACACTAGTGTAGTGACACATTTCGCTAAACGTGTCACTACACTAGCAGGAAACGATATGAATCAGCTTCGACTTAAAATCGCCCCAGGGATTCTCAATCTGGATACCGGCATAAAGCAGGGTATCCCCGGCATAAATCCGATCCTCTCCCTCAATGCGGTAATTTTTCTCGGGTGCCAGCCCCTTGAGACAAATCCGTCTGCTGCGGCAGTTTGGCCGGTTTAGTACCTGCACAAAGGTCACCAATGCCTCTTCCTTATCCTTAGAAACCACCTCATAGCAGTCAAAATAATGGTTCTCCTGATAAGAAGCAATGCGGTAGTAATCCCCCTCACGGATCAAATCGTTGTATTTGTGGTACATTGCCACCTGTTCCGGTATCATTTTCCGGTCCTCTTCCGGTATCTTTGTAATATCAAGCTCATAGCCGAAGGTGCCTGATAGAGCCACATGCCCTCTGGTCTCAAAGGGAGTTACCCTGCCCACGGTATGGTTTGGGCAGTCGGAAACATGAGCTCCTATGGTAGAAAGCGGATATATGAGCGCTGTTCCCTCCTGGATTTTTAACCGCTCAATGGCATCGGTGTCATCGGAACACCATATCTGGGGGCTGTAATAGAGCATTCCCGGATCAAACCTTGCGCCTCCGCCGGAGCAGTTTTCTAACAGCAGATGGGGGAACTCCGTGATAAGCCGCTCCTGCATCTCGTAAAGTCCCAATACATAACGATGGTACATCTCTCCCTGGCGGTCTGCCGGAAGCTTTGCCCCGCCGATATCGGAAAGCTGGCGGTTCATATCCCATTTCACATATTCGATATTGGCGCTGCGCAGAATCTTTGCCACGGACTCGTAGGCGTAATCCCGCACCTCTTTTCTGGTTAAATCCAGCACATACTGGTTTCTGCAGAGAGAGGGCATCCTGTCCGGTATTTTGATTGCCCAGTCCGGGTGGGCCTTGTAAAGTTTCGAATCCGGCGATATCATTTCCGGTTCAAACCAGATTCCAAACTTCATCCCCAGCTTGTTGACCTCGTCCACCAGGTATTTTAAGCCGCCCTGAATCTTAGCTTCATTGACGAACCAGTCTCCTAAGCTGGTGTTGTCATCGTTGCGGTGTCCGAACCAGCCGTCGTCCATCACCAGCATCTCAATGCCGAGTTTTGATGCCTCTTTTGCAATGGAGAGCAGCTTTTCCGTATTAAAATCAAAATAAGTGGCTTCCCAGTTATTAATCAAAATCGGGCGTTTTTTATCCTTCCATTCACTGCGGATTAAGTGTTTCCGGTAAAGCTCATGGAACCGGTGGGTCATGCCGTCCATACCCTCCGCCGAGTAGACTAACACCGCCTCTGGTGTCTGAAAACTCTCCCCTGTCTCTAATTTCCAGCAGAAATTATCCGGGTGGATTCCCATGGATGCCCGAATCACCTCATGCTGGTTTAATTCTACCTGCGCAATGAAGTTACCGGAATAGATAAAGTGAATACCGTAAACGTCCCCATTGCTTTGGGTTGCATCTCCGGCCTTCAGCGCCAAAAACGGGTGGTCCTGATGGGAGGTTTCCCCCCGGAGGGATTCCAGTCCGCAGAATCCTTTTCCCACCTTGCGCCACTGCATCATACGCTCCCTTGCCCAGGAGCCATGGAGAGTCAGAAGCTCAAAGTCCTGATTGTCCATGTCCAGATTTACGGAAAGCGCTTTCGTCAGATACAGCGGTTCTCCCCGGTTTACAATTTTCACGCTTCTTGTAATCACATCCACATCTTTGAACGCTGTGTACAGCAGAATCACCTGAAGACCTAACACCTTATCCTCGCAGAGAAGCTCTAAAGTTTCACAGTCCTCTTCACCGCCGAAGGTCGCGGGAAGCCCGGTAAGGACAGGTTTTCCCGGATAAATTTTATGGGAGACATACTGTAGTGCCACCGCCGTATGCCCGCCCATGGTTCTCACTGCAATGCTGCTTCTGCGGTAATCGCCCACGCCGTTTCCCGGATATTCCATGGGGAAGGAATCCAGAAAGGAAGTCCTGTCCCGGTTATTTTCAGAGGGGACAAAGGGATTTTCTTCTGTCCGGAGCAGATGGTCCACATGGTAGTCCCTCAGTCTCCTTCCATAATAAATATGCCCCACGAAATTTTCGTCATCCACAATGCCAATGACATAGCTAGAACCCGGCGTATCCAGTTTAAAAATCCGCTCTTCCCCGTAATAAGTAATCGTCGCCATTTTTCTTCTCCTTATTTCAGCAAATCTTCTTTTAAAGCCGCCAATTTCTGCTCTGCATCCTCTAAGGAATTTCCTTTTACCCCGAAATAATACTTGATTTTCGGCTCTGTACCGGAGGGGCGCACACAACACCATGCGTTTTCGGAAAGCTCATAATATAAGACGTTAGAGGAAGGAAGTCCGGTTTTCTCTACAACTCCCGTTGCCATATCCTTTCTGGTGTCCTCTTTATAATCCCTCACTGCCAGCACCTCAAAGCCACCTAAGGTTTTCGGCGGGTTGCTTCTGGAATTGCTCATCAGCTCCTGAATCTGGGCAGCGCCGTCGATTCCCTTTAAGGTCTTTGTCTCTAAGCCCTCTCTGTAATAACCGTATTTCTCATACATATCCAGCATAGCGTCCCACAGGGTTTTGCCGTTCTTTTTGCACCAGGACGCCACTTCACAGAGCATCATCACTGCCACGCAGGCATCCTTGTCTCTGGCATAAGTTCCTGCCAGACAGCCGTAGCTTTCCTCTAAACCAAATACATAATGGTAGGTATTCTGTTCTTCAAAGAATTTAATCTGCTCGCCGATATACTTAAATCCGGTCAGCACCTCGATTAATTTGACCCCATATGCCTTTGCGATGGCTTTTGCCATGTCAGTGGTAACGATGGTTTCCACTAACGCCGGATTTTCCGGCATAGTTCCCATGGCGGTTCTCTCCCTTAAGATATATTCTGCAATCAGCATACCGGACATATTTCCGGTGAAGGTCACGTATTCGCCTGTCTTTGTATCTTTACAGTACACGCCAAGACGATCTGCATCCGGGTCAGTGGCAAGGACGATATCCGCATCCACTTCCTTTGCCAGCTTTAACGCCAGCTCGAATGCCTTCGGTGACTCCGGGTTCGGGTAGGCAACCGTCGGGAAATTGCCGTCCGGCAGTTCCTGCTCTTTTACCACATATACATTTTCAAAGCCTAACTCCTTTAACACACGGCGCACCGGAAGATTTCCTGTTCCGTGGAGGGGAGTATAGACAATCTTGATATCCTTTGCCATCTCTTTGATAATTTCCGGGTGGATGGACTGTTTCTTTAACTCTTCCATATAACGGTCATCCATCTCGGCGCCGATGACATGGTAAAGCCCTGCTTTTTCCGCTTCTTCTTTCGCCATGGTCTTTACCTGGGTAAAGGAAGTTACCTTTGCCACTTCGGCTAAAATATTTTTGTCATGAGGCGGGGTAATCTGTGCACCGTCTTCCCAGTATACCTTATAGCCGTTGTACTCTCTCGGATTGTGGCTGGCGGTAATGACGATACCGGAAATACAGCCTAACTCCCTCACGGCAAAGGAAAGTTCCGGTGTCGGGCGGAGGCTGTCAAACACATAGGTTTTGATGCCGTTGGCATTTAAACACAATGCTGCCTCTGTGGCAAATTCCGGTGACATAATTCTGGAATCGTAGGCGATTGCCACGCCTTTTTCCTGTCCCCCCTGGGAAATGATGTAATTGGCAAGTCCCTGGGTTGCCTGACGTACGGTATAGATATTCATGCGATTGGTTCCCGCTCCGATCACGCCCCGGAGTCCTCCGGTTCCAAACTCTAACTGTCTGTAAAAACGATCCTCAATTTCTGCCGTATCCTCTTTGATTGCCTCTAATTCTGCCTTTGTTTCTGCATCAAAATAACTGTCACTGCACCACTGTTTGTAGACATCCATATAACTCATGTGTTCTTCTCCTTTACTTTTCCTGATATGGTAGGGCTTCTCCCTTATCTTTTTCCGGCAGGGCGGGGAAACTTTCTCCCTCTTCTTTTCCTGACCGGTTTTTGGATTTTCCCTCTTCCCTTTCTATCGATTATAAACTTTTTTAGTCTAAATGTAAACTAATTTTACTTCATTTTTTTGTTTTTTCATAACAGTTCATGCTACCATAAAATCCACCGTCTTTTCAAGCTGAGTCCCGCCTTGGTTTCCGACTTTCCCCATCACCAGATAACTTTATCTTTCTCCCTTCCCCATCAGCCAGGCGCCGATAAGGGAAGTGAGCGGCACCGTCAGAATGACCCCCATGCTGGCGGAGAGCCCCTGCATCAGTTCAATTCCCACAGAATACATGTTGATAATCTGTCGGTACTGATAATCATAGGCATAGATAAACACAAGGGTGTTGATGGAGCCTCCCGTAAAAGCAAGGATCAGCGTATTGGACATAGTTCCCATCATATCCTTTCCCACGGTGATGCCGGAAATGAACAGCTCCTTCGCCCTCATTTCCGGCTTTTTTTCCTTCAGCTCGTTTATAGTGGAGGAAATGGACATCCCTACGTCCATCACCGCTCCTAAAGCGGCAATCAGAATTCCGGCAAACAAAAGCTCCCCTATTTTAATATCCGTCATTCCTTCTACATAAATAAGGTTTTCGATATCACTGACATTATAGCCGCTGATATGCACCACCTTTCCAAAGAGCCATGCAAACAGCCCCGCCACCACCACGCCCGACACCGTGCCCGCCATGGCTGCTAAGGATTTCTTAGAAAAACCGTCAATGAAAAACATGGTGACAACCGTTGTCACTGCTACCACAAAAACCGCCGCCAACACCGGGGAACCCCCCCTGTAAATCATAGGAAGAAAAAGAAAAAAAATACACACCATGGTAAAGCCCAGACTTGCCACGGAGGCAACTCCCTTTTTCCCTCCAATCAGAAGAAGCGCCAGCACAAAAAGTCCCACCATCAGCCAGACCGCAGGTTCTCTGTTGTAGGTATAAACACTTGCCGCCATCTCGTCACCGGATTCGCTTACAATGGCAACCACTTTCATTCCCACTTCACAATGGGCACCGAAGAGATAGCCCGAAGAGCTGTTGGCCTGCACCAGTTCCCCTTTGTGCGCCCCGGAGAGAAGTTTCAGCATCACCGTCTGGGTTCCGACGATATTTCCGCTCTCCGTCACATTGTCCTGTAAAATTTCCGTTACTTCTGCCTTTTCGAAATTCCGCCCCTCTGTTTCCAGCAGCGTTGTCTTTTCGGTTCCCTGAAAAAACAACAGAAACAGAAGAAAGAGGATGCCGGCAAACGCCAGACACCCTCCCTTGATGATTTTCTTCTTCATCTTATTTTACTTTCACCTTCACTGTTTTACTGTATGCGCCGTAGACTTTCCCGCCGGAAACCTTCTTATAGGCACGCACCTTTACATAGTAGGTTTTTCCTGACTTCAGGGATTTCAATACCTCTGTTGTTTTTGCGGTGGATTTTGTCTTTGCCTTTTTATACTTGCTGTCCGTGGCATATTTGATTTCATAGCCCGTTACTTTTCCTGCCGCCTTGGCAAAGATCACTTTTGCGGTTTTACTTCCTGCTTTTACGGATTTTAAAGTTACTTTCTTTGGCACAATGTTAAAGGTTACCTTTTTGGTGCCTGTATAATTTCCTTTTCCGGTGATGGTAACAGTTGCCTTTCCGGTATATTTGTTGTCAGAATATCTGACAGAATAATCTGTTTCCTTCTTTAATGCCGTACCGTTTAAAGAAACAGTAACAGAGGGTTTAATGGCTTTTCCGGTGTAGGTCTTATTGCCGATTTTCTTTACCGTAGCTGCGCTGATGTCGGAAATCTGCTGTGTGGTTTCTTTTTTCACCAAAGAAGCCTTTGCGTTGGTCAGTGCCAAGATAGCTGCCTCCACCTCAGAGGAAATGGCTTTCGAATCATTTAAAACCACCTGGGCACCCCTCATTGCCTGCTCAAATACGCTGTAGCTTTCCGCCGTATAGGTATCCTTTGCCGGGACAATGTTGTTATTTCCCTCGTCCACTAACGCCTGAAGCCCTGATTTGTCCACGCTTACCTTTGCAATGGTAAAGGTCTCGTCGATTTTCTCATTGGTGTCTGTACGGTATGTGTTAATGCTTAAGGTTTCATCACTCACTTCTACGATAGAATAAGTGGGAACATCCTCCTGCCAGCGGTTGGCTATGTAGGTCTGCATACGGGGCACTAAGTCGTAATACTTGCTTCCGGAAGAAGAGCTTGCGGTCATATAAAGAATACCCTCCGGGTTAATCACCGCATCACTTTTTGTGGTGACTGCCTCCACTGCCGCTGCGTCCATGATATCATTTAAATAGCTTAAATATTTCTGCTCCCCCGTGTCTGCAGTGGCGCTGTCAATATTGCCGGGAGCGGTAAAAAGAGTGGTATCCTCATCTCCTTTGGTGTCCATATCTTTGTCCAGCTGCTCGTCAAATTCGTCATCGGTATAGGTTTTTGCCAGCTCTGACGGCGTGCCTCCCAAGAGCACTTTGGAGCGGGAGTAAGCATGGTCATGTCCCGTCAGCACCACATCCACATCATTTGCCTCAAAATAAGGAGTCAGTTCATAGCGGAGATTAGTAATTTCCGGCTCGTTGGAGTGCTCTGCGGAGCCGTAAATATCCTGATGGAGCGTTACCACTCTCCATTTACAGTCGGTGTTTGCCGCCACGGCCTGCTCGATAAAAGATTTATGCTCCGCCACGTTGGTATCCTGGGTATTTAACATCAGAAAGAGCACGGAGCCGTAAGTGAACCAGTAATCACCGCCCACAATGCCGTTGGAACCCAGAGCACTGGCATTCGGTGTGTTAAAATGGTAGGTATAGTTCGCATTGTCCGCGTCATGGTTTCCCACCGTAGTCGCCACCGGAAGGGATTTTAAAACCTCGGGACTTAAATATCCGGCATATTCAATTTCGCTGTTTGCCGGATTTTTATTGGGGGCTTTGCTCTTGGTGGTCTGAATCTGATCCCCGGCGGATACCACAAAGGCTGCCTGGTTTCCGGACTTATCCATGGCTGCATTCAATGTCATTTCCCAGTTAAAGGAATCGCTGCACACCGCCTCGGACTGGGCATTATAAAATTCCTCTGTGTCCGTTCCCTTTAACTCATTCGAAGAGCCAATCTGTGGGTCTCCGACGAAAACAAAGCTGAAGCGGTCCGCCGCCTTTGCCGTATATTCTGCCGGTTCTGTATAAATCCCGTTTTCTGTCTCATAGCTGTAAAAATAAGTTTTTCCGGCAGTTAAGCCTGTAGCTGTCACTTTATTGGAGTAATAGGTATTGCCGACGGCATCCGTTTCCCCTGCCAACTCCATCTGTTCTGCGGCATAAACCTTCGCTCCCCGCATACTTCTGCCCTCGCCGATAATCAGTTTTGGCACCGTGTTCCCTGCCAACTCCGGGGAAGCCTCTTTGACAATACTCTCCATCTGAAGGCTTATTTCCTTCTGTGTCTTGTCCCCGGTATCTGCCGTTGTTCCCTGTTTCGAATACCATGCAAAATTCAGCTGTCCCTCATCGCTGCCCGGTGTCAGGGAAATCTGTGTCCAGTCCGTTTTTACACTGCTGTTCCACTCACTTTTCCAAGTCTCCCATAAAGCAGATACGCCCATGTCCGACGCCAGCTTTTCCGCCTCCGTCATTCCGTCCGGCGCTGCGGTATAATCGCCTGCCATGACGTTTACGGTGCCGGATGCAAACATGGCAGCCGCCAAAGTTCCTGCAAAAAGTCGTGTTCTCCATTTGCTTTTCATAAATCATTCTCCTTCATTCATTGATGTCAAATCTGTTTTACAGCCTCATTATAGCATTCTGTTTTGAATTGTCAATCAATTCGGAAAATTATACTTATTTTTTACACAATTTATACTTTCCTTTTACCTAAATTTTACGGGGCGGTGTTTTTTCACCGCCCCGCTGTAAGCAAATCCGTCTTTATAAAAAGTTTTCCATATTCTGCATATCTCCCATCATAGGCAGCATTGCCATCATAAACACCATTCCCAGCAGGGAGAATACCATTCCCACAATAGAGACCACCATCGCCGCCGTGGCAACGCCGTTTTCCTGCGGTTTGATTCTTTTGGATACAATAGAGCCCAAAAGTCCTACCAAACCGATTCCCACCGTATAACCGGAGCAGCCCATAACAATGGAAAGAATCCCAAGCACCAGCGATACCGTAGCCGTATTTTCCGCCTCCTGTGCCGTAGGAAGCACTATTTCCCCTTTTCTCCTGCGGACGATTTCTTCTAATTTATTTTTCCGTAGCAGTATTACGCAGGGAACCAAAAATAACGGCACTGTCACCACCAGATTAATCAGGGACAGATTTCCAATCATATCCGTCATTTCCCCGTTTCCGAAAATGCCGCTGGCCATCAGTCCGGCGAAATCTGTTCCTGCGTGGAGGATAACGCAAATCCAGAGATTTCCGCTTCTTACATAGATTGTTGCAAACAACACCCCCAGCAGCGTTGCCTGCACTGCCTGAATCAGTGCACTTGAAAGGGGCACGCCGGAAAATACATTGGGGATATGGGCACAGCCGAAAATCAGGCTGCTGATAATAACTGCCCCAAGAACACCTTTTTTCGTATCACTGAAACGGTCTAACAACAAATTCAGCACCACGCCCCGGACAATCACTTCCTCATTTAGCCCCACTAAAAACATGGTCAGAAGATAAATCAAAATCATTCCAAAGGACTGCACCTGCATCTCTTGTGACATGCGCTGTACATACACCATGGCTGCTGCCGCAAACAGGCAGTAGCCCGTCATGAAACCGCCCACATAAAAGCCCTTGACAAAGCCTTCCCCCGTCTCCTTAAGCGCCCTGCCGTAACCAAAGAGAAACAGCATGGCAAGAGTGTAAACTGCCGCCACGATTTCTGCCATGCACTGCATGGTATACCCTCTATGAAAAGCAGGTACCAGTGATGCAGCCACTCCGCCGCCATTCATAATCAGGAGGAACAGCGCCACCATCACAAATCCAAGCACTGCCACCAGCCATTTGGGTAACTTCATAAATTTTTCTCTCATTTTCTCATTTCCTTTTCGTTATGTATTTTTCTGTGTTCTAGACACCGCTGTTCTTTATTTTACTTCTGACACATTTCCCGCAGAATCCACCGCCGCATTGACAGAAATCTTCTGCAGATAGGAGTACATACTGCCCGCCGCTGTCTCCTCCATCTTGTTCGTCACGCCGCCTTTGGCACAGACAGGAATCAGACGGTAAGCTGCGGTTCCGTCCTGTTTCACCGTCACTTCCACCGCCGCCGAACGCTCAATACTCCGCCCAAAAATAAAATTACCCAGGCTATAAAAAACAGGCTTCCCGTCAAAATACTCCACCCCCTGCAAACAATGGGTATGTGCTCCCACAATCAAATCCGCTCCCGCTTCCATACATTTCTCCGCAATCCGAAGCTGGTTTTCATCCGGATTCTCACTGTATTCCGTGCCCCAATGAGGAAAAACCGTAAGAAAATCACACTGCTTTTTCCCTTCCCCAATCAACTCCAACAGCCTGGTTTCATCATAACAGGAGAAAAGCCCCGGCGCCGAATTTTCCACTTTCCAGTCTGCGGTAGGAATCACTCTGGAAACTGCAAGAAAGCCAAATTTCTTTCCGTTTGCCTCAATAACCTGTATTTCCTGCGCCCGCTCCACCGTATCCCCGGCACCTCCGTACAAAATTCCCGCCTCATCTAACGCAGTAAAGGTATCCCTCAAAGCATCCTTTCCATAATCTAACGTATGGTTATTAGCAAGGGACACAACATCCACTCCCATCTCCGTCAGCGCTTTCCCATAGGAAGGACTGCACCGGAACACAAACTGCTTGTCCGCCATCGCCTCCCCTCTGTCACTAAAGGGAAATTCATTGTTTATCATCAAAATATCAGCATCATTTAACTCCCGCAGCAATTCCTCCGAGACAACTCCGGTAATTCCTTTCGCATCATAGCCCGTTTTAAAAGCATTGCCAAAAAGCACATCCCCCGTAAAAATCAAAGTAGTATCACCGCTGTTTTCTAAACCAATGCTGTCGGCAGCCTTCTCACCATTTTCCGTATTGCCACCATTTTGCGTATTGTCACCATTTTCTGCACCGACATCGTTCCCGGCATTTTCTGTATCCGTACCGAAATCAGCTTTTTCACTGGCGGAAATATCATCGCCTGTCACTGCAGTGCCGTTTCCTCCTGTTTCTCCTGCGCTACTTTCTTCTGCTTCCTCGGTCTTATCACCGTCTGGCTTTACAGTGCTATTCACCCCTGTTTTTACAGTATCATTTCTGCCAGAAACAATAAATGCGGCAATCACCCCCGCCACCGTCAATATCGACAATACATAAAGCACTATCCGAATCGTCTTATTCATACTTCCTCCGTTTCCTGTTTTATAAAAATTAAGATACCACCCCAATAAGTGCTGTCGATAACTGATATCGGCAGCTTGCACAAAGCGGGGGTTGTTTTTGTGACTATAGGAAGAGATTAGATGTTCTTAGAAATCTGTCAACAATCCAGTAACGCCCAACCACAGTCCTATGATACTTGACCCCTCCCATATTGTCAACTGGACTGCCCAATTTAGTCCTAACTGGCTGTTTCTATCAAACCAATTTCTGCTATAATCTCTGTCAGGATTATTTACAGCAACATTCCGTATAAAACAAAAGAAAGGTATGGTGTTCCTCCATGAGAAATGAAAATCTTAAAAAGCTTGTCATCGCCGCTTTACTTGCTGCTATGACCTGCGTCGCAACGATGATTATTAAATTCCCGACTCCCACCATGGGTTATATCCACTTAGGAGACGGCTTCGTACTCTTATGCGGCGTTATCCTAGGTCCCTGGATGGGAGCTTTAGCCGCGGGGATCGGCTCTATGCTCTCCGACCTATTTTCCGGCTATGCCTCCTGGGCTCCGGCTACGTTCATGATAAAAGCGCTGACTGCCTGTGTGGCAGGGCTTTTGTTCCACCGCTTACAGCGCAGTATCAAATCCGATAAAAGCCGTTACGCAGCCATCCTTATCGGCGGCGTGATCGGCGAGACAATCATGGTAATCGGTTACTTCTTATATGAAGCACTCCTTGCCGCATTCGCAAACGGAGGTTTTACTTCCGCTACCTTAGCAGGAGGAATCGCTTCCTCCGCAACCGGTATTCCTTTCAATATCTTGCAGGGTGTGACAGGTATCATCATCAGCATACTGCTGCTGCCTGTCTTAATGAAAATCAATGATATCCGGGAATGGATGATCAAATAACACGCAAAGTGCCGGGAACGGCTTCTAAAGAAGCCGCCTCCGACACTTTTCTCATTTCATTTTTCTATTATGCTGCTCCGATTAATCCTCCACTTTTATTGCATCCGTCTTTATAATGAATTTCACACTTCCATCTACGCCTTCTGCAATATCTGTAAAACTCTGATAATCTGCACCGGCATCTAAGACTGCCTGTATGCGGTCGAGCAACGGCTGTATCTCTCCATTATAAGAATCAATGATTTCTTCTACGCCCTCTTCATTAAATTCCACAATCCCGTCTGCAAGCTGATGTGCCCCATCCTTTAACTGGTCTACACCATCTACAATCGCATCCGTTCCATCCTTCAAAGCAACAGCTCCCTGATTCAATTTATCATTGTTAGAAGCCAACTCCTTTCCGCCATCATTCAACTGCGTAATTCCTGAAATTAAGGTAGGCACGGAAGCAGCAAGGCTCTGTGTTCCCTCCGCTAAGGCTTTGCTTCCCGTCACTAAACTGTAACCGCTCTCTGTCTGCTGTTCAATGTTTCCGGCAATGTTTTTCTTTGTCTGCTCTGCAGCAGATATTGCTGCCGTTCCTGCCGCACTCTTTGCTCCTTCATAAGCTGCCGTTTCTGCCGCTGCTGTGGCACCGGATACTGCTGCCGTTCCTGCCGCTGCCTTCGCTCCTGACACCGCTGCCGTTCCTGCCGCTGCCTTCGCTCCTGACACCGCTGCCGTCCCTGCCGCACTCTTTGCCCCGGTTACCGCTGCTGTCCCCGCCGCTGCCTTCGCTCCTGTCACCGCTGCCGTTCCTGCCGCCGCCTTTGCTCCTGACACTGCTGCTGTCCCTGCCGCACTCTCGGCAGAAAGCATTGCTGTGTCGGCAACTCCTGCTGCCAGCTGGTCTGCAGCTGCTTCCATGCCGGATGCAATACCGGTAGCAATCTGGTTTGCGATTGCCGCTGCCATTTCATTCGGAATACCAGAAGCTACTAACGCCTCTTTTACACTACCCTCTACACCGCTCACCTGACCGTTTAAAGCACTTGTAATCTGTTCCTTTGCACCTGCCTGTATGGCGGCATACTGTCCACCCGCAAAAGCTGCATCCACTGCCTGTACCGCCTGCGCCCAAATCGCATCTGTCTGCGCTTCTACTGCTGCCTCTGCCTGTGTCTGAATCGCCGCTGCCTGACTGTCTACTGCTGCCTCTGCCTGCGCCTGAATCGCTGCTGCCTGGCTGTCTACTGCTGCCTCTGCCTGCGCCTGAATCGCCGCCGCCTGGCTGTCTACTGCTGCCTCTGCCTGTGCCTGAATTGCATCCGCCTGCGCTTCTACTGTACTTTCTGCCTGCGCCTGAATTGCATCCGCCTGTGCATCTACTGTACCTTCTGCCTGCGCCTGAATCGCTGCTGCCTGGCTGTCTACTGCTGCCTCTGCCTGCGCCTGAATCGTTTCTGCCTCTGCCTCCACACTCTTTCTTGCAGATTTTTTGATGCTGCTCTCCTGCTTTTCAATCGTACCTGTCACCTGTTCTTGCATATTACTTTTCTCTTTGTCTGTAAATTCAGTATTCAAAGCTTTATCTAAAGTAGCTACCCCACTGGCAAGCGTTGCTGCACTGTCATTTAATGTCGTTGCTCCGCTTGAGAGTGTAGAAGTCTTATCTGCAAGTTCTGAAATACCCTCTGTTAATCTAGAAGCTCCCTCCGTATAATCGCTGATACCCTTTTTCAAAGCAGACACACCGTCAGAGAATTCGCCCATACTGGATTTTAACGTATCTGTACCCTCTGCTAACGAGGAAGAGCCATCCGCTAACTGCCCTGTGGCTTCTGTCAGGGTATCTAATAAATCATCCACATCTGATAAATCATTTTCCCCCTGCGCAGCAATGAAATTCGTTGCATTTGCCACTACTGTCATGGTCATACCCAGTTCAAAGTTTTCCACGTTTGCAGTGACCTCATAATAGTCCGGAATATTCACGTCACCGTCAAAATCATCCTCTGTTACATCTAAGCTTTCTTTTAGCCCCGGAAGCGTATAGCCCACAACAAGATTATTATTTCCATCTGAGATTACCTTTCCATTTTTCACCTTAATATCTGTAAAGCTGTCATCTAAAATCATGCCGCCAATCGCCACAAAAGGCACATAAATCTCCGTCTTTTCCCCATCAATGGCTGCCTCGGTTTTCTCATGATTCGTATATTCTACACGGATTGTTACCTCCCCGGACTGTCCGGCAAGCTTCTCCGGTGTAATTTCTTTTCCATCTAAAAAATATGTGATTTTTTGGGACACCGGTGCTTTTTCCGCAGAAGTTCCCTGATAAAAAATATCATTTCCATCTGCCTTCCAGGTAACCTTGCTGCCTTTCCGGGTAAAAGTCTCATCTCCTTTGACATTTTCAATGTCTTTTAAGGTGGAAGCGTCCTCTAGCGTGTCTTTCTCTTCCGCATTGATGAGGTGATCCGATACAATAATATTTTTTTCTTTTCCGGTACTGTCTGCAATAACATAGACAGTTTCTTCTTTGCCAATTTTCTTCTCCTCCACGGAAATACTTTCTGCCAGTTTATCTGCCAGCTTTTTCCCCGCTTCGTTTTCCTCTGCCTCTTCGGTTTCCTCCGTCTCTGCTGTTTCCTCTACTGTCTCTGTACCTTTTACTGTGCTGTTTTTTGCAGTCACACTAGAAGCAGATACCCCTGTTCCAAGCAGTGTCACCACCAGCACTCCTGCAATAATTCGAATCGCATATTTATTTTTAAATCTTTTTTTCAACTCCGGCAAATTCATATTATAATCCTCCTGTTTTCACTCAAAATATTTTTTACTGAACTATGACATTATTTTCTGTCGTATCAACCGCTTTGCTTTTTTTGCTGCGAAATCCTACGCTTGTTGCACAAATTAGTTTGTCAAATACCATAAACATTGCCGGCAAAATAAACGCAACTACCAACAAGCTGACTACAGCACCTCTTGCAAGCAGCATACAAAGGGAGCTTATCATATCAATACTTGAATAAACACCTACACCGAATGTTGCTGCAAAGAAGCTCAATGCACTTACAAATACTGACTGCAGAGAACTATTCAATGCTGTGATAACAGAATCGCGTTTTCCTGCCCCTTTGCTTCTTTCCCTCTTATATTTATTTGTCATCAGAATTGCATAATCCACCGTTGCTCCTAACTGAATGGTTCCTATTACAATAGAAGCAATAAACGGAAGAACCGTTCCCGTATAATGCGGAATCCCCATATTAATAAAAATCGCAAACTCAATTACCGATACCAGAATAACCGGAAGTGAAATTGATTTTAAAACAATCGCAATAATAATGAAAATTAATATAATAGACACCGCATTGACTGTCTTAAAATCCTTATCGGTAATCGTAATCAAATCCTCAGTACAAGGCGCTTCCCCAATCAGCATAGCCGTTTCATCATAATTCTTGATAATTTTCCGGATTGTATCACACTGCTCATTTACCTCATCGCTTCCTGTCTTATATTCAGACATTACATATATCATCTGATATTTCCCATTATCCAGCATTTCTTTGATATCATCTGGAATTATTTCCTTAGGTATCGTCGGTCCTAATATTGAATCCATACCCATCGCAAGTTTTACCCCTTTGACATCTGCGATTTCATTTTCCATATTTCTGGCATCCTTTGAGTTTAAATCACTGCTTGCTAAAATCACATGAGTTGCACCCATCTGAAAATCGTTTTCCAGTGCATTTCCGGCTTTTACGCTCTCAAGATTTTCCGGAAGCGTTCCCATAAGGTCATAGTACACTTCATTATGGCTCTGCCCATAATATGCCGGACCTAAAATGATTACAAAGAGCAGCAGAAATACCCAGAAATATTTCGTGACAAACTTCCCTGTCCTTCCCAGATCCGGCATCAATGCTCTATGTCTTGTTTTTTCAATCCATTTATCACATACCAGCATCATAGACGGCAAAATAGTAACACATCCAAGTACTCCAAATACCACTCCCTTTGCCATAACAATACCTAAGTCCATACCAAGGGTAAATGTCATAAAACACATTGCTAAGAAACCTGCAACTGTTGTGATAGAACTTCCTACCACGGATGTCAATGTCTGGGAAATGGCATGTGCCATGGCACGCTCTTTATCCCCCGGATATCGTTCCTGGTTTTCCTGATAACTGTGCCACAGGAAAATAGAATAATCCATCGTGACCGCTAACTGAAGAACCGCTGCTAATGCCTGCGTAACGAAGGAAATCTCTCCTGCGATAAAATTTGTACCAAGATTATAAACGATTGCCATACCAATACTGAGCAGGAAAATTACCGGTATCAGGAACGAATCCATTGTGAGCGCCAATACCAATGCGGACAATCCTGCTGCAATCACAACATACATGATAACCTCACTGTTACAGATCTTCTTGATATCCGCAACCACTGCTGACATTCCGCTTAAGAGACACTGCTCATCTGTCAGTCCACGGATTTCGTCAATAGCATCTAAGGTTTCATCCGCTGACATGGAGGTATCAAAGGTAATAATCATTAACTGACTTCCCGTATCTGCGTTCTTTAATGCCTCCTGCAAATCCTGTGGCATGACGTTCATCGGAACAGAAATATCTGCGATTGCACCATACCAGAGAACCTGTTTCACATGGTCAATCTCTTTTAGCTTACTCTCCAGCTGTACAATCTCTTTTTCCTCCATGCCATCTATCACGGCAACGGAAAAAGCCCCTGTTCCGAATTCATCCAGTAAAATTTCCTGCCCCTTCATAGTTTCAATATCTCCGGGCAGATACGATAAAATATCGTAGTTAATCCTTGTATTCATATAACAAATTCCTGTTGGTATCAAAAGCAAAAAACTTAAAATCAGGATTGGTATACGATATTTTACAATCCATTTCCCAAACTTAATCATCTCTTTCATCTCTTTCTTTTATTTTTTCTATGTAGTTTACTATAAAAAAAAAGATTGAATATGAACATATTCAATCTTTTTTATCTGTATCAAATCGATATACGCATTGACCAAATTGTCTATTTAAAATTACAACTTTCCCAAAATGTATTTTTTCTCTCACCATCCCTATTTTATTGAAAATCCACATCAATATTGCCCATTCCACAGTCTAAATCAATGGTTCCGACAGCTCCGGCGTTTTCTGTCTTTTTCGTTCCGGACAAATCGGAATAGGTGGTCCCGTTGATCTCTATCCTTCCTAATCCGCAGGAAATATTGTAATTGTAGTCTGTCTCTTTTCCATCCAGTTCAATTTCCATCTCACCCATACCACAATGCCCCTTGATATTGCCTGTGACCTTGCCCGTAAAAGTAAGATTTCCCACACCGCATTCTAATTTCACATCCCGGTACTCACCGTCCTCTATCTCGACATTTCCGGCTCCGATGACGGCCTCTAATTTCTTTAGCACTGTCAGTTTCTCTGCTTTAAAATCTCCTGCTCCCACGTTAATCTCCATATTTTCACAGGAAATTTCATCAAATGACATCCCTCCCGCCATTGCCCCGGTATTGATGGTAACCATATCAAAAGAAGCCCCTTTGGGAATGGAAACCACAATCTTTGGGCTGTTATTAAAGTGGTGGCTCCTCGTGTCATAGCTTACCGTTAAAGTGGTGTCATCCAGAAAACAGCTGTAATATTTCTCGTTCCCCCGCAGTAACTCCACTCCGATATTTTCAGAATCCGCAGAAGCTTCTACCTGCAATTCTGCCGCATCAATATTGAACTTGATATTTTTAACCTCCGCTAAGGGAATCTCCCAGTCCGCCTCGTCAAGGATTTCCCCGGATTCTCCCTGATAATAAATACCGTGGTATCCCACATGCCAGTCGCCATACACCAGTTCCCCATTTTCCCATATACCGCTTCCCCCTCCCATCAGGGATGCAATACCACAGAGCAGAATTCCGAGTCCTGCCAGCACCGCTACCACAATCAGACTAATTTTCGTAAATTTTTTCATAACGCATTCTCCTTTCTCTTTTCAAAGGGTTTCCTGCACAATTTTGCAATCCCCTGAAACGCCCAGGGCAGAAATCCACCGAAAAGCCACACGGTCAGCACTATCATCAACAATCCCAGCGCCAGCATAATAAGACCTGTGCCTATCAGACCGATCCCCACCACCGGCTCTCCGCCAAAAACTGCGACAAAGCCGCCGCCTGCCAATGCAAAGCCTACTATCACAAATGCCGCCATCACTGCCACCACTGCGATGGCAACTCCCAACAGCACTCCCACTACCGTAAACAGCACGCAGATAATCGCCAACAGCACCATAAGCCAGATAGGACTCGTCAATATCAGAACCGTAATGGTAAGCGCCGACCAGCCGCTTTTATTCCCCTTTTGCTGTCCCTGCAAATTCTGTATGGTATGGTTGACATTACGGTAGTATTCCGCATCGCGTTTTGCCATACTGTTATAGTAGCTTCCGTTTCCCTCCAGCCCCAGATTCTTTCGGATGCTCTCCGCCACCTTTCCGGGAGATTCTAACTCCGCCACGATGGCATCCTCATTTTCTTCCCCCGCATCTTCAAAATAACTGCGGTAATATGCCAGGGCATCTGCTTTTTCTTCTTCCGATATACCGGACAGAAGTTGTTCTAACTGTCTTAAAAATTCTTCTTTTTTCATCTGCTCAACCAATTCCTTCCCATTCCTGCCGGAATATTTTTTCAATGTCTTCCGGGCTTTTTCTGCCGGATTTTTTTCAATGTCTTCCACGGTTCACTCGGCAAACAGCATGGATATTTTAGTGGAATAATCCTCCCACTCCCTGCGGTACTCTGTCAGCTTCTCCCTGCCAGAGTCCGTTATCTTATAATAACGCCGGTTTCTGCCGCCGCACTCCATATCATAGACTATCAGGTTACCGTCTTTCTGAAGCCTCCTTAACACGGGATAAAGCGTGGACTCCGACACCTCGATGGCCCGCCGCACATCCTGGGTAATCTTGTATCCATAGGTACCCTCTTCTTCCTTTGACACAACCGCCAGGACAATCGCATCTAACAATGCGGCTCCTGTATTAAATACCATACAGATATCCCCTCTTTCTCTAGTTTTTATAATATTACTTTTTCTTCAATATTATTTCTTTATCAATACTATATATTATATAATATAATTTTGTCAATACTATTTTTTCAAATAATCGGGTGAAGAAGAATTTTTCCCTGCTCGCTGCGCCGGGTGCGGGCAGCTCTTGCTGCTTCCTTCCTCTCTGCACCCGTGTGCATTAAAAAAGACTGCTGTAAAACTCTTTCATTTTACAACAGCCTTAGAGAAACAAAGCTATACATCTGCCCGCCGGATAATTCCAACGCCAATGGGGTGCGGACCTGTGTGGACGCCGATGGTGGCTCCTATCTGGAATATTTCTATCTCCTCAATGCCGAGACGCTCCCGGACTAAATCCCGCAGCATTTCCTTAAAACGGCATGCCTCTTCATAGTCATAGCCATAACCCACCGCAAAGCTGTACTCTCCCGGCTCTGCTTTTACCTCGTCTAAATAGGCTTTCAGCATTTCCACCACCTTCGCCATGGACTTTTCCCGGTTTCTGGCAATACCTGAATTATGGATTTCCCCGGTCTTTAAGGTAATCAGAGGTTTGATTTTCAATGCGCTGCCCGCAAGCCCCGCCAGCTTTCCGATGCGCCCGCCGTGTTTTAGATAATCAATACTTGCAATCGTAAAGAAAATTCTTCCGCTCTCCCGGATTTCCAGAATCCGGCTTACCAGACGCTCATACTCCCATCCTAAGTCCCGCAGACGGCACGCCTCTAATACATAAAGCCCCTGCAGCACCGTATTTACGGTGGCATCAATAACGGTAAGCTTCGCTTCCGGATACTGCTCTAAAATCATGTCCTTTGCCGTGTTTGCCGACTGCATGGAACCACTGAATTTCGTGGTAATACAGATACAAATCATAGCCGTTCCCTCTTTTGCCAGCGGCTCAAATACCCGGTAATAATCGTCTACGGAGGGCATGGAGGTTTTCGGGAATACTGTGGGATTGTCTACCATCTTCTGATAAAATTCCCGGATGTCTAACTCTTCCATCTCTTTTAAATAAGTTTCACTGTCAAAAGAAACATAAAAAGGCACTACCTTGATATCCCGCGCCTCCGTCAGTTTTTTCGGGAGGTCACAGGAACCGTCACTGATAATCTGAATCTTTTCCTGCATAATTTATCCAACTTTCCACATTTTTCGCCTGCACGTGGCACTATATCCACAGATGCAGCCCTTATATCACCTATACACGAAATTTGTTGCCGTATATTTCTTCTATCTTACCATAAATATAACCTTTTTTTAAGTACCTCATGCCAAAAATTTTATAAACTTTTGCCCACAAAATCCCATTTTCAGAAAAAAAGCGGTGTCCACAGTTTCAAATGTCCGTGAATGCGGCTTTCCTCGTTCATAACCCGGTTTTTTCGGGCGGACGATGGAACGCAGACTGAGTTCTGTGTTCATATATTTGTGTATGATCGTGGGGCTGTAATCATATCCCCTGCGTGCCAGATAAACCGTCATGCTCCGGTAGCCGAGAATTCCATTGATTTAATTGGGCTTTTGATTGGCATTCTTTGCTGAATTCGCAGCACCACTTCGAAATGCTGGCTTTGGATACACCGTATTCTGTGGTGATGCTTTTGTAGGTGCGTCCTTCTTCCGCATGAAGACGGGCAATCTTCTTTTTAAATTCGGGTGTATAATTTTGTAGCATAATAAGTACCTCTTTTCTGGTTATTTTCAGTATATTTCATTAGCCACTCCTGTTACAACTTTATTATAGCATATCAGACTTTCACCCGTTAGAGCGCGCCATGGCGCACAAACAAATAGCGAGACAGCCGAAACTGTCTCGCTGTTAATGTCAGTTTTTTTGGAAAAACTTTGAGGCACTGACATGAGTTTTTATTTGTTTATGAACTAACGTGAAAAAAATAATATGACTGCCCCTAATACCACGAGCACGATCCCTGTTGCCCTGTTGAGAGTCTTCGGCGATGCCTTATTGGCAAACACAGCTGCAATTCTCGCCCAGAGAAACGTAAATATCACACACAGCGTAAAAACCACCCAGTCCGGCGGACCGCTGATGGCAAAATGGGAGCACGCCCCGGTGAATGCGGTAAACGCCATAATAAAGACGCTTGTCCCCACTGCGGTTTTCAATTCATACCCCAGCACCGTCGTTAAAATCAACAACATCATCATACCGCCCCCGGCGCCCACAAACCCACAGATAAAACCTATCAGAATGCCGCACACTACAGACTGTACCGCCCGCTTTTTCGCAGAAACGTCCTGCATGGCTTCTTTCGTGGTCATCACGGGGCTTACGATGAATTTGATCCCCAACAGGAAGGTCATAAATACAGAAAAATTTCCCATGGTTGCGGGGGGAATGAGGCTGGCAACATAACTTCCCACCACGGTGAAAACCAATACGCTCACCATCATAATGAAGCCGTTTTTAATATCCAGATTTTTATTTTTTCCATAGGTGTATGCGGAAATGGCGCTTGCCAGCACGTCCGATGACAATGCAATCCCCACTGCCAGATACGGGTCCATATCAAGAAACGTAATCAGCATCGGGCTGATGACAGCGGCGGCGCTCATGCCTGCGAAGCCTGTTCCCAGCCCCGCACCCATACCCGCAAAAAAGGTTATTATCACCGTTAATAAAATACCCATATTACTTCATCTTTCTGTTATAATTCACAGTTGTTTACCGTACGTGGGAAGGGAATTACGTCACGGATATTAGACATTCCTGTGAGATACATCACACAGCGCTCAAAGCCCAGACCGAAGCCTGCATGTCTTGCAGAACCGTATTTCCGGAGGTCTAAATAGAAATCATAGTCCTCTTCTTTTAAGCCAAGCTCGCCTATTCTTGCCAGCAGCTTCTCGTAGTCATCCTCTCTCTGGCTGCCCCCGATAATCTCTCCAATCCCCGGCACTAAACAGTCCACAGCCGCAACGGTTTTTCCGTCCTCGTTGAGCTTCATGTAGAATGCCTTAATCTCCTTCGGATAGTCCGTCACAAATACCGGGCGTTTGTACACTTCCTCTGTCAGGTAACGCTCATGCTCGGTCTGCAAATCAGCGCCCCAGGACACCTTGTATTCAAATTTATCATTGTGTTTCTCTAAAATTTCGATTGCTTCCGTATAAGTCACACGGGCAAAATCAGAATTCACCACATTATTCAAACGCTCCAGCAGGCCTTTGTCAATAAAGTTATTGAAAAATGCCATTTCCTCCGGCGCATGTTCCAGCACATAGCTGATGATATATTTTAACATGTTTTCCGCCAGCATCATATCATCCTCTAAATCCGCAAAGGCAATCTCCGGCTCAATCATCCAGAACTCCGCCGCATGTCTGGTGGTGTTGGAATTTTCTGCACGGAACGTCGGCCCAAAGGTATAGATATTCTTAAATGCCATGGCATAGGTTTCGCCGTTTAACTGGCCGCTGACAGTTAAATTTGTGGGCTTGTTAAAGAAATCCTTGCTGAAATCTACTGTTCCGTCCTCATTCTTCGGAATATTATTTAAATCCATGGTGGTTACCTGAAACATCTCTCCTGCGCCCTCACAGTCACTTCCGGTAATCAGCGGAGTGTGGACATACACGAAATCCCTCTCCTGGAAAAATTTGTGAATCGCATATGCTATCAGGGAACGCACCCGAAACACCGCCTCAAAGGTGTTGGTTCTCGGCCTTAAATGAGAAATGGTTCTTAAGTATTCAAAGCTGTGCTTCTTTTTCTGTAACGGATAGTCCGGTGTGGAAGCTCCCTCTAGCACAATCGCTGCCGCCTGGATTTCAAAGGGCTGCTTGGTTCCCGGAGTTGCCACCATTTTTCCTGTGACAATAATTGCCGCACCGACATTTAATTTTTCCACTTCTGCAAAATTCTCAAGCACATCGGAATATACAACCTGCACCGGCTCAAAAAAAGTACCGTCATTTACCACAATAAATCCAAAGTTTTTGGAATTACGAATACTTCTGACCCAGCCGCCCACGGTGACTTCCTGGTCAATATATTCCTCCTGCTTACGGAATAAATCCCTTATATTTACCATATCCATACTTGTTCCTCCTAAAAAATAATCTAATCCCTGTTTTCTATCTTATCCGCCTGCCGGGAAAAAGTCAATAACTCCCATCCCCGGCAGACAAAAACTGCCTCTTTTATTTTTCGGTACTGTCGGTTTCGGTAAGCGTTTCTTCTGTGCTTTCAGCGGAAGCGTCCGCTGCATTTGTCTCCGTCACCGTGGCTGTTTCCCGTATCTTATCTAATGCAAGATTGTCCACATAAATCTGTCTTAAATATGCCTCGCCGTAAGCTGCGTCGTCATAACCGTACTGCTGATACAGCGCTTCCTCAGAAGCAAATCCGTTATTGCTGATTAAATTCTGAATATAAGTGGCGTACCCCTCTTCATCTAAGGTCACATTTTCTTTCTCCGCAATGGCTTCCATGATGAACTCTAAGGAAATGTTCTGCTCCATGCCGCTCTTCCACTCTTCTCTGGCTTCCTCTAAGGTTCTTCCGTAATTGGTGCTGAGATACTCTTCTAACTTGGACGCATCCCCTGCTAAGTAGTTATTCACAAACTGGGTCTGATAGTCATTCACCCTTGCATTAAGATAATCCTCCGGTATCTCCACGGTACAGTTTTCCAACAGGTAATTGTGGATTGCACTGTAGGTATCGGACAGCTTTGTGCTCTCTGCGGCACGCTCTAAATAGGTCTGCATCTGTGCATACATATCCTCCACCGTGTCTGCGTTAAACTGCTCTTTCGCAAAAGCGTCATCCACATCGGCTAATTCCATTTCTTTCTGAACGGAATTTACGGTAAAGGTAAATACCACTGCTTTTCCCGCTAAATTTTCCGCCTGGTAATTCTCCGGGAAAGTCACGTCACAGTCAATCACGTCTCCCACGGAGGCTCCCTTCAGCCCCTCGGTAAAGCCCTCGATATACCCTGTGGTGCCGTCAGCGGAGGAGTTATTGTAAACATCAATGTTCTGGCTCTCTGCGGTTCCGCCCTCAAAAGCCTCCCCGTCTAATTTTCCCACATAGTCCACATTTACAATATCGCCCTCTTCTATGGTAGTTTTTGTTTCATCCGGCTTATAGAACGGACCGTAATTGGAGAATATCTGTGCGAAATACTCCTTAACCTCCTGCTCACCCACCTGATAATCCCCATCGATGGTAACCTCCATATTGTTATAATCGCAAAGGGTTACATAATCAGAAGCCTTTATATCGAAAGAAGGACTTTCATAACCTGAAACACCTGTATTTTCCGTAGATTCCACACTCTCTGTTGCAGAAACCTTATCCTCTGTATTTTTGCTGTCTCCGCATCCGACAACAGAAACTGCCATCATGGTGCTAAGTAAAAGCACTACTATTTTCTTTTTCATTTTCTCTCGTTTCCTTTCCAAGCCGGCTGCATTTTTCCTTCTCAAAACGCAGCTTGTCTATACGCTAACTTTATTAACATACCATAGTTTTTCCTAAAAGGAAAGCCATCACACAAAGTTTTAACAAACTTTTCAAAGTTTTAAGATTGCTTTTTCAAAAAATCAATGCTACAATAAAACGTAGACTGAATTTTAGGGAGGATAAACCATGAATACCGTTACGATTGTTTTATTGGTCATTTTAGCCATACTCATCGTTGGACTTATTGTACTTTATTTTCTTGGCAAAAAGGCACAAAAAAAGAAAGCAGAGCAGGACGAGCAATTAGCCGCGGCCGCACAGACTGTCACCATGCTGATTATAGATAAGAAGCGAATGCGCATTACCGAGGCCGGACTTCCACAGGTGGTTGTAGACCAGACCCCGAAGCTCATGCGCAGAACCAAGCTCCCTATCGTCAAGGCAAAGGTCGGACCAAAGGTGATGTCTTTGATTGCAGACGAAGCTGTTTTTGATTTAATTCCGTTGAAAAAAGAGGTAAAAGCCACTGTCAGCGGAATCTACATCACGAAAGTAACCGGTATCCGCGGACCGTTAGAAAAGCCGGAGGGCAAAAAGAGCTGGAGAGCCAGATTAAAAGACAAGGCCACAAAGGCAAGCAAGGATTTAGAAAAAGAAAAGCAGGAATTAAATAAAGAAAAAGCAAAAAAGAAGAAAAAATAAGAACTATAAAAAGAGCACCACAGGCCTGTGGTGCTCTTTTTGCTTCATCAGGAATACTTTTAAAACCCATTTTAGCAGGCAACGCCGTTACGGCGTAAATTTCAAATCTGCAATATTCTGCACCAGCTGCTGCATCTGCTCCTTAGACTGCATGCTTCTTGCCGCCTCAATCACCTGTCTTTTTTCTCCCTCCGTCATGGCTGCAAACTGCTCCATGGCCTCTTCATTCATTGCCAGCCCGAAGCCTAACCCCACCGGAAGCCCGTCTTCTTTTATCATGCCACTACCCCCAACAGTTTTAAAATCCAGTAAATCAAACCTAAGCACCAGCTGGAAAATATCCCGTACAAAATCACAGGCCCTGCAATAGTAAAAATTTTACATCCAATCCCAAACACCTGTCCTTCCTTCTGAAACTCAATGGCAGGCGCAGCCACGCCGTTAGCAAATCCGGTAATCGGCACCAGCGCCCCCGCTCCTCCCCAGTTTGCCAGAGAAGGATAAATATTAAAGCCTGTCAGCAATACCGACAACAGCACCAAAAGCAGGCTGCACCAGCTGCCCGATGTATCCTTATCCAGTCCGTAATTCTGACAGCTATTTAAAATAAACTGCCCAATACAGCAAATAATCCCTCCCATAATAAATGCCTTTAACATATTCAGCCACAAGTTATGTGTAGGAGTCACCTCCTTGACATACTCGTTATATTTCTTCTGCAAACGCTCTTTTTTCTCATCCATATAATTCCCCCGCTTTCTCCGGCCCCTGGTGCACTGACCTGTTCCCATCGTTTTCTTTAATCCTAATATGTCCGGAATGCTTTCTCTTTATACCATTTTTTTATTTTAGAATTGATTCTGCTGTCAAAAAGTTCATGCCTCATAACCTTCTCTCCCTTGCAATTTCTACCAAATTATGCCACTATAAATATGATTGCAGGCTTTCTCTTATACCAAAGCCAATTTTCAAATATAACCATGGGCTTTCCCCCATATTCAAAAACATTATCTTAACGAAACAGGTGAAACAAGCATATGGAACCTTCCATTTTATCTTTTGTCATAAATTACCTTTCTGATTTACATATAAAATCCACCCTTACAGAGGATTTCCATATCGGTCTTTCTTCTCTGGATTTGGGGCTGCGGAACAATATTTTAAAACAGAAAGACACCCGGGGGCAAAGTCCCTTGACCCATTTAGATGACAACTGTATTTACCATATAAAAGATTATTACGGCTGCTTTTACTCTTTCTTTTTATTTCCCGGCGAACGAAAGCTGTTTTTTGCGGGTCCCTACCTGACGGAAGAGGCTTCGGAGGATACGGTAACCGCCCTGATGGATGAGCTTGCGATTCCGCCGGAGCAGTTCCCACAGCTGCGGGACTATTTTAATTCCCTGCCCCTGCTGTCAGAGCCCCATTTTCTTCACCTGCTGCTCCGCCGGCTATATCAAGGGCTGTCTGGGGGCGAAACGCCCGTTTTCCAGACCTTCGACTTAAAAAATTCGGAAACCAGACAGGAATTTTTAGACAGCCACGAATTTGTCATTCCCAAAGACCCGCTGCTTAGCATGCGGTTGTTAGAAGAGCGTTACCGGTTAGAAAACACTTTTTTAGATGCAGTTGCTGAAGGCAGTTCCCCAAAAGCTCTCTTAGCGGCGGAGCATTTTTCTGCTTTCCGTATCTCGCCCCGCTCCGAGGATTCCCTGCGGAACTCTAAAAATATGTTTGTGGTGCTAAATACACTGATGAGGCGGACTGCCTACGAAGCCGGGGTTCACCCCCTCTATATTGATGAAATATCAGGGAATTACGCCAGAATGATTGAGCAGTGCCACACCGAAAAGGAGATTGCGGATATTCCTCCCTACATGATAAGAAGCTACTGCAATCTGGTGGAAAAGCGAAGCCTATCCGCCTATTCCGAGCCCATCCGCCAGATTTTAGTCACCATTGACGCTTCACTGACGGCGGATTTAAGCCTGAAACGGTTTGCAGAGGAGCTGTTTTTAAACACCAGCTACCTTTCCTCTCTCTTTAAGAAAGAAGTAGGAATGACACTAACGGATTATGTCAATCATTGCCGGTTGGGCTATGCGAAAAAACTGCTGAAAAGCACCACCCTTTCCATTCAGAATATTGCCCTGCAGTCCGGTTTTTCGGATATCCACTATTTCACCAGACTGTTCCGGCGTGAGAACGGGGTGACCCCCCGGGAGTGGCGGCAGGCGCATTAAAAAGGAGATGCCATTACGTCATCTCCTTTTACTATGCTTTGCTATGCTATGCTTTGCTTTGCTATGCTTTGTTATCTGCGGTACTGCCGCTAATACGCTTCCCAGCAGCAGTGTCAGTATTTTCGTATGTAAGGATTTCATAACCTTATCTCCTCTTTTTTCTTCTGCCATGCAGCAGCACCAACAGCCCTGCCATCACAAACATTCCACCCGCCAGATAAAAGCCGGCTCTTGCCTCTCTTCCGGTCTTCGGCAGTACAGCCGCTGCTTTCGGGCCGCTATCTCCGGTCCGAGCCGCCGAATCAGAGGAGATACCGTCATTCTGCTCACCGCCTGCCGGGAATTCTTCTTTCTCCGTTTCCGTCTCTGTTTCTGTCTCTGTTTCCGTTTCTGTCTCTTTCTCCGTTTCTGTCTCTTTCTCTGTTTCTGTCTCTTTCTCTGTTTCTGTCTCTTTCTCCGTTTCCGTCTCTCCCTCCGTTTCCGTTGTCTCTGCAGACTCCTCCTTCCGTTTATCCGTCATCGTATATTCCTGCCACTCTGTGCTGTCTTCCATGGTAAATACCACATCCTCCGCAAGGGCATAACCTTCCGGTGCGCTTTTCTCTGTCAAAATGCAGGAAGCCCCAACCTGAAGCCGGCTGTACTTATCCCCGGTAAGTTCCCATGGGGTTCCGTCTGTGGTTGTCTCTGCCACCAGCATCCTCGCTCCATCCTCTTTCTGTACATACAGGCTTAATGAAGCACCGGCAAGAAGGTTTCCGTCTTCCTCTGTCTTTCGGATTCTGACCTTAAGAGGCTCTACTGTCCGCACCAGCTTCACCGTGCCGTCTTCTTCCACCAGAATCTTCACCGTGCCGTCTCCTGAAATCATTTCTACCTGTCCATACCCATTGTACTGAAACTGAAACTTTTTACCGGAACTGTAGCCGGACAAAACCGCCTCCTCCTCTAATGTATAGATTTCTCCCGGTATCAGCAGACCGGCTACTACATAGCCTTCCTCCGTCTCTTCCCACTCTATGTAAGAAACATCCGTATTGTCAAACTTACCGCTGATACGCATTTTATGCCCGGTCACATCCGCTTTATCAGAGGTGAAGTTTGTGGGGGAAACGATGAGCTGGATTTTAGCATTTATGAATGTTCCCGGTGTCCATTGAAGTACCTGCGTCAGCCTATCCTTACCTATCTCAAAATCATATCTGGTCTTATCTACCGCATAACCCTCTAAAGGATTTGTCTCAACAATATAGTATTTTCCCCACTCTAATCCGGCAATCGTCAGTTTTCCGTCGACAGCTTCCGTTTCCGTCCACTCTTTCTCCATAACCTCATATGCTTTTCCGGTCACCAGATTCTTTAACAGTTCAAAGATATTGTCCGCTTCTTTATAACGGTAAATAGCAAAGCCTACACCGTTTAACGGCGTGCCGTCGTCATAATCCTGTTTCTCAATCACCACCGTGCCGTCAATGCGCTTATTGCAGATTCCCTTACTGATTACCTTAGGCCCGTCCTCCGTTGCCGTAAGATGATACGCACCATTCCTCACATTTGTCTCATTTATCACAATTGTCTCATTCTTAGCAGCTGCATCCACCGTAAATGTAACGGTGATGCTGTTTTCACTCAGGGCGTATCCATAGGGCGCTTCTGTCTGTACCAGCGTGTAGCTACCCGGCTGTAAATCCGTTAGGAATGCTTCTCCCTCTGCCGCTGCTTTTCTATGGGACTCACCCGCAGTAACATAAGTAAAGACCTTTCCTGCCTCATTTGTCTCAATGACAGTTTCCGTTTGGGCGCTGCCGTCTGCAGGATTACATGTCAGTTTGAACCTGGCTCCGGGAAGTCCCGTTCCGTCCGTACAATCATATACTAAGAACTGTAATGATGTATTCTGTGCAGATTCGTTGGTGATTTTAATCGTTGGTACTCCGCCCTCAGTCTCTACCGCAACGTTTTCCGACACCTCGGAGCCTAATCTGATGCCGGTCTTTGCGCTATAGGTAAAGATTACCGCATCTAATTTTTTATATCCTGCACAAGGTGTTTCCGTGAGCGTATAGGTTTCTCCCTCTGTCAGCTCCCCATCAAAAACAATCTTTCCCTCCGGGTCTGTGACATACTTCTTTCGGGTTTGATTTCCGGCAAGGTTTCCTTCTAACGTGAAGGTCACTCCGGAAAGCGTTTTATAGTCCGCCTCTTCCGTTTCCTCTCTTTTTTCCTCACTGTTCCATGAAGTATATTTTACAAGCTGTGCTCTGGTCTTACCATGATATATCTTCACAAGACCGTCATAACCGTTGGCAGCGCCCTCTAGGCCGCTCTCCCGATTTTCCACTTTGCAGTAAGAAACGCCTTCTCCTGTCTCATTTCCGTTTTCATCACAGAGGACTGCCTCACCCTGTCTGTCAATTTTAACATAGACCGGTTCCGGTGCAATATATCCTTCCGGCGGTGTTGTCTCCATAATCCTGTAAACTTCACCGGGAATCAGCCTTCCTTTTAATCCGTTAGTCTGCACAAAGGCATCCGTCTTCGTACCATGTAGCTTAACCGTATCCTGTATATCTGTTCCGTCAGCAGCGATAAACTTCCCTGTCACCTCATAGACAGCTCCTGTACCATTCAGATCTGTGTCACCGAAACCTTCGTCATACCCGTTATCAAATGCTAACGGCTGAATACGCAGGGTAAGCGGCATATCAGAGATGGTAAGGGTTGTACCGTGAATTGTTGTATAGTTTGCAGTATCCTCTAATTCGATGGTACCCTCAGCAGTAATTTCAAATTTTATCTGCGTTCCGTCAGGCAATGCCTTATAGCCCTCCGGCGCTTTCGTCTCTTCCAAATAATATCTGCCCGGTTTGAGTCCGGAAGACAGCTTCTTACCCGTATCAAACGGGTTCTTAATGTTCTCTTCCAAATCGGACATTTTCCATGTTCCGTCTGATCCTGTTACTATCTCACAGAACTCCACCCATGTATCATCATCAGAATCCAGACTTTGCCCATACAGTTTAAATGCAGCATTTGCTAAGAGCGTTCCCTCCCCCAGACAATCTGCCTTCTTCACGGTAATCGGAAGGAATAATTTTCTGTCAATCACATGTAATTTCCCGTCCTCACTTAATTCCAGGACAGCCGTTTCCCCGTTTTCCCCCTCCTGCGTAAAAGTAAATGAATTACCGTCCTCTGACACCTTTACGGTAATCGGACGAATCGCAAGGTGCTCCGCATCCGGTGCTGCATTCTCTGTCAGAATATACTCTCCGTTCCGCTGCAAATTGCCGAAAGAAAGAATATTGTTATCCGCTGTTGTGGTTCCGGTTTCGCTATAATTTGTTGACGTACCTGTCATTTGAATCGTTGCGTTTGCAACTGCCTCATCAAACTGATCCACCTTTGCTATTTCTAATTTGATGGTTTCATCGTACATTTTCACGATAGAATCCGCTGTTCCCTCTATCTTTCCGTCTTCCGATACGGTAAACTCTACATCTTCCTCCGCTATGGCATAATTTAAGTTGGTACTCCCTTTTATATCTTCGTGAAGGAGATAGGTACCTGCCGGAAGATTATAAATCGTTTCCGGCGCAGCTTTCGTATCCCACTCATAAGCTGCATTGCCGTTCAGCGCATCCGTTACAACGTCACCTCTGGTTCCGTCTGTGTTTTTCCCGCAAATCTGAAGACGGATGCCGGAAACCGGTGTCGTTGTACGCTCTTCGTACTTTACCGCTTGAAATTGAATGGCGGTATTGCTCAGAACACCGTTATCGTTATCCGCATTGTCGCCAAAACTATACACAACCTCCATATCTTCATTATTTATAATCTCAAAGTACAATTCTTTCGTCTCTAACCGGAACCCCGCTGCCGTCTCTGTTTCTATTATTCCATAATATCCCCATGGCAGCCCGCTAATGATAATTCCGCCAGTCTCTGCATTGTTTTTTATTTTTGTCACTGCAGTTCCATCACCCGGGGCAGAAGAATAGGTATAACTGCCGTTTTCTCCTGTCAGGGAAACGGGCTTTGCCCCTTTTGCATTGCCTTTTCCATAAGGGTAAAACATCAGTGTAAAAGCTGCCTGCTTTCCTGTGGCTTTTACTTCCCTGCCTGCCGTATTTATATAGGTGAATTTCTTCGTCAGTGTTACTTTAGAGCTTTGGTCTGTCTGTTGTGTCTGTCTGATATTCTCAACCGTATCAGTTGTTTCCAAACCTTTTTCCACAATCACTTTATGGATTTCCGTATCCGGTTCATAACCCTCCGGGGTTACCGTCTCCCGGTAATAATAAGTCCGTGTCAAAGTTCCTGTCGGAACATCTAATCCAAGGAATGTGACCGTTCCGTCTATCCCTGTCACGCCTACGTCTACCGGCTTTTTCCCCTCTTCATCTTCATAAATTGTAAATTCAGCTCCCGCTAACGGCATATCGGAGCCTATACTTGCATCCTGCTTTTGGAGGATTAATGTTCCCACAGAGGTCAGGCTTCCCCAGTTTCCGCCGGAAAGATCTTTTTCTCCCGTACCTGTTCCGTAGGGTATCCCCTTCTCAGATACCTGCACATCATTTGTCGCTATTTCAATGGTACTATCTAACAATGCGGTCTGATATTCTAATATCAAGGGTTTATCACCGGCATCTATCGTTAATTCCATGGAACGTGCCGTCTTATTTACAGTAAATACTGCATTTTTAGCCATACCACTCCCTGTAGGCTGTAATATTCCGTCCTTATAGGTTACATCATAAAGCTTCACGGAATCTTCTATGTATTTCTGTGTCTTAGAAATAGTATCTTTGATGGTAACGGTACCCATCTTACCGCTATTGGGATTAATGATGACCCGCCAGGTAAATTTCGTCCCGCCGGCAGTTGCCGTGTTGATACACTTCTTCTGTACCAACGTATTATCCATTTCTTCTTTGTTCTTTGTATTACTGTTTACAGAAATAGCTACTCCGCCTTCGGCGGCTACCTGGGCGGATTTCACCTCCGCGGTATTATCCGAATATACCTTCTGATTCGCATAGATTCCTGTCGTTAATTTTTCTTTCTCCCCTACATATTTTGCATAAAGCTCTACGGTAGCTTTTTCCGAAAGGCTGTTAAATGTAATCGTCACCTCTCTCTTATCGCCGGAATAGATAATTCCCTCCGTGACCTTCTGACTTCCCACAAAAACTGCTGTTGCCGTATCGTCAAACTGCCAATCCCCGCTGATATTTGTCTCATTACTGCTTATTTTGATTGTGTTTTCAATACTGTCTTTGATTTCAACATTCGTAAGGTCTTTGATGCCTTTTCCATTTACGGTAATCGTATAGTGGAAACAAGGCACTCCCTCAGCGTTATACTCAAATTTCGTTTTCTTAGTAACCCAGTTATTCTGCAGCTTTGCAGATGCTGTCCCCTCGCTGGTATATGTACTACCTCCATCTTTTACTTCCAGTTTTGCGGTATTCTCATATGTATCAGAAGTATTATTTGTCTGTAAATATGTCAGTGCATCCGTTTCATACACAATTTTATAGTCACTTAACGTAGTACTATGACGATTGCTTTCTGCATTCGCCTTTGTATATACCAGTGTTAAGGTCTTAGTATCTTCTGAGAAAACTACGGAAAAAACTCCCTCCGCCGTCAGGGCAGAGGTACTTTCCTTCCAGCTTTCCCCTTCCTTTTCATAGATTTTCAGCGTATTCCTGCAGTATCTCTGGTTATCCTTTATGACATCCGTAATCTTTGCCTCAGTATAGGATGACGTTCTCACAGAAGGATAAATCGTCCACGTCAACTGTCCTGTAGCTTTCGTCTCATCTGCCGATACTTCTTTATTGATTTTGGCAGTATTAAACACCGTATCTATGCCTGGAATACCATACTCCACCGGAATCGTTCCCGTTCCCGTCGGAAATTCCGCATAAACGGTTGCTGCATTATGAACTTTCGGTTCTCCTCCGCCAGCTGCATTCCCGGGTGCAAAACCATCTGATACGACTGTATCAAAGGTTATCGTATAGGGAGCTTCCGTATCTTCTGCCATATAAAAATATAAGGTCTCGGCATCTCCCTTTATTTCTACCCATAACTTATGCGCCGGCCAGCTGCCGCTTGTCTGAGGTTTATCCGGCACTTCCGTTACCGTTCCCTGACTGCATGTGATAGAACCTTTTTTATATTTCAGTCCTGCAGCAAGCTCATCCTTTACATAACCATGGTAAACTCTTACTGCTTCTTTATCATTCACCTTAATCGTCCAACGGATTGTATTACTGTCAATCTGTACGCCCTGCTTCTCTACCCGTGGGGACAATTTTACTGACACACTCGATTCTGCACTCGTATTTGTTCCAAATTTTACCGATGGGTCAGAAGAATCCATGGACACCTTGTTGGTAAGCTTCAATTCTGTTTGCTTACGATTGATTGCGTCTGTCAACGCTTTCTCTGTTATATTGGTTTTTACCGTGACTGTAACCGGCGCAGCTGCATTATCTCCTGCAAGTGTCAAAGTATCGTTACTTACATTTACCGTAACCTTATCACCTGCTGCATTTACTGCTTCAACGTCCGTCCGCTCTAGTTCCCCCGGCAAATTTTCTGCCAGCTTAACTCCGTCTAAAGAAACTCCTTTTGACAGAGCGGCGGTTCCCACCTTTATGGTCCATGTTATCTCATTCGTTGCAGGATTTAAATTTCCTGTTTTAGAGATTCCGTCCACCGTATCGGGTTCCTCGGGCAGTTTTAATATGATTGGCAGTTCATCTGTCCCCCGGGCCGGCACCACCGTTACGGCTTTGTCCCCTCCTTTTAACGCATCCGCATCAAAAGTCATTTCTACATATATTCCGCCCTTAATATTATCGTTTCTGTTCTCCGGGTTTACACTTTCTGCAAATGTAATTATTAATTTGCCGTCAACAGCTTTATATGTTCCGATAATAGTGCCCGAAGCATCCTGCATATTTCCGCTATTAAAAACGGAAAATCCCCTGGGGATTGGGAGCGATACAAAATCTCCCTCTGTTAAGCTCCTGCTCTGCCATGGTTTTTTTACGCTGACTCCCATCCTGAACTTCACTTTGTCTACATCATAGTAGGCATTGGACGAAGCGTCATATACACTTGCTCCAGCCGTGGTGACCGGACCGGTGCAATTTAATTTTCCTCCGGATGCATTCAGCACCGTAAACTCACTGATTGTAATGCCGACTTCTGCCGTGTCATCTGTCCTGTCCACCCCGCCCGTAAATTTCAGAACTTCTTCCTCCGCCTCGGTTGCCTCCTCTTCCACAGTCTCACGTTCTGTTTCTACAGTCTCACGTTCCGTTGATTCCGGCTCCGCAATCGCGCTTTCCGTTGATTCCGGCTCCGCAATCGCGCTTTCCGTTGATTCCGGCTCCGCAATCGCGCTTTCCGTCGGTTCCGGTTTCACGGTCTCATGTTCTGTATCTTCTGTCCCGCCGTTTTCTCCCTCGTTCTCCGTGTTTCCTGCCTCTTCCGCAGTTTCTTCCGTTTCCGTGCTCTCTCCTCCAGATTCCGTATTTCCGGCATTTTCCACGGTTTCTGCCCCTTCTGTATCGCCCGGTGTTTCCGTTGATTCTGCTTTTTCATTTTCCCCTGTGTCCTCTGTATTTTCTCCCGTCACAGCCGCTGCGCCATTTTTCTCCTCTGTGTCAGTCTCCGCCGCTGCCGTTGTGCTGTTTTCCTCCGAAACTGCTTCCAGTCCCGCCGCTGACAAATTAGGCATTGGCAGTTCGGCAATCCCTCCCAAAATTATGCAGCATGCCAGTACAAATGCCGCTTTTCCTTTCCATTTACTCCACAATTCTTTCATAAATATCTCCTTTTATTTTTTCTGCAGTATCCCTTTGACAATCAATCTCTGTACTTTTCCTTCTTTGGAATAATGACATGTAATCAAAGTAATCTCCGCCCCGTCTATGGTATCACCAAGCACCCACACGTCCTCTGCCTCCACCACATAGGAATCTGTGACTTTATAGGTATAGCTCTCCGTCCCGGTATCTACAAACAGCTCATCCCCCTTCTGTAATTCCTCCAGACGGTTAAAATGTCTGCCGTAAGTCCTGCTGTTATGTCCGGCTATCGCGAAATTTCCTTTTTCCCCCGGTGTCCCGGTAGGCTCCACCGTCGCCACGGATAAATTCAGATTCCGTTCCGTCGCCCCTTTTAAAACAGGCTGCTCCAATTCAATGGTGGGAATCCTTAATATCCCTGCCACTTCCTCATTCTCTAAGTTTTCTCCCACATCTCTCTCCCACTCTATGGCATTCTCTGTATCAGCCGTCTCCTCTCCTCCGCTGACCCGGCTCATCTCCTGCCGCCACAGCGTCAAAATTTTTTGCTGTCTGTAGTCCTCAAAGGATTCTTTCACAAAAGGAATCATACCGATACAAATTCCCAATATGATACAGCCAATTCCCAGGTACTTTCTCTTCATCTATCGTCTGTCCTTTTCTATTTTTACCTTGTATTATACTTTATTTTAAAAAATGAGTAAATACTCATTTAAGCAAAAAAATGAACAGAAAGAAGCTTTTTTTCTCATTGACTTTTCGTATTCCTGATTTTAAAATAATGACATGAAAAAGCAGACAATAACCCCGGATATGATAAAAGAATCTACAATCGCTTATGTAGCGGAATATGGACTGGAGAATCTCACCACAAAAAAAATCGCTCTTTCCATGAATATATCAGAAGGAACTATTTTTAACAATTTCAGCAACAAAAAAGAGCTTTTGGCAGAATGCCTTTACTATATCGACCATCAGATTGATCAGATATTTGAAAGCATTCCCTTTCATGGTCTGAACATCTCCAAAACAATACGTGAACTGTGGTTTTCCTACTTTGACTATCTTGTTACCCACGGAGCCTATGCCAAATTCTATCGGCAGTATCGGCAGTCTTCCTATTATACGGATGAAGTCATTGCAGGACAGGATGACTCCTACTCATTTTTTATTTCAATCATCCAGAAGAATGCCCATATCTTCGGTTTTAACCCTGATATTTACTGGGTATTTATCATTGAGACCACACTAAACTTTGCCATTCGTGTCGCAGACGGACAGCTTCCCGGAGATAAAAAGAACGTAGAGCGTTTTTACGGACTTCTCTCTCATGGATTTATCGGCAATATGAAAATCGGCAAAAAAGAATAAATCGAGTAGGGAGAATTTTTCTCTGCTCGCTGCGCGCCCTATGCGCCGCCTCAGCGGCATACTTCCTCTGCATGGGGCTGTGCATTAAAACAGGGAGATGCCTCATCCGGCATCTCCCCGTTTTTTTATACTTCTGGTTTTTTTATCTGATTCAGCTGTGCATTTAAGTCCAGCAGCATTTCCTTGGTAACGGTAGGTTTCTCCATATTCTTCATGTCTGTCATCATGGTCAACATATTTATCATACGCAGAATTGTAAATCCGCCCATCATCTGCATCATACCGTCAGACATCTCAAACTGCATTCCGGCTCCGTCGCCTGTACCGCTCATCATCTGTTTCAGCAGTCCTCCAATCAATGCATTTCCTTCTTCACAGGCAATGATGTCACCCATCTTATCGTTCAGTGAGAAATAACCCTCCGGTGCAGTGATATCAAACCAGTTTAAGATAGCTCCCTTTTCTTTCAGGACATAATCCTGATTCGGCTCCGCCACCTTACGGATTTTGCTCTCATCTTGGCACGCTCCGGCTACCGCCTCTAAAATGCTCTCACCCTCATTCGGCACCTGGAAATAGAAGAAGTGTTCCTCGCTCTTCTGCTTGCCAAGGCTCTTTCCGTTGACAAAAAGCTCAACCTCCGGCTGGTTGGAGTACACGGTAACTTTCGTGGTATCCTCCACACGGTCCACATAGCGTTTTCCGCAGATGTGCACAAAGGGATCATCGGATAACCATGCTTTGTAAGCATAAAAAGCGTCTTTCTTATATTTACGGTCAAAGGTCATCAGGCCCTTATGGTTCTGTCCGTTCTCACCACCCTCATTTCTGGCATCCGCGCCGAAATCGTACATATTCCATACATGGGTTGCCCAGATATATGGTCTGGTAAATAACTGTTTGATTAATTCCTCATGGTAGTATGCCTGGTATTCCTCAGTATAATCGCCCTGTTTCGGGTCAGAGGTATGCCAGTTCAATGCCTCACAGCCGTACTCACTGACACCCACCGGAATATTGGGGAATTCCTTGTGGAAATTATCAAACCACGGTCCGTTCATGGAAACATCCCCGCCGTACCAGCCAAAATAATGATTATAGGAAACCACATCCGGTATCTGGATATACGGGTCGTGAATGTCGCACATGGAAACCACGGCAATGGTGGTAAGCCTTGTTTTATCCATCTCATGAACCATATCATTTAAAATATTGTGGTTCTCCCTCAAATCCTCATCGGAAGCCCCGTTCATGGTAATCTCGTTGGAGAGTCCCCATACCACGATGGAAGGATGGTTATAATTCTGAATCACCAGCTCCTTCATCTGGGAAATGGTATTCTCCCGTCCTGTGGGCATATGGGTGGAAATATAAGGAATCTCTGCCCAGATAACAAGACCGTTTTCATCACACAAATCATAGAAGTACTGGTCATGCTGATAGTGTGCCAGACGGATGGTGGTTGCTCCCAAATCTAAAATAAAGTCTATATCCTCTTTGTGATGCTCCGGAAGAAGCGCATTTCCGAAGCCCCATCTGTCCTGATGGCGGGAAACGCCGTGCAGCGGATAACTCTCTCCGTTTAAGATAAATCCTTTCTCCGGGTCAATCTCGAAGAAACGGCAGCCAAACCGTGTGGAGATACAGTCAACGGTTTCTTCCCCAGAAACCAGTTCTGCCTTTGCCGTATATAAATAGGGGTCTTTCTTTCCGTTCCATAAATGAACATTAGAAATCTCAAAGGTCACTTTTGTCTCATTTGCAGGCACCTTTTTCGTCTCAACCACAGTTCCGTCTTTCTCACAAATGGTATAAACTACGAACTGGTCTGCTTTTGCATTCGTAAGGTAAGTCTCCACCTCAACCACTGCGTTCTGTCCCTTCACCTCAGGAGTCACCTTAATTCCCGGACCTCCATAGTAATCTAAGTCAAAATGGGACTCATTTACAGCAATCAGGTTGACATTACGGTAAAGTCCGCCGTAAAATGTAAAGTCTGCATTCTGGGGATACACCCTGTCATTCACGCTGTTGTCCACTGCCACTACAATCAGGTTTTTACTATCCATGGCGTCTGTGATGTTCACTCTCCAGGTAGAATATCCGCCGTCATGATGGGCTAATTTTTTCCCGTTGACATATACGTCTGCGGAGGAATTTGCCCCCTGCAGCTCTAAGTAATACTGCTCTGCTTCCTGCAGTGCTTCCGGCAGTTCTGCTTTTTCAATTTCCTTTGCATAATAACAGGTTCCACGGTAGTAATCGTTTCCTCCGTCCTGTCCGTCAATTTCATTCCAGGAATGGGGCAGATTGACCCAGTACCATTTTTCCGGCATGGTCTTTGGTGCTTCCGCCGCATCTTTTGTAAACGCCCATTTCTGATTGATATTGATTATCTGTCTCATCTGTTATCTACCTCCGTTTTGGTATCAGGTTTCCGTGTCGATATCCTTATCCTAACATATTCCTGTTGAAATTTCTTTGGATTTTCTTTAGCAAAAATGGAACAATATTTGTTATTTGGTATTTTCTTCTAAAAATTATTCCAAAAAAACCGTTCTATGAGGTACGGTAACAGTCCCTTTCGTCAGCCCGGAATGGTCACAGACCAGGGGTATTCCTCCCCCATTCCCCACAAAAGCAGCTCTTTCATCTGCTCATCATATTCCTCAAAGGGCTTATAATCAGAAAGCATTCCAAAAAGCCACTGCTCCTTTTCGTCCTTAGGAGAGAGGCTTTTAAGGCTTTCCGATACCAAATGTTCCAATTCCAGAGGCTTTATGTCCTCAGGGATTTCCACTCCGCATAATTTTTTAAGCAGCCCTGCGGCGTAATAAAATTCATAATTTCCAGTGAGAACGGATTTCTGCATACTGCATTTGATAATGACGCTCTGGCGTGCGATGGATGGCACCATGGCATTTCCCTCTTTTCTTCTAAAATCAATTTACTGCTTCTATTTTAGAATTACTTTTAAAAAGCGTCAAGCCGGAGGGGCTGTCCCTTTCATACTGCCAGGCGGTAAAAAAAGAAATACAGCGAGCCAAACATTTTTCCCAGCGCCATAACAACCATAACGTATGAAAGCCCTTCCTTTAACCCTGTCCTCCGGAACATAATCGGAAACGTATTGAGGATTTCCGCCAGCGCCACCGCAATACACCCCACGAATATTCCCGCCGAAAGCCCATAGGCACAAAGGAACAGCGGACCGAAAGGAATTTTGATATTCAGGAATACAGAAATAATATTTCCCAGAATTCCCCCTAAAATAATGGCGTTTTCAAAGTGCATGGTTTCCGCCGCCCGGTTGCATTTTCCTATCATGCGGGGCACAACACCGATGACAATCATAAATGCGAAGGTCCCGGCGGATACGGCGAAGCCTGCTGCAATTCCCATAAAGCCCAGAAAAATTTCCTTAATTAACATCAATGCTGTGTCCCTTTCTTCCTGCGTTGTCAATAAATGTGGTATCAATGTCCGTCTCGTATTTTCTCATTTCCACCTGAATCGGTGTGGGGTCATGGGTGATTTTCTTTTTGCCCACATGATTAAAGAAAATTAAAATTCCCAGCCCAAGGCCAATGCAGTAACAGATTTCTAACTCCGTCACGCCCTCCGGTGCCGTCCCCATGACCTGAAAATAAAATTTGGAAAACACTTCCGTGACGCCGATGTCATTGTTAAACGCCATAATGGTAAAAGCGGAGCCGAAAAAAATAATCACGCAGAGCACCGCCGTCTTTATGGCATTGAGAAACTTCGGTTTCTTGGGATTGGGAATATATTCCACAATAAAATCGCTCTCTCCCTCGTTGGAAATATCCACGTTGGGGTATTCCTCATGAATCAACTCAATGATTTTTAAAACAGAAAATACCTGCATCTGGTTTTTCTGCTTTTTTACGTCGATGGCATCCTGAAATGTATAGACCTTTTTCTGCTTCAGCTGCCGCACAATGGCGGGGTTGGCACACTCCATTTTCGCAATGTCCGACAGCTTCACATGGCGGTCCGTCACAATGGTGTTGGTTTCAATTTTCAAATATAATGTCTCATTTCCTACGCCCATACTTCTGTCTCATCTCCGGCTTCCGTACAGTTTTTCACCAAAGTGCCATCCACCGGAAGTTCACTTTCCCGGAGATTTTTCATATAAAAACAAATTCCAAAGACCAGCGCGATTACGATTAAGCCCATTAAACATAGTCTGTATTTTCTGCAATTCATAGCGATTCTCCTTTCTGTGTAGAATTATTATTTCTAAAATTACAAATATTATGTATCAGATTGCTTTTTGTAAAAAAACGTGTTACCTTTTCATAAGAAAGCTTTTGCTTCAAATTCAAAAAGTTAAAATTTCTGCATTTATTACCAAATGGATTCTATAAGAAAGGAACTGCATTTACTATGGCAGAAACAAAGGAAATACTTTCTCTTGCCGTGGAAACCGGCGACGCACTGCTTCGGAACGGCGCAGAGGTCTACCGGGTGGAGGACACGGTGATGCACATCTTAGAGGCATATGAAATAGAAGAATATGACGTTTATGTTTTATCAAACGGTATCTTTGCCAGCGCCAATGAAAATAAAGAGGACGCCTGCAGCATGATACGGCACATTCCCTTAGGCTCCACCCACTTAGGGCGGATCGCTGCCTTAAATCAGCTTTCCCGGGAAATCTGCTCCCACGAATGCTCCCTGATGGAGGCATGGGAACGGTTAGATGCGTGTAAGGAGATTCCCACCACCAAAAAAAGCTCCGCCCTCTTTTTCTGCGGCATGGGCTGCGGCTGCTTCGGCTACCTTTTCGGCGGAACATTGTTTGACGCCGTTACCGCTTTCTTTACCGGACTTCTTTTACAGGCTCTGTTACAGCAACTGAGGAAAGGGAAATCCTCTAAATTTATGATTAATATTTTAGGGAGCGCGTTTGTGACTTTTTTAAGCCTGCTGCTCTACTCTTTAAAACTGCCGATTTTCTATGACAAGGTTATCATCGGTTCTATCATGCCCTTAGTTCCGGGTATCGCCCTTACCACCTCAATCCGCGATTTTTTCAACGGCGATTACCTTTCCGGGGCTATCCACATGATTGACGCTGTTTTGACTGCCTTTTGCATTGCGGTGGGTGTCGGTACGGTTATGACTGTTTCTTATTTTCTGATGGGAGGTTCTCTGCTCTGATGGTGCTTCAATTTATCATTAGTTTAATGGCAACCCTGTCCTTTGCGGTGCTGTTTTGCGCCCCAAAGCCAGAATTATTTTTCTGCGGTCTGACGGGAGCCATTGGCTGGATTGTCTATCTGATATGTTTAAATTTCAATGACAGCATTACGATTGCCAATCTGACGGCAACGCTGGCTTTGACGGTGATTTCAAGAATGATTGCTTCTTTGCGGAAAAATCCGGTGACGCTGTACCTGATTTCCGGGATTTTCCCGCTGGTGCCCGGGGCCGGGATTTATTATACTTCTTATTATTTTATCATGAATGAAATGGCTGATTCCTCGAGATATGGTATGCAGACGGTGAAGGTAGCCGGGGCGATTGTGCTGGGGATTATCTTTGGATTTGCGGTGCCCCAGGGGTGGTTTAATGCGCTGAGGCAAAAGAAACAGGTTTCATAATTCTTCTTTACAAATTGGATTTTATTATAGCTTCCCCTATAACTGGGTGGGGAGGGGTTATCAGATATTATAGGCATCTATTCCGCCACCCACTGGGACAGCTATATCTACCTATCATAATATGAAGGAAGAACATTTGCTGTGTATCTTATGAGAGGTAATGGAGAAGGGACGCTTGTGCCAGCAGAGAGGTTCTGACAGACCCTCTCTGCTGGCACAAGCTGTTTTTTGACAATTTACCAAAATATGAAGCAACGAGCCTTCGTATTTGTCGGGAACAGGTATTGGCATATCGTACAATGATGTTTTTCCTTTGCGGCTGGTGAAGGAGAAACATTGTTGTACGATATGTTGGCTCAGCCCCACAAATATACCTTTTTAATGCTCCCTCATCATTTCAGCGAAATACTCTCTTACCACTTTCCCTGGCAGATAAATAATACACCATACGCCCAGGGTTGCTAAAACCAACACAAAATGTAAAACCACCCCAACACGCATGTTCTAGTGCAAGCACAAGCATACAGAAAGCCATAAATATCAGCACTAATACACCTGCAAGCAGCACTAGGCTGTCCACTCCCGGGCATTTCTTCAACCGAAGTCCCTCTTCCCGAAAGGATATTTCCTATTTTTCTTTATATCTGCATGACTGCACAGCATTCCGCGGGGACGACATCAAAAGATAAAATGTCTTTTTTCAATTTCCAGCCAAAGCTCTCGTCTGGCTCTCTTAGAAACCTACTTCGATACCAAAGAACATATTTCTTCCACACTGGGCATTACTCTAAGAGCACCTTTTTTGGTCGTAATCAAAGCTGCTGCCGCATTTGCAAATGTAAGCATTTCTGACAAGTTCTCTTCTGACAGATGATCCAATCCATGGTCACAAATATAGTGCAGAACACATCCGCAGAATGTATCCCCTGCTCCGGTAGTTTCGATGGTATTCTTCTGTATAAATGGTTTCACTTCTACCATTTTCTCTTGATAATATGCTCTGCTCCCTTCTCTACCCATAGACACCAAAATTAATGAGATGTCGAATCTTTCCTTTATCCACAAAATCCCTTCTGTGTAATCCTTTTTTCCAGTCAGCCACTGTATCTCATTATCTGAAATTTTCAAAATATCACAATATTTAAGGCCAGACAGCACTTGTTGTTTTGCATCCTCCAAACTTCTCCAGAGCGGCGGACGAAGGTTTGGGTCAAAAGAAATCAGCGCTCCCGCTTCCTTGGCAAGAACAAGCGCTTTCTTTGTTGCTGCACGGACTCCTTCATGTGTCATAGACAAAGTGCCAAAATGAAACAATTTTGTATTCTTTAACAGACCTTCCGGTATCTCATCTTCTCTCAACATCATATCTGCTCCGGGATTACGATAAAATGAAAAGTCACGATCTCCATCAAAATCAGTATGTATCATAGCAAGTGTCGTATGTACTTCCTCATCCATGCAAAGAAATTTTGCATCAATTCCAACCTCTGTAATGGCCCTTTTTAGTTGTTCACCAAAGAAGTCCTTTCCTACTTTTCCTATAAATGCTGTTTTATGTCCTAATGTTGCAAGCATGGCTAATACATTGCATGGTGCACCACCAGGGTTTGCCTCAAACAAAGGGTTTCCTTGATTGCTTTCCCCATTTTCCGTAAAGTCAATGAGCAATTCTCCTAATGCAACTACATCATACTCTCTCATATTCCATTATTTCCTTTTCATAAAAATAAATATTTATGGATTTCTTATATCCATTTCTGTATCAAAATTTCCCAAGCAGCCATCACAACAGTATCATATCCAACATATTTCATCTTCATTTCGACTCTCTTATATTCTAAAAACTGTCGCCCAATTTATTCACACAGTCAAGTATGTACAAATCCTGCGACAGTTTCTAATAAGTACTAAAATCAGTGTTCTAACGCACCTAATCTAATGAATGGCTTTATTTTCCGGTATTACAATATCATATTTTTCAATATCTATAATGGCGTTTCCATCGGTTTCCAAGAAAATTCCATCCGCTGAAATCGGTGTATAGATCAGCGTACTCATTGCATATTTTCCTTGGTTGACAAAAAGCTCAATACTATATTTATCAAGAAGAATTCTTAATTGTGTCTGTTCCATATCTTCTTTCTCAAGCTTAATACTTCTTTCTGTCAACAAATCTTTCCACATACCACAACGATTACGGTCCGTTGTAAGGAAACCTTTTTCCTTATTATAACGTATTACTGTCTCGTATGAATGCCCTGCTGCAAGATAAATATTGAAATTACTAAATTCCTGTTTTTTCAGTGTGACCGTCAAATCCATGCAGCGTCCTTCAATTTTTGGAAGTTTAACTCTCTTATCCTGAAAAGAAAGTTCATAATTGTCATAGCAATATCTATTTTTCCTATATTTTTCTAATTCCCGTACAGGATTTTGAATTAGTCTTCCATTTTTTATGGTAAGTTCCCTTGGCACCGTCATCATACCACTCCAACGATAATCATCGGGAAGCAGATAATTATCCCAGTTCTGAAGCCAACCGATCATGATTCTTCTCCCATCCTCATGAACCAGAGTCTGTGGTGCATAAAAGTCCAATCCAAAATCAATCATATGTGGAATTTGTCTTTTCCAATCCATATTTGCAGTATCATATTCACCGACAAAATAAATTGAGTTATTGCCATTATGAAACTCTTTTCCATCCGACATCATAAACTGCGGAGAAACAATCAGTATTTGCCTTCCATCCAATGCAAAGAAATCCGGGCATTCCCACATTTTTCCATATTCGTTTCTGCAGTAATCAAGAATTTTTACAAATTTCCAGTCAGTCACATTTTCCGAGTGAAAAAGCGCAAGCTGACCGCTGCCGTCCTCATTTTTACTTCCGACCAAAGCCCAAAATCCCTGTTCGTCCTTCCATATCTTTGGATCTCTGAAATCAACTACGGAGCTTCCTTTAGGAAGCAAATCTGCCTTTATAACAGGATTCCCTTCATATTTCTGATAATTTACACCATCTCCGAAAGCAATGCTTTGGGTCTGTCTCATAATATTTTCTCCGTTTTGATCCTTGCTCTCATTCACGGAAGTATACATAAGTACATGCTGTCCATTCCATTCTAATGCAGAGCCGGAAAAGCAGCCATCCTTGTCGTATTCCATATCCGGAGCCAATGCACAGGCCTTCCATTTCCACTGAATAAAATCCTTTGTGGTATAATGTCCCCAGTGCATTGGTCCCCAGTGTGTACTGTACGGATGGTACTGAAAAAACAGATGGTAAATTCCATCAAACATGGAGAAGCCGTTAGGATCGTTCATCCAGCCAACAGGCGTATACATATGGAAGATAGGTCTTTCCTCATTTGCAATTTTACAACTTTCTTTTATTTCATACTGTCTCGCTGCATTCAACTTTTCTGATATTTCCATCTGTTCTATCACATCCTTACCGAATTTTATTTCCCAAGATTTTCATAATACACATCCAAATTACGCTGCATGATTTCGATATACTGGCTGAGACCATACTCTTCTAACGTCTTTAAATACTCATCCCAGCTCTCTTCTACATTACCATTCATTACAAAGTCAGACTTCATACGATTCACATAGGTATCAAGAGCTGTTGTGTACTCGTTAATACTATCAAGATCTTCCTGGCTCATAAAAATATTGGGGAATACATACTCTTCTTTCATGTCCGCCACATAGATATCCTTAATCCAATCCAAGCGGTACTGTGCATCATCCGGACATGTCACATATGTTCCGTAGTAGCTGTCAAGGACTGCCAACGGACCTCCTACCATCTGTGCAGTGCGGATTTCCCATGGTGACTGAGACTCACCTGCCAGATCTAAATGCTTGAGCATTCCGTCCCCAGTCATTTCAAAAATATTAGCAACTCCCTCTTCACCATAAGTTCCCCAGTTGTTCTGAGCTGACTGCTGTGGATCATACATTAAGTCAAGCCATGTAGCTGCCAACGCTGTATTTTTACATGCACCGGTTAATACGCAGCGACCTCTCTGCAATCCACTGGTATCGCTTCTGCTTGCACGTGGTGCGTTCTTCTGTCCCTCCGGACCTGTCAATGCCGGAAGTGGTACATAGTCATCCATATTGTCTACTACCCCCGCACAATCCCAGGTAAAGCAAAGACCATATCGTCCGGCTTTTCCTTTTGCCACATAAGTAGACCAGTCATGGGTATATGCCTCCGGGTCAATCAGCCCCTCCGCTGCCAGGTCATGCATCCATATCAATCCTTCTTTGTACCCCTCCTGAGCTGCCGTATAGATTACCTCCTTATCATTTGTCACTGCAATATGATCGGGTACATCTCCATAGCCGTCGCCAAATGCTCCTAAAATAAATCCCATATCTTCGTTTCCGCCGTTCATGATGAAGGACATTGGTATCGTCTGTCCACCGCCGGCCATATCATTTTCCTTAAAAGCTTCCAACGCTGCTTTCAGTTCATCCGTTGTTTCCGGTACAGGAAGTCCTAGTTCATCCAACCACTTTTTATTAATGAAAGGCATACCACCAATCGTCTGGATTGCTTCTTTTCCGGAACCCAACTGTTCAATCCACGGAAATGCATAAATGTGACCATCTGGTGCTGTTATCATCGCCTTATATTCCGGATTTTCCTCAAGAATCTTTTTTAAATTTGGCATATAGTTTTCAATCAAATCTTCCACTGGGATGATGACCCCTTGCTTTGCATAGCGAAGCAGATCATAATCTGACATATCTGCTGTAAACAAACCATCCGGCAGATCTTTCGCATTTGCGAGCGTAAGATTCTTTTTATCGGAGAACTGGTCTGACACAAAGCAAGTCCAGTTGATATGTACATTTGTCTCTTCTTCTAACCGCTGAAAAATAATTCTTTCATTCGGCTCCTGCGTTGTTCCGGTTTCTGCAGATGTAACAAATGACAACTCCGCTGTTTCTTCCAATGGAAAACTGATTTCCGTTGTTTCCCCAGTTTCCGCATTCTGTGCTGTAGCCCCCTCATTGACAGTATTTCCACAGCCACTAAGCATAACAGCTGACGCCATCAACAATGTGATCATTCTACTTACGTTTTTCTTTTTCATTTTAAAACCTTCCCTTCTTTTTTATCCCTTTACTGATCCTACCATAATACCTTTGTCAAAGTATTTCTGGAAAAACGGGTACATAATTAATAACGGCAAGCTTGCCACTACTATCGTAGAGTATTTTAACAATTCCGCTAATTTAGCCATTTCCGCCATACCTGTAATATCTGCTATCATTCCAGGTTCCGGTGTATTCTGAATCAATATGGAGCGCAACACAAGCTGTAACGGCTGCATATCTGCATTGTTAAGGTAAATCATTGGATCGAAATAAGAATTCCACATACCTACAAACTGGTATAATGCCAATACTGCGATAATCGGCTTACAAACCGGGAACAATATTTTAAAAAAGTGTACTAGCTCGGAAGCTCCATCCACTGACGATGCCTCTCTCAGTTCCGTTGGAATCGACTGGTAATATGTACGTGCCAATATCATATTCCATACATTAAAAGCATTTGGCAAAATAATTGCCCAAATGGTGTCTAGCATATTCAAATCGCTGATCAAGAGGTATGTTGGCACCAATCCACCTCCAAAAAACATAGTAATAACAAAAAATGCGTTAAAAAACTTTTTTCCGACCAAATCCTTTTTTGACATCGGATATGCTGCCAAAATTGTTATTCCCACCGAAATCACTGTAAAAGATACAGAATATACCAAAGAGTTTTTAAATCCTATCCATATCATCCGATTTTCGAAAACTCTTCGATAAGCGTCCGTGCTCCAGGTTGAGAAATCGAAACTGATTCCCTGATTCTGCAATACAGTAGGATCCATAAATGATGCTATTAACACATAGCCAATCGGAACTATAATTGCCATTGTAAACAATCCCAATAAGAGGTATCCCACAACATAAAAGGTCCGGTCCGCAAGTGTTTTTTTTCTAATTTTTGCTTTCATAGTTCCTCCTAAATTCCCTGTCCCTCATTTAATTTGCTGACTACTTTGTTGACGAACACAAGCAGGATAACATTGATAACTGAGTTGAATAGCCCCACTGCGGTTGAAAAACCGTAATCACCGTTCAACAGACCCATTTTATATACATAGGTCGCCAAAATCTCAGAAGCAGGAATATTCATGTCCGTCTGTAAGGCATATGCCTTTTCAAATCCAATACTCATAATATTACCAGCCTGTAATATAAACTGAATCACAATGACGCTTTTTATTGCCGGAAGATCTACATGCCAGATTTGCTGAAATATATTAGCTCCATCCACAATCGCAGCTTCCGTCAGTTCCTGACTTGCATTTGCCAGTGACGCGGTATACAAAATGGATCCCCATCCTGCTCCCTGCCATATTCCGCTGGCAATATAAATAGTACGAAATGCCTCCGGCATTGACATAAAATCAGCACTTGTTCCAAAGACAGAATTGATTGGTCCAACAGGTGATAAAAAAATCTTTACCATACCGCAAAGTACTATAACGGAAATAAAATTGGGCAGATAAATCAGCAACTGAATTTTCCTTTTGATTCCCTCCTGTCTGATTCTGTTCAAGATCAGTGCCAGAAGAATAGGCACTGGAAACCCCCACAGCAGTCCATACAAACTCAGTTTTAAAGTGTTCATTAAATAACTAACGAAATCTGGAGAAGATATAAAGCGTTCGAAATATTTCAATCCCACCCAATCGCTTCCCCATATTCCTTTAAACGCATTGTAATCCTTAAATGCAATCAAGATTCCGCCCATAGGAATATACTTAAATATGAAGGTCAATACAACTGCCGGAAATAAGAAAATGACATACAGCTGCCAGTTCTTTTTTATGTACTTCCATTTGTCCTCCCTGTAATTCTTTTTTTTCACTTTTTATACCTCCGTTTGTTCTTTATAGTGCAATTATAACACCCGATTGTTTGTTTTGCAATGCACATATGTAACAATTGCATTTTCCATTTTTAGTGCATATGCGACAATTTTGTTTCTTTTGCACCTTTTTACGTTTAGCACACATAAAAAGGTGATAAGCCATAAATTTCAACCTATGACTTATCACCTTTTCTCACATCGAGCACTTCATCCATCTCCCCTATACTTATTTACAGATTTTAACATCCTCATACCGGGCACACGAATTTATCCCAAAAATCCCCCAAGTTTTCCCCTGTGATGTATACATTCTCGCAGTTAACGCACATTGGTCATTTACATACACGCTTACAACCCCGTCCCCAATCAACATGGAAACATTCAATTCATCTATATTTTCAATATTGTACATTCAAATAACTTCCCAAAAGTTCTTTAAATTCAACAACCTCATAATCCTTTCCATAAAAAGTGTAATCATCTCCAGCCTTTTGGATTGTTTCCGTCATTCCAACCGGTTCCAGTGAAAGCTCATGATTCATCTTTTCCTTTATAGAAGTATTTAAAACAGGAACTAAGTCCCCATTATCCTTTTGCCTCAATTGATGTACCACTAAATTCCCGGCCCATGCATATTCCTCGCTGTCAAGATGCTGATTCTTTGTGCCGTTCCAGCCAAAAACATACAGGTTTTCCCCGTCACTCTCTAATCTTCCCGCATAAAATCCATTCCCGTCTACAACATCCTGTTCCGGCACTTCAAACGGTCCGTTGACTGTGTTGCTTACCCTGTAATGAAATTGTCTCTGCGGCCATTGATCAGAAAATGAAAGATACCATTTCCCGTGATATTGAAGCAATGAAGGACATTCTAAATTAGAATCCCGCTGCATAAAACGTATCCCCAGGTATCTTTGTCCAGTTAATCATATCATTACTTGTTGCATGCATTACCGCTTCTTTCGGTTGATATGTATCATTATGTCCTGTATAAAATGCGTGATACAGTCCACTTTCATCTTTAATCACGCTTCCTGTTCCCAAAGCTATATCCTGTTTCTCAATAGAATCTGCATACGGTATAACCTCTCCCCTATTTTCATATTCATAGAAATTACTTGTTTCATAAAGAGTCCACGGATGGTAACCGACTTTTCCATCCCTTAAATCTTCTAAGTAAAAAATGTGAAACACTCCATCTTCGTAGTAAGGCATGGGATCCCCCACAAAGCTTGTATCCAATGTTGGAAAAAGCTGATAATCTTCCACGTTTTCTCCCAGACTTTCCCCTATATAGGTTTCTGTTTCCCCTTCATTTTCATTTCCAGCATTTTTTCCGCACCCCGAAACATCTGCTAAGCATACCATTCCTACCATTGCCAGCGCATATATTCTTTTCATTGTTCCCTCCAATTGTTTTATTTATAACATTTTTATCCGTTAAATTTTACAATTGTAACACATTGCAGTCAATTCAATATTTAATTTTCTCGTTGTTTTATGCGCTTTAAATTGTTTTATTACCATATTTTGGTTCATATTAACCATACTTTGATTGCATTTTTATGTTTTTTACCGTTTATATTTTGCATGTGTTGTTTTTTTGTAACACATTAGCGTATTTGAAAATATTTCTATTTTATTGTTTAAAAATTTATTTTTTTAGGAAGAGCCGTAATAAAAAAAATTTTTAACCATCAAATAGCTTTGATTTTTCAAGTGTTACATTTGACACATTGTTTTTTTTGTTGTATGATAGCCATATAGTCATAAAATATAAAGCAGGAAAGGAATTATTGTAATTTGCATTAGAATAAATATGCCATTACAACCGGAAAAGGATGAATAACAAAGTTACTTTACAAGACATTGCCGATGCTCTCGGTATATCAAGGAATACTGTTTCAAGAGCACTGAACAATACCGGAACAGTCTCTGTCTCAACAAAAGAGAAAATATTTCAGAAAGCGACAGAAATGGGATACAAACAATTTTCCCTTTTTCGCTCCTTACCAGATACCTCTGCTCCTCCTTCCTTAAGTACAGCAAACGAAATAGCATTATTTACACAATCATTGCCTAATAATTCTCACTTTGGAGCAAGGCTATTAGATGCTTTCCAAAAGAAAATTGGAAAGTTTGGTTATAAGCTTTCCGTCTATATTATTAGAAATTCTGAAATAGAACAGCGTTGTTTTCCAACGAATTTTAATCAGGAACATACTTCAGGAATTATTTGTTTAGAATTTTTTTCAGAATCATACAGTGATTTTTTGTGTAAACAAAATTTACCTCTTCTATTTATTGATACTGTTTTTAACCATAATGATTTGAATTTGCAGGCAGATTTGCTTTATATGGAAAACCAGACAAGCGTTTATTTAATGCTAAAAGATTTGATAAACAATGGTTACCGCAATATTTCCTTCATTGGTGATCGTTTTCATTGCCAGTCATTTTATGAACGTTGGAAATCCTATTGTTCTGTGCTGACCGATCACAATATTGCAATCAATCTTAACAGCAGCATTTTAGACACGGATTCCAGTTCTTATGGCGATGTCAAATGGCTAAGTAAAAGAATCCAAATGCTGCCCGTTATTCCCGATGTCTTCTTCTGTGCAAATGACTATTTAGCGATATCTACGATAAAAGCACTAAAGCACATAAATATATCTGTGCCTGATGATGTACTGATATGTGGCTTTGATGATGCGCCAGAAGCAGTTGTTATAGAACCCTCTATTACAACCATCCGAATTCCCAGTGATTCTATGGGCTATATTGCTGCCGAACTTTTGATGTCACGTATTTCACATCCTGACATGTCTTATCGAACGACTTATGTAAAGACAGAAGTTATTTATCGCGACTCAACAAAGAAGATGTCAGCAACCACCAGTTCAACTGATAGTTTGATATAAACCCTAATATAAGGGCGCTGTCGCAAGCATTGAGGCTTTTTATTTATATCCTCAGTGTTCCCCTTACACTATTCCCCCAGCATAGCTGGGGAATTAGATCTTTCATTCAGCGCCCCTCTGCGGCAATCTGTGCCGCCAGCTCCTCTAAATATTCCCAACGCTCCATCTTTTCTTCTAAGAGCTGCTCTGTCTGCTCCTTTTCTGCCAGCAGTTGCCCTAATTTCACGGAGTTTGTGGCGTTTGCCACCATCTCGGCATCTATTTTTTCTAACTTTTCCTCTAAGGCGGCAATATCGTCCTCTATGGTCTCATATTCTTTCTGCTCCTTATAGCTGAATTTCAGCTTCTTCTCATGTTTCCATGTGGCAGCGGAATCTTTTTTCTCACCCTCAGCGGAAGCTGTCGGCGTGTTGCCCGAAGAAATGTTTTTTCCTGTGCCACTAGCTTCTGCCATCGTCTCTTGCGGCGTTCTTCCCTCTTCCGCCAGGCGATTGACATAATCCGTGTAGCCTCCCTCATACTGACGGATTTTCCCGTCTCCCTCAAAGGCAAAAATCCTCCCCACGATACGGTCAAGGAAATATCTGTCGTGGGAAACCGTGATGACAATACCGTCGTAGCTGTCTAAATAGTCCTCTAAAATCGTCAACGTCCTGGTGTCCAAATCGTTGGTGGGCTCGTCTAAAATCAGCACATTAGGTGCCTCCATCAGTACCCGCAGCAGGTTGAGCCTCCGTTTTTCCCCTCCGGAAAGCTTGCCGATGGGACTGTACTGCTGAGAAGCCGGAAAAAGGAAACGCTCTAACATGGCGGAGGCGGACACCAGGCCCTCTGTGGTGCGGACATACTCGGCTGTGTTTTTGATATAGTCAATGACCTTTTCCTCCGGGTTCATGTAGGCAATGTGGGCATTGCGGGCATTGTAGGCATTGTAGGCATTGTAGGCATTGCCTGCATTGCGGGCATTGCCTGCATTGCCTGCATTGCCCGCCTTATCCTCCTGCTCGATTTCCTGGGTATAGTAACCGATTTTAATGGTCTGCCCCACCGTAACCTTTCCCGAATCCGGCGCAAGCCTGCCGTCAATGATTTTCATTAACGTGGTTTTTCCGCTGCCGTTAGGGCCGATAAAGCCAATCCGGTCCCGCTTTAAGAAAATATAGGAAAAATCTTCTATGAGTTTTTTACCGTCATAGCCCTTACCGATATGCTCCAGCTCAATGGTGGTTCTCCCCATTCTTGAAGTGACAGAGCTCAGTTCCACTGCGCCGTCCGTCTCCGGGGCGGACTGGTTTTTTAATTCTTCGTAGCGCTGTATCCGTCCCTTTTGTTTGGTGGTACGCGCCCTTGCCCCACGGCGAATCCACTCTAATTCCTTCCGCAGGATGTTCTGCCGCTTCCGCTCGCTTGCCTGTTGCATTTCCTCCCGCTCTGCCTTCCGTTCCAGGTAGCCGGAATAATTGGTGTCGTAGCTGTAAATACTGCCTTTGTCCACCTCCACAATCCGGTTACAGACGCTGTCTAAAAAATATCTGTCATGGGTCACCATAATCAGGGAACCCCGCCATTTTTTCAGGAAATTTTCCAGCCAGTCCGCCATGGCAGAATCCAGATGGTTGGTGGGCTCGTCTAACACCAGCACATCACAGGGCACAAGCACCGCTGCCACTAAGGCTAAACGTTTTCTCTGCCCGCCGGAAAGCTCCCCTGTTTTCTGATTAAAATCCATGATTCCAAGGCGGGTCAGCATGGCTTTGGCATCGCTTTCTAAATTCCACAATTCCCCGGCTCCGCTGTATTCCTCTGCGCTTAGAAGCACACTTTCTAATACCGTCTTTTCCGAATCAAAAACGGGATTCTGAGGCAGATAGCGCACCACAATCCGGTTCCCTCTGGTGACAGTGCCCTCCTCCGGCTGCTCTAACCCTGCAATGATTTTCAGCAGCGTAGATTTTCCTGTCCCGTTGATACCGATGACGCCTACCTTTTCCCCCTCCTGCAGATAAAAGGAAGCTTTATGAAAAAGCTCCCTCTCTGTGTATGATTTTGTGATATTTTCTACATTAATAATGTTCATAATAATAACCTTTCTGACATATTTTACAGGTTCCTGCGGATAAACCGCAGACATTCCATCTCCGGCATAGGTCTGCCGTAGTAATAGCCCTGTATGTAATCTACCCCCAGCCGCTCCATCTCATCACGCTGCTCCTGGTTTTCCACGCCCTCCACAATCACAGGCAGCCCCAGCTGCTTCATGGTGCTGATTTCATTCTGCAATATAATCCTTGCAGACTTTTTCTCAAAATACGCCCAGAGAATGTCCTTGTCAATCTTGATTTTCCCAAAAGGAAAACGGATCAGATAAGAACAATTCGCATTACCGGTGCCGTAATCGTCTAACGCAAAGGTAATGCCTGCTTTCCCCAATTCACGCATATGGCGCAGCATCAGCTCCGGCGCCCGGATTGCCGTCCCCTCCGTAATCTCAAGTGAAATCATGTTGGGCGGAACATGGAATTTTTCCAATACCGGGAAAATCGTCTCTTTTAAATTCTGCCGGAGACACTGCACCGCCGACACATTCACATGGATATTTTCAAGCCCTAAGGATTCATTGGAAAGTACATGCTTCGATAAAAATTTACAGCACTCTTCTAACACCTGCTCCCCAATCTGAATCACTGTACCGTTTTTCTCCGCTAAAGGAATAAACTCTTCCGGTGAAATATAGCCCAATTCTTCATCATGAAGACGCACCAGAGCTTCCAAAGAAACAATCCGGTTCTCTGCTAACGAGTAAATGGGCTGGTAATACACTTCAAAGCCCCTTTCCCGGATTGCCCGCTCCACCGCCAGTTCCACCTTATTCCTGTGGCGGTATTTCTCCAAAAGCCGGGCATCCGTCTCAAATACCGTCTGATTTCCCCGACTTTTCGCCCTCTCTAAAAGGTATTCCCACATGCTCCCGTATTCGGAAATGGAAGAAAAATCCTGGGGATAATGCTGAATCACCATCGCCATATCCAGCATCACATTATTTTTCTGAATGTTCCAGCCCAGCGAAAAACGCTTCTGTATCTTTTCCTCCAACGCTTTTCTCTCTTTTTCCGAAGCTATTAAAACCGTGAAAGTATCCTCCGTATTGTGAAATACATGGAATTTTCCGCAAGTTTTTACCAGATACGTCCCCACATCTGTCAAAATCTGATTTCCATTCTCAAATCCCAGCATACTGGTAATATGATGGAAGTGACGGATATAAACAGTGATAATATCATGTTTCTCCCGGTTCTCTATCATATTTTTAATCTGAAGCAGAAATGCCTTTTCATTTGCCAGTCCCGTGACAGTGTCTAACAGCTCGTCGGGATTTTGCATTGCCAGATACAACATCAAAAGGACAACGACATTCGCCGTACTTGTCAAAAGCAGCCCCCGCACGATATACTGTAAAACCACGGCGCCTACCGCTATTGCACTATAGATGAAAATAATGATTTTTACCCGGACACTGACCACCTTACGGCGTATCAGCACTAAAGCCAGATTCAGCAGGAAATAGTAGGTGATATAAGCATAGCCGTACCATGCGCCAAATCCCTGATGATATTGCCCGTCCTCAAAATAATAGAAAAAACCTATCAAGGGTGTCAGCAGAACCATTGCCTCAAAAAATGCAAAAGGCAGTATTCCTGCTGCTTTCAGGAGAAAATTTCCCCGTTTCCTAAATTGGCATATCACCGCGACATAGCGGAAGATGTAATAAGAGCAAAGCCCCTCCAACGCAAAAAAAGCAAACGCAAACAACTCATTCCAGACCTCCGGAATAAGTGCTGCATTTGCTATACCAATACAGGATAAAATATTAAAAATGCATTCTCCGATACAGATCAAAAGAAGCCTGAAAAACGTTTTTGTCTTATCGGTGGGAAACTGGCGGACGAAGAGAAAGTGCAGCAACACAATCATCATCACCACCATTGATGCTATCTCAAAATCGTAATTATAATTCACCCGCCTGTTCCTCCTGCTCCCGTTCTTCCTGAGCTTCCTTCGCCTGTATAATCGCCTCATTCAGCTGAAGCATTTTCGCATCCAGCATGGAGACAATTCCAGAGCATTCCCTTAAATCACGGCTGATATATTCCGGCGCATTTCCCTCAAATTTGTAATAAATCTTGTGCTCTAAGCTGGCCCAGAAATCCATCGCCATGGTCCGTATCTGTATCTCCACCTTGGTGTCAATCACACGGTCTGTCAGGAAAATCGGTACGGTCACCAACATATGATAACTCTTATAACCGCTTACTTTCGGGTGCTTGATATAATCCTTGATGGAAAGCACCGTCAGGTCATTCTGCCTGCCTATCATCTCCGCCAGTTTATAAATATCCGAGGTAAAGGAACAGACAATCCGGATACCGGCAATGTCATTCACATGGTCTACCATATTATCAATGGTAGATTCGTAGCCGCTGCGTTTTAGTTTTTTGACAATGCTTTGCGGCGTCTTAATTCTCGACTTAATATATTCGATTGGATTGTATTGGTGTACCTGCTGAAACTCGTCATTCAAAATTTCAACCTTCGTCCTCACTTCTTTCAATGCTGAGTTATATAAAAATATAATGGTATTCCAACTATCAACACCCTCACTGATGGTGTACGGTCTGTCCATACTATCCCTCCAAAACATCATATTCCAATACCAGTATAGCATATTTTCCTATGGTATGGGGAATTATTTGAAATTTATTTCTCTTTCCTGCGGTACACCTTAGAAAACAGGAACAGAATAAATACAGCGTCCACAAGAAGGGTCAGCGGTACGTCCTGCCAGCGGTACACATTCCCGCTAATGTCCGTAGATCCTGTCAGCACTGCAATCATGTTGTTATTGATATAGTGCATTACCACCGGAACCCAGATATTTTCTGTCTTCAGATAGCCGTACCCAAAGAAAATTGCAAAGCTGACGCAGGTAATAATCTGTAACAGCACACTAATCATCCAAGTATCCGGACTGTAATAGAAAATATTGATGGGCAGGTGCCACAATCCCCATGCCACGCCTAAGATCAGAACGCCGCCCTTTAAACCGAATCTTTTCTGTAAAAGTGGCCCGAAGAAGTAACGCCAGCCGTATTCTTCCCCTAAAAATGCAGAAAATGACAGGAAGAAGCTAATCACCAGACTTAACAGCATGAAGTAAGTCATAGGGTCTGTAACGATTTCTACAAATACGGAAGTCTGTCCCTCCAAAGCACAGGAAAACAGCAGACGCAGCATATAAAGGACAAAAAACAGCAGCATATAAAGCCATGATTTTGCATTGGGTTTTCCCGTAAAGCTAAGTCCATAGCTCCGGCGTACTTCTTTTTTCTCTACGCATAACAAAATGAGCAGTACGATACTGAATACTATCACCGGCATCTGGGCGAGAACCGTCCAGTCGGGCTGGCTCCATATCATACTGATTACGGCTGTTATTATCATGACTGCCGTGGTGGCAAGAAATCCAAAATAAAATTTCTTTGGGAGCACCTCTCCCTCTCTTTTAGTAAAGAGCCTTGCCAGAATCACTCCGGCTGCGGGATAGAACATCTGAGCCGTAGGAAATGCGGTTACATCATTCCCGCGGTAGTAACTGATGCCCATCAGTATTCCCATGAGTACAGGGAGACCGAAAGCGGTCAGGGCAAAGATTATCAGTTGCTTTTTTTCTGTTTCATTCCATTTCATTGAAAACTCCTCCTTTTTGACAAGTTGTGCTGTCATTATGACAATTTTTCTTGTCATTTTGTTCTATAGGTATTATATAAATGACAAGGATATTTGTCAATAGTTTTTTGACAATTTTTCTTGTCATTTTTTTAGAGGGGACGGATTCGGGGGGCAAAAGGAGGCTGGGATAAGGTTATGGGGCAGATTGCACCGGGAAGGGGGTGGTTTTGTTCCGATGTACAGAGATAAGATGTTCTAAGAACCTCTAATCTCTTCCCATAGGCACAAAACCACCCCCTTCCCGGTGCAATCTGCCAATATCGGTTATCGTAAGCCCCTTTTGCCCCCCGAATCCTTATCGAAGCTCGAAGGTTTTTGGGGAAACGAACGCTAGGGAGATGTGAAATTTGGAGTTTTTTGGAGAAAAAATGTTGGTAAAATGGTACGATGGAATTTGACGGGACAGGGGGCTAAACAGCCTCTGTGAGAAAGAGCTTGACAATTCGATGATTGCATAAAATAGGGGCTTGGCAGCCCCTATAAGTCCAGTTTTAAATCGTTTTCTTTTATCCAGCCGATTTTGCGGAAGAGTTGACCGAAGAGCCATGATAACAGACCGGGGAGTAGGAAGCAGACCATAAAAAGTCCCAGCCAGTCCATGGGGGTAATGGATGTTTTTGTGCCGGAGGCTATGTCGGATAGCCAGCCGGTGTAGACGCCAATCTGACCTACAAGACCGCAGGTTCCCATGCCGGAGGAGACGGCGGCGCCGTTCATTTCCAGGTGAAAGAGACAGGTTGCTATGGGGCCTGTGATGGCGGAGGTTAGAATGGCGGGGAGCCAGATGCGGGGGTTTTTTACGATGTTTCCCATTTGCAGCATGGAGGTTCCGATGCCCTGGGCGAAAAGTCCGCCCCATTTATTTTCCCGGAAGCTTAGGATGGCGAAGCCTACCATCTGGGCGCAGCAGCCTGCTAATGCGGCTCCCCCGGCAAGCCCGGTGAGACCTAATGCGGCGCAGATGGCTGCGCTGCTGATAGGCAGGGTGAGGGCGATTCCCACCAGTACGGAAACGATGATGCCCATGAAAAAGGGCTGTAATTCTGTTGCCCACATGATGGCATTTCCTACGGCGCTTGCTGCGGCTCCGATGGCAGGTGCCCACCAGAGGGAAAGTCCTGCTCCCACAAATATGGTGACAAAGGGGGTTACGATAATGTCAATTTTGGTTTCCTTTGATACGGCTTTTCCCAATTCTGCGGCAAAGATGGTCACCACCAGCACCGCTAAGGGGCCTCCGGCTCCGCCGAGTTCGTTGGCTGCCGCTCCCACTGCCGCCAGGGAAAATAGAACCAGCGGGGATGCCTGCAGTGCATAGCCGATTGCTACCGCCATGGCGGGACCGACGGCTGCTTTTGCGTAATTTCCCACGGTCACAAGAAGCTCAATGTTAAGCTGTGTCCCGAGGGTGCTTATAATGGTTCCTATTAAAAGGGATGCAAACAATCCCTGTGCCATAGCGCCCAGTGCGTCGATAAAATAGCGCTTTGCAGAAATCTCTATATTCTTTCTTTTTAAAAATGCCTTTAACTTTTCCATTCTAATCTCCATTCTCCGTCTGTTCAACGACTGTTCCCGTTTCTTTTATGTCCGGTGCCAGTACGCTAGTGTACTGTCTCGTTCATTTTTAGCTAAACTGTGCTGGATATATCGTCACTCTGCAAGGCGGAGGAGGGAGGCGTAGCGGTGGCTACG
>ERZ808044.308-NODE-308-length-61241-cov-6.786917_pt1 | contig 61241 bp, 53 predicted proteins | sample MGYA00380195_ERZ808044 | MGnify/ENA primary metagenome ERZ808044 (study PRJEB31490, sample SAMN06133423) | mouse gut metagenome | isolation source: Z7_2 | host: mice | place: China: Chengdu | collected 2015-05 ...
TATGGTACGGTGATGAATACGGCCGCCGTTACCTGGCTGCGAACAGCAGCCTGAAGCTCAGTACGTACCTGGCTGCCGGGATACCGGTGGTTGTACCCAGGGGGATTTCCAACCAATGCATGATTGAGGAAAATCATCTGGGGATCGCAACAGATACTCTGGATGAAGCGGTGGAGACCGTAAAAAATATGACGGAGCAGGAATACCAGGAATATGTGTCAGCGGTGTCCCGGTTTGCTCCCCTTTTGCGGCAGGGTTTTTTTACAAAGAAATGCCTTGTGGATGCTCTTTTGATGGCAATGAGGAAGGACATGTACGTGTATTCCGAGTCAAATATGGTTTGCGCCATGCCGGAGGGACATTTTGAATATGTCTGTCTTAACGAATCTTATGGAGGAAATCTGGCACTGTCATGGACTTTTAAGGGAGAGGCGGAAGGATTTTTAATCTGTGACGCAGATTCCGAAAGATTCGTGGGGGAAGTTTGCGACAGCCTGGGACACTACCTGCTTTTGAAAAACCAGCCCAAGGGGATACGGCTGATGGTGAAGGCTTATGTCAGGGCGGTAAGAGGAAAAATGGTGATAGCAGAGTCAGATGTGGCTTATATAAGAGAGAAGCACCAGGGAAAAAATCTGGTTAGTATGGTGATACCTGCCTACAATGCAGCGGAATTTATTGCCAGAAGCATGGATACTGTTTTGGCGCAGTCCTTTGCAGAATTAGAACTTATAGTAGTAAATGACGGCAGTACCGATGAGACCCAGGAAATTATTGACTGGTATAAAGAACGATATCCCCGGATAAAGAGTCTTTATCAGAAAAACGCAGGTCAGGCGGTGGCCAGAAATCTGGGCGTAGAGCATGCGGACGGAGATTATATAGGCTTCATGGATAGTGACGACATGCTGAGGCCGGATATGATAGAGAAGCTGTACGATTCAATTGTTAAGAATACTTGTGATATTGCCGTGACCTCTGCTTACCAGATAACCAATGGAGGGTATGAAGTAGTTTCTGCTTATCCAATAGCAGAGGATACCCCAATATCGTTCGAAGAATTTTTTGAGCATTATCTAAAATATGCTTATCCTGTGGTTTGGGGTAAACTGTATCGTCGCCTTCTTGTGAAGGAACATCCCATTCCTAAGACAACATATGAGGACAGCGCCTGGATGCCATGTATTTTATCGTATGCAGATAAAATTTGTTATCTGAATGAACACCTGTATGAATATGACAGGATTATCCGGAACGTTACATATGTTCATGCTGTCCGTAAAAAAAGCATGGAGGAACAGTATGAAGATCGAAGAAATTACGTCTTGTTTTTCCTTAAAAATGGAAATCCAGAGAGAATGAGTATGTTAAAGCGTCTGGCAATGGGGTATGCGGTAGGATTTGTAAACTCATTTTCTTATTTCAAGTTTCAAGAATTGAAAGATGAAATAAAACAATTTCATTTTACTTGAAATTTGACAGCTCAGAAAAGATAGAATTGCTGAGAGAAGATCAAAACGGCATAGGGAGGTATGACCATGGGCGTGTACATTACAACGATGAATGGGGCGAAAGACGGTACAGCACAATATGCACAGCGTCAGACAGCTGAGATTGCATATCAGCTGGGATACAGAGAAATGGGTGTATACCGTTACAATGCAGATGCCGAGAGAATGGAGATTCTTTCTGTGCGGCTGGATGGAATCATTGCAGGCCTTCAATGGAATGATATTGTGGTGTGTCAGTTCCCTTCCTGGAATGGGACAAGATTTGATTTGGCATTAGTGGAACGTATAAAACTATATCATGGCCATGTCATAATTTTTATTCAGGATATGCCAGCATTGATGTTTAGATCTGATCAATATTTGTTACCAGCCTTAATTAATTTATACAATCAGGCGGAAGTTCTCATCGTACCATCACATACAATGAAGAAATTTTTGCTGGAGAATGGAGTAAAGGAGGGAATGAAAATTGTTGTACAGGAAATATGGGATTATACAACTGGCATTCACTTTACAACGTCTCCCAAACTTAAAAAAGAAATTCATTTTGCCGGAGATCCGGAAAAGTTTTTGTTTCCAAACAAGTGGGGCTATGATATCCTTTTAAAGCTGTATTCTGATAAGCCATGTACTGGAAAAAATGTGCAGAGTATGGGATGGATGGAGCCAAGTGGTCTTTTGCTGGAGTTAAAGAAAGGCGGATTTGGTTTGTTGTGGTATGGAGATGACATCTGGCACCAATATATGAGCTACAATAATAGTATGAAACTCAGTACTTATTTAGCAGCAGGTATTCCTGTAATTGTACCGCAGGGGATTTCGAATCAGTATTTAATTGAGAAAAACCGGCTGGGAATTGTTGCGAATAGCTTAGAAGAAGCGGTTGAAAGAGTGAGGGATATTACGGAACAGGAATATCAGGAATATGCAGAAAGTATTGGCCGGTTTGCTGTGTTGCTAAGAAATGGGTACTTTACGAAAAAGCTGCTTGTGGAGGCTGTCCATGCGCTTTTCAGAGAGGACTTGGGGGGATCAATGCTATGAATATTTTAATTGCTGCAAATACGAATTTTATGGGATCCTGCATCCGTGATGGTTTATTTTCTTTGCCGCAGTCATAAAGATATAGAAGTAGATATATATCTGGCATACCATGCTCTAAAAGAACAGGACATAGAAAGATTACAAAAGATAATTTTCCCTTTTGTCAAAAAGAAATTGCCCCTTCTTGATGTAGGAGGGGAGTTTGCCTCGAAAAATTGATATAGAAAGTTTATCCAGAGGAGTTATCCGTTTTGCCAGTTATCAGGAGATGAATAATCCGTCCATTAAGCAAGAGGAGCGTTTTGCTGACGCAACCATACAGATTCGGGATAATGCCTGTATCATTCATTACATGGGAGTGATATCCAAACCCTGGAATTATAGAAATAAACCAATTTATTCCGATATTGCCCTGTTTACAGGCCTCTGGTTCGACTGCGAAAAAGAGATGTACGAAAACATCGAAGGCCTGGAACGCCTGCCATAGGCGCAGACCAAAAGGAGGAGAAAGAATTATGAGAAAGAAAAGATGGCTTCTGCTGTTCGGCGCAGTGACGGTTCTGACCCTGGGAACCGGGGCCTGTGGGCCGGCGGCTTCCGATGCCGGACAGGGAAAAACGCAGGCCGGGGAAGAATCCCTCTCCGGAGCGGAATCCCTCTCCGGGACAGAATCCCTTTCCGGAACAGAAGAAGTACTGGCGGAGATTGATGATACTATGGTATCATTAAGTTCCGGACCTCAGAAAAATCTGGTGCGTATTCCCACGGCTTCCGGGACGGTCACCTACGGGAATGATACGGTGTCTGTGGATGCTTCTAACGTTCAGAACGGGTATGTAATGGTCAAATATACAGGCAGCGTGGGGAAGATTAAGGTGCAGATATCTAAGGGAGATCTGACTTATACATATGATTTGAACGCCAGGGATGCCTATGAGGTGTTTCCCATGTCGGAGGGAAGCGGAACATACAAAATCAAAGTTTTTGAAAATGTAAGCGGTACCCAGTACTCACAGGCCTTCAGCCAGGATGTGCCGGTATCTCTGGCAGACCAGTTTGAGCCGTTTTTGTACCCGAATCAGTATGTAAACTTTTCCCAGGGGAGCGCCGCGGTACAAAAGGGTGCCCAGCTGGCGGCCGGCGCAAAGGATGATCTGGGGGTTGTTGACGCGATCTATAACTATGTGGTTGACAATCTGACCTATGATAAGGCAAAAGCGGCCAGTGTCCAGAGCGGATATCTTCCTGATGTTGACCAGGTTCTGGCAGAAAAAAAAGGAATCTGCTTTGACTATGCAGCCCTTATGGTTTCTATGCTCCGTTCTCAGGATATTCCTGCCAAGCTTGTGGTGGGCTACACGGGTGATGCCTACCATGCATGGGTGAATGTGTATATTGACGGCGTGGGCTGGATTGACAATTATATTTACTTTGACGGAACCAACTGGTCTTTGGCAGATCCCACATTTGCCTCCACAGGAGGGCAGAGTGACGAGATTAAGCAGTATATCGGCGACGGCGCCAACTACCAGCAAAAATATTGCTATTAGAGTGACGGTTAATCTTATGCATTGTCGCAATAAGGATTGAGTATACAGGATTGGTTTTTGCAAAGTTTTGCGACAGCTCCTGGAAGAAAATGTGGAAAGGAAAAGAGGAGATATGTTCATGCCCTTCGGACAGCCGTCCGGCGTTCGCCGGACAACAATGTATACATATCGGGAACTCTCTGCTTTTTGCCTTCAGGTGTCCCTCCTTTTAAAAGCGGCAGTCCCCTTAGATGAAGGACTGCGGATCATGGCGGAGGACGGAGCAGACGAGGATGAAAAGAAACAGCTGCTTTTTTTAGCGGATGAGATAGAACTGGGAGCACCGGTTTTTGAGGCTCTGGAAAGGACAGAAAGTTTTCCCGATTATGTGATTAAGATGGCAAAACTGGGAGATGAGACGGGAACCCTGGATCAGATGATGGAGTCGTTGTCCGTATATTATGATAAAGAGGACAGAATGATCCGCAACATCCGCAATGCGGTCACCTATCCCATTATGATGGTTCTTATGCTTTTCGTGGTGCTTTTTGTGCTGTTTACAAAAGTGATGCCTGTTTTTGAAGAGGTTTATGAACAGCTGGGGGCCCGGATATCTCCCGTATCCCAGGCGGCAATCCGGCTGGGGGGGATTTTCAGCGGCATTGCTTTAGGGGCCGCAGCCGCAGCAGCAGCAGTCGCCGTGGGATTCTATGGAGCATCAAAATTCGGAAAAAAAAGCCGTCTGGCGGAGCGTATTGCCGAGAGGTTTAAACGCTCCAACAAAACAGCTCTTCTGGCGGCGAAGAGACGGTGCAGTTCTGTACTGGCTCTGACTTTAAAAAGTGGCCTGGAACTGGAAAAGGGAATCGAACTGGCAAAAGAACTGGCGGGAAACAGCAGGATTCAGGAGTATCTGGCAAAGTGTAAAGATGATCTGGAGATGGGAAAGGGCTATGATGAAGCGATGAAAGAATCAGGGCTGTTTAACGGTTTTCAGATTCAGATGATCAAGGTAGGCAACCGAAGCGGCCGTCTGGACCGTGTGATGGAAGATATTTCCCGGGGATATGAGGAAGAGGCGGACGCGTCCATCGACAATGTCATCTCCAGACTGGAGCCTACCATAGTTGCAGTGCTGGCCGTGTCCGTTGGTCTGGTGCTTTTGTCTGTGATGCTCCCCCTGGTGGGAATCCTGTCAGCCATTGGGTGATAATACCAGAGGATTTGAAGCGTTTCAGGATCGCAGGAAACTCATGGAATAACAGGTGGGAATCATGAAGCAGTTGAAAAATAGTTGGAATATGGTAAAAGGCTATGTGGCCTCCATGGTGGTTTTTGGAATTGTAATTGGAGTATTTTTAAACGGAGTACTGTCTGTGTCAGGCAGGATGGACAAGGAAGGGACAGAAACTCTGCGAAGCGCCATTGCCAGAGCCTGTGTTCAATGCTATGCCATCGAGGGACGATATCCCCCTTCTGTCCGGTATCTGGAAGAAAACTATGGAATCCGGATTGACCGGAACCGTTTTCATGTGTTCTATGAGGGGTTTGCCTCTAACATTATGCCGGATATTACGGTTATTTCCGTTTCAGAGGAGGGGAGAGAATTTGAAAAAGCAGGTGCGGCAGAAAAGCCAGACAGTTAACCTCCTTTTTACAATGGTACTGTTTCTGGTGTTTGTGTTGTGTGCACTGTTTACGGTGCTTATCGGAGGAAAGGTATATGAAAATATCAACAGGCGCATTGAGGAGAACTATTCCGGCCAGGTAATTTTAAACTATGTGGCCAATAAAGTGAGGCAGGGAGACCAGGCGGGAAGTGTGGCAGTAAAAACCATAGAGGATACCCAGGTGCTGGAGCTTTCTCAGGAAATTGACGGAAGAAAATTTGTCACATGGATTTATTATGAGGATGGGGCAGTCAGGGAATTATTTACCAATGAAGGCAGCGGGCTGGGATTAAAGGATGGCCTTAAGATCGCAGAATGCCAGGGGCTGACATTTACGAAGGAAAATTCTGTCCTTAAAGTGCAGGTGACAGGCTCCCGGTCCGGCAGTCTGCTGTTAAATATAAGAAGCGGAGGCGGAGGGGATGAAGGATAAGCGTGATTCAGGAACTGCCATGTTTCTCATGGAGATGATCGTCGTTGTGTGTTTCTTTGTTCTGTGCGCCGGTGTCTGCATCCTGGCATTTGTGAAAGCGGATTATTTAAGCCGGCTGGCTGAGGATACCAATTCTGCTTCTCTGGCGGCGGAGAGCGTGGCCGAAATCTGGAAAGCGGAGGATGCAAAGGGGCTTGAAATACGGTTTCTCATGTCAAAAGATGGGGAAACGGGAGTCATCTGCTGGGACAGCCAGTGGAATCCGGTAGAGGATGAGAGTGTGGCGGATTACAGGGCCAGGGTGAGGCTGACAAGAGAAGGGCCGGTGGAAGAGGCGCAGATCCAAATCCGGCGCCTTAAAGACGATACGGAGCTGTTTGAGCTGGATGCCAAGAAGCTTGTGGCGTCTGCCTTATGAAGATTTTGGATAAAAAACTGGCCGTCAGTAAAGCAGACATGGAAGGGAATCGGAATATGAATGAAAAACAATGGGGCGGACGGGCAAATATCGGTACATCGTCCCTGATTTTAATATTTATTGTCTTATGTCTGACAATTTTTGGGCTTCTTTCCTTAAGCAGTGCAGGCAGTGACTGGAAACTTGCTCAGAAAAATGCAGAGGCTGTCAGGGGATACTATAAAGCAGACAGCCAGGCAGTGGAATTTGTGGCTATGGTGGAGGAAGTCCTGTCACACTGCAGGCAGGCGGCGGATGAGGAGGAGTATCTGCGGCGGATAAAGGAGGAGCTGGGCGGCTTTTTCCAGGAAGAAAGCGGCATTGTACAGACAGATATTGAGATGCTGTACGGGCAGATGCTCCGTATAGAGCTGGAAATAGACCGGAAAGAAGAGTCGGGATACCGGATTCTGGCCTGGAAGGTATATCATTCCGTAGATTATGAGATTGATAAAACGATACCTGTGTGGACCGGTGATTGATAAAGGAGATGTAGGAATGGATATTGTAGAAGTGCTCAGTGCAGCAGTGGATAAACAGGCATCGGATATCTTTCTGGTGGCAGGCATGCCTTTATCCTATAAAACAGGAGGCCGTATTGAATACCAGAAAGGGGATAAGATGTCTCCGGCCCAGATTGAAGATCTGATAAAAGAATTGTATGATGTGGCGGGAAACCGCAGTATGAAAAAGATCCGGGAGGAGGGCGATGATGATTTCTCCTTTGCCCTGCCGAAGCTTTCGAGGTTCCGCGCCAATGTGTTCCGGCAAAGGGGGTCTCTGGCCGCGATTATCCGCATTATCACATTTAATCTGCCGGATTACGAAAAACTCCATCTTCCGCGGACAGTGATTGATGTGGCGAAGATGACCAAAGGGATGGTACTGGTGACAGGGCCCGCGGGAAGCGGAAAGAGTACCACACTGGCCTGTATCATCAATGAAATTAACCGGACAAGAAATGCCCATGTTATTACCCTGGAGGATCCCATAGAGTATCTTCACCGCCATGACAAAAGCGTGGTGTCTCAGAGGGAGATCGGAACCGATACGGAAAGCTATATGTCCGGTCTGAGGGCGGCTTTAAGGCAGGCGCCGGATGTAATCCTTCTGGGAGAGATGAGAGATTATGAGACAATTAAAACTGCCATGACAGCAGCTGAGACAGGCCATCTGGTAATATCCACTCTCCATACCATAGGTGCGGCCAACACCATGGATCGTATTATAGACAGCTTTCCGCCGGAACAGCAGCAGCAGATCCGGGTGCAGCTATCCATGGTTATGGAGGGAGTGATCTCACAGCAGCTGATTCCTTCCTTAAACGGCGGCATGCATCCGGCATTTGAGATCATGTTCTTCAATAATGCCATACGGAACATGATACGTGAATCCAAGATCCATCAGATTGACAATGTAATTGCCACATCACAGAAGGAAGGCATGATTTCTATGGATACAAGCCTGATTCAGATGTATCAGAAGGGGCTCATTTCCAGGGAGGATGCGATTATCCACAGCAACAACAGCGAGCTGATGGCAAAAAAGATTGAGAGACTGTGATATTTCCGGATATCCGTCAGACAAAGCTATGGCGGTAACAGGGAACGGGGCCATTGCAAAATAGATGAGTAATCATCTGTGGAGCAATGGCTCTATTTTTTTGCCTGAAGTTCATTCCTCCAGAGACGGAAGATTTCATCCTGAACACAATAAAAAGGCCTTACTTGACATAATATTAATTATGTCATGAAAAAAGCCTCCTGTTTCTTCAGCATATGGGTTTATTTTAGCATCGTTATCCGCATTTTTCAATAGATTTCTTCAGAAGTTAAAAAAAATAGCGGAAACGAATGGGGAATGGCGGCTTTTACATAAAAATAAAGTGGCTTTCCATGACATAATTAATATTATGTCATGATACTAGGGTCAAAAGGTCATGTATGACATGCTTGCATGTCGATACATGACTTTGGGACCCGTAAAACACCGAAAAGGAGCCATTTTTCGTAGAAAAATGAGCGGATTTGAGGTGTTTCAGGATTGCGGGAGCACGCAGTGCGGAGCAATCCGTAGTATCACAGGGGTCAAAAGGTCATGTATGACATGCCTGCATGTCGATATATGACTCCGTGACCCGCAAAACACCGAAAAGGAGCCATTTTTCGTAGAAAAAGGAATGGTTTTGTGTATGAAGAATGAAATATTGGGGAAGCAGTTCGGGATGCTTACGGCACTCCGGGAAGTGAAACGGGAGAACAGCCCGAAACGCTACTGGCTCTGCAGATGCCAGTGTGGAAAGGAAACCGTTGTGCAGGAGTCGCACTTAAAAAACGGACATACAAAAAGCTGCGGCTGCTACCGCAGAACGGCACAGAAAATGCGGGCCCGGGATCTGGCCGGCTTACGTTTCGGGCGGCTTCTGGTTCTGGAGGCAGTTCGGGATGGAGACGGGTTTCTGACAGGCTGGAGATGCCAGTGTGACTGCGGGAAGCAGTGTGTCTGCAAGTCCGCCAGTCTTACATCGGGAGTCACAAAAAGCTGCGGCTGTCTTCAGGAAGAACAGCGGAAGGAAAACATGAATAAGGCCATCCATTTTGTTGACGGGACCTGTGTGGAGCGGATTGCCAGCCGGAAAACGTTTGTAAATAATACGACCGGCCACAGGGGCGTTTACCGGAGAGAAAACAACCGCTGGAGGGCCTGTATCGGATTCCAGGGGAAAGTGTATTACCTTGGCTCTTTTGACAGCTTTGAGGATGCTGTGGAGGCGAGGCTTACGGCTGAGGAGAAGCTGTATGACACATTTCTGGAGCAATACGGAAAGAAAAAATAATATGTACAATCCTGAAAAGACAGCTTCTCAGCGATTCAGTATCAGACAGTTTTACGGCAAAAAGAGGGAGGGATGGGGCGATGAATATACTGCTGGCAGGCGGAAGCGGTAAAATCATGGATGCCATGATTGATAAATTAAATAAAGGCGGGCACCGGGTATATCTGCTAACCGGGCAGAAAGAGCAGAAAATTTCCTATAAACGGGTATTTGAAAGATACAATTTTCCCTATGATGACGATAATATCATGCATATTGTGGAGAGTGCAAAACCAGATACTATATTGTTTATGGGAGCTTATGATACGAATTTTGACTGGAGCAGGGGGAGACAGGAATCCGTGCGGTATACAACGGCCCTGATTAATCTTCTGTCTGTGTGCTCTGTTATGGAAAACGGACGGTTTCTCTATCTTTCTTCCCAGGAAGTATACGGGGGAAGTTATGGAAATCCTGTTTCAGAGGAGGAAGCGGTATCGCCGGGGAATTACAAAGCCATGGCAATCGCCCAGGGGGAAGAGATATGTAAAAATTACAGAAGGATGCAGGGGATCCAAACGGTTTCTCTTCGTCTGGATCATATCTACGGCATCCCTCAGAGAGGCCATGAGGAGGACAATCCCTGCTTTAAAATGTGTTTGGAAGCCTTGAAAAAAGGAAGTATATCTGCCAATGAGAATCATGTGTTTTCCATGATTTATTTAAATGATGCCATCGAGCAGATCTATAAGGCAATTATTGAAAAGGAAGTAAAAGAGCAGTGTTACAATATCTCGTCCATGGAAGAAATCAATGAGATGCAGCTTGCCCGGAAGATCAAAGAAGAGATGGGAGCAGGGGTTGGCATTATTGATAATACAGTGGGAGAAGGCAGGCGTCTTATCCTTGACGGAAGCAGATATGAAAAGGAACTGGGGCAAAAAATATTTGTTCATTACGACGAAGGGATAAAAAAGGTTGTCCGGTTCATGAATAAAAATAAGGATTTCTTTATCAGTGCCGAAGATGTGGGAGGAAGCCTGGCAGGGAGGCTGTGGCACAGTGCGAAGGTGATAATGGGAACCATGGTTCCGTTCGCTGAGAACCTGGTATTTTTTTTCCTGTTCTTTTTGCTGAGCAATCAGACAGCCGGAAGCAGGTATTTTGAACGTCTGGATTTCTACCTTCTGTATGTGCTTTTGTTTGCGACGATACACGGTCAGCAGCAGGCTATTTTTTCAGGTCTTCTGGCAGTGGTGGGGTATTGTTTCCGGCAGATGTACGACGGCTCCGGATTTGATGTGCTGCTGGATTACAACACCTATGTATGGATGGCCCAGCTGTTTATCGTGGGAATGGTAGTAGGATACTTAAGAGACCGCCTGTATCAGGTGAGAGATGAAAAGGATGAAGAGCTCCGCTATGTCAATGAAAAACTGGAGGGGATTGAAGACATTAACGACAGCAATGTCCGGATGAAGCACAGCTTTGAATCGCAGCTGGTAAATCAGAAAGACAGTTTGGGCAAGATTTATGAGATTACCTCCGGCCTGGAAAAATATGAGCCGGAAGAGGTGTTATTCTATGCGGCGCAGGTTCTGGGAACTCTGATGGACAGCAAAGACGTGGCAATATACAGGGTGGCAAATGAGGACTACGCCAGATTGTTTTCGGCAACTTCCCCTCAGGCCAGAAAACTGGGAAATTCCATTCGCTATACGGCCATGGAAGGACTGTACGGAGATTTAAAGGAACATCGTGTTTTTATCAATAAGACCATGGAGGCAGGGCTGCCTTTGATGGCGTGCGCCGTATACGGAGAAGAGGATATGCAGCTTATTCTGATGCTTTGGGGAATTCCATGGCAGCGTATGACTCTGGCGGAGGCAAACCGGCTGACGATTGTAGGGACTCTGATTCAAAATGCTTCGGTACGTGCCAGCCGTTATCTGGAAAGTCTTAAGAGCCAGAGATATGTGGAGAATACCAATGTTCTGTGCAAAGACGCATTTGCCATGCTGGTAAAGGCTTTCTTCCAGGCAAGGGACAAAGGCCTTACGGAGTGCACGCTTTTGGAAATTATGGAAAAGGATGGCATGGATTACGGACGGATGATTTCTGATTTGGGAAAGAAAATCCGCGAAACCGATTATATGGGAACCCTTGAGGATGGAAAATTATACATACTTCTTTCCAATACGAATAAAGAAAATGCCCGGGGCGTTATAGAGCGTTTTCAGAATTCAGGTTATGAGAGCCTGCCAAAGGAGGAAATCGTATGACACTGACCTATGAAGAGAATCTCTTTCGGATCCTGTTAATCATAAACCTGCTGGTGGCGGTAATATATCTTCTGGCGGGAATTTTTATGGTGGTACCCGTTATGGCCCGTAAGAGGAAAGGGGAAGAAGAGATACTTCATGATAACCGGAAAGCATATGTACTGCGTTTTGTGGTTATGGTACTGTGTCCGGTGGTGGGACCGCTGTTTTTCTTCGTATCTCATTTGCTTTACCTGACCGTATTCCGGTTTCAGGTTAATCTGGAGGATGTAGTGTTCGGCAAGGACCGCGTGCGGACCCAGCAGAAAGCAGATGAAGACCGGGAGAGAAACGTAATTCCCGTGGAAGAGGCCATTGCCGTAAATGATAAGAAGAGTCTTCGGATGGCAATGATGAATATTATCAGGGGAGAGGTGGAAGACTCTCTGGCATCCATCGCTTTGGCACTGGATGCAGAGGATTCTGAGTCGGCCCACTATGCTGCTTCCGTTCTCAGCAGCCAGTTAAATGAATTCCGCATAAACGTTCAGAAGCTGTACAGGCAGTTTAAGGAGGAACCCAAAGACCAGACAGGATGCGAGGAAATGCTTTTGGAGTATATGAACAGCGTTTTAAGGCAAAATGTTTTTACGGAGCTGGAACAGAACCGGTTTGTAAAGATGATGGATGAGATTGCGGAATCATATTTCGAAAAGAATGCTGCAAAGATGACAGAGCAGCAGTATGAAAATGTGTGTCTCAGGCTGCTGGAGATAAAAGATTTCGAGAATTCAGAGAAGTGGTGTTACAGACTGTCCGAACGGTATCCGGACCGGCTGCCGGCTTATACATGCAAATTAAAACTGTATTTTACAACCAGGAACAGAGAGGCCTTCTTTGGGACACTTGAAACTCTGAAAAAGTCAGATGTGGTAATCAACAGAGAAACATTGGATATGGTACGAATATTCAGCTGAGGAGAGTGTGCAGATGGTATCACATAGGAATTATCTGGCAATTACAATTGTAATGCTGGTTGTATTTTTTCTGTTCCAGTTTACCAATGTTGCTTTGGAAAGCCGGAATGCTTATGAGAGCAACTCATACGCTGTGGATAAGGAATGGCTTCAGAAAAAAAGCGGAGTATATGGGGCAGGGGACTTAGAAGAAGGAAATAAAGAGGGAGTCTGGGATGTATCCAGAGATGTAATTGTATACATAGGCCATAAGGATGTGCCGGTGAGAAAAGTCGTGAATACATGGTCCGCTTATTCCAAAAAGCAGATAAAAAGCTACGAAACTCTGGAAGAGTATGGGCGTTTGCGAGAAGATGACAGAACCGACTCTCCACAGATGCTGGTAATAAATTCCGGTGATATGGACTGGAAAAATGAAAGAACCGCGGGACAGCTTGATGAATACGTAAGGTCAGGAATCAATCTTGTATTCAGCGGACTTCCGGACGTGTCTGTCATAAAAGACAGCAGGCAGCTTAAGAGGCTTTTCGGAATTAAAGAAATAAAGGAAGAAGAGACGACGGCAGACGGTCTTCATCTGAATGCGGGATTTTTCCTGGGCGGAGAAACGGCATATCAGGCAGGCAATCAGGAGGAATACGAAGAGCGGCAGAATATGGAACTGGTGTTTCCGTGGTATATTTTGGCTTCAGGAACCAGGACCTATATGAGAGGCCTCTATGAAGAGCAGGTGCTGGAGGAGGAAGACTGCCCGGCTGTGATCTGGAGGAACCGGCTGGGAAGAGGGTACGTATTTGTCATAAACGGACCTTACATGGAGGATGCGGCAGGACTTGGGATCCTGTCCGCGGTGTGGGCGCAATCGGAGGATTATGTCATTTACCCGGTAATCAATGCCCAGAATATGATATTTGCCAATTATCCGGGACTGGCAGATGAAAACAGGGAAGAGATGACAGAGCGCTATGGGCGTACCATGTCTGAGATGATGCGCTATAATGCCTGGCCGGCAGTTGTGTCGGTTTATCAGAAAAGTACCATGGGGCTGACGTGTATGCTGGCGCCCCAATATGACTATGAGGACGATAATTATCCCAATCAATCCGACTTTTTATATTATATGAAGCGCCTCAATGAGCAGAAGGTGGAAGTAGGGCTGTCGGCGTTAAGCGTGTCGGATACTCCTCTGGAGAAAAAGCTTGGGGAGGATGCCCGTCTTATGGAAGAAACCATACCGGGATACAGGTTTGCCTCCCTCTATTGCAGAGATTTGCCGGATGATGCCATTGATTCAGCGCTGTCAGACAAATTCCTGGAAACGGTGCGGACGGTTGTAACAGATTATAGCGGAGATGCGGAAGTTGTAGGATATCAGTCGGAGCAGATTACCAGACAGACGGTTATCTCGGATGGTTACAGACATACCTTTCTTGAAGATTTCCGGGCCAGGGCGCTGGAAACGGCGTTGGCATATACCAGTGTTCTGGCAGACATGAGCCAGGCTGCGTATCCTGGCGATACCAATCATACATTTGAAAAAATAATTTATGATTTCGGATGGAATACCCAGCATTATTGGGGAGTTTTTCAGGGATTTGCCCGTACTACCGTGTCAGAGTGCGATGATCATATCCGTAATTTCCTTGCTGTGGATTATAAAGAGACCAGGAAAAACAATTCTATCCGGCTGGATGTTGCAGGTCCTCAGATGCCTGTCTGGTTTATCCTGAGAATTAATGAAGGCAATGTCAGCAGGGTGATCGGCGGAAGCTGGACAAAGATAGAAGATCAGGTATATCTGATTGAGGCCGGGGAACCATCTGTGGTGATCCAGATAAAGTAAAAGGGAACATACGGATGATGGAAAGGCCCGGCCAGGAGGGAGCAACATTATGAGGATATGCATCATAACAGAAGGCAGTTATCCATATGTGGTAGGCGGTGTGTCAGGATGGACGCATGAACTGATCCGTTCCTTTCCCGATCAGGAATTCGTTATTCTGGCTATTGTGGCCAACCGTTCTTTGAGAGGAAAATTTGTGTATGATCTGCCGGATAATGTGACGGAAATCCATGAGCTTTATCTTGATGACGTGGACTGGGGAAGGAAAAAGCGGCATAAATGCCGCATGAACAGGAAAGAATATGAAGCGCTGCAAAGACTGCTTTTGGGGCAGGAAACGGAGTGGGAAATACTGTTTGATTTTTTCCAGAAAAAGGACAGATCCCTTAACGATATCCTTATGGGGGAGGATTTTTTCAATGCGGTTACAGAATATTACAAACTAAACTATGGCCAGCTGGTGTTTTCTGACTTTCTGTGGATGCTGCGCTCTATCTATCTGCCGCTGTTTACCACTTTGAAGATGGAGATACCAAAAGCGGATTTGTACCACTGCGTATGTACCGGATACGCAGGAGTTCTGGGAAGTATGGCCAAACACATTTACGGAGGGCGTCTGCTGATATCGGAACACGGCATCTATACCCGGGAGAGAGAAGAGGAACTGATCGTAGCCAAATGGGTTCAGGGAATTTATAAGACCATATGGATTGAGCAGTTCAGAAAGATGTCCAATCTTGCTTATGGAAAAGCAGATTTGGTGACAAGCCTGTATGAGCAGGCAAGAGAACTTCAGACAGAGGTCGGATGTCCGCCGGAAAAAATCAGGATTATACCCAACGGCATTCGTGTAGAAGAGTTTCAGGATATTCCCGGAAAAAAGGAAGAAGATAAGGACAGAATCAATATTGGGGCAATGCTTCGTGTGACGCCTATAAAGGATATTATAACCATGATACAGGCATTCGGATTTGCAAAAGAGCGGGAGCCGTCTTTGAAACTGTGGATCATGGGTTCCTGGGATGAAGATCAGGAGTATGCAAAAGGGTGTTTTGAACTGGTGCAGATCATGGGAGTTGCGGATGTAGTGTTTACCGGAAAAATTAAAGCCAGCGAATACTATGGCAGAATGGATATGACTCTTTTAACCAGCATCAGCGAAGGCCAGCCTCTTACAATTCTGGAAAGCTTCGCGGCGAAGAAACCGGTGATTGCTACGGATGTAGGAAACTGCCGCGGTTTGATCTTAGGAGAAAGAGATGATTTTGGAGCTGCCGGAATCGTTACCCGGATTATGAATGTGCAGGACATTGCACAGGCGATGGTGTACCTGGCACATAATGAGCAGATGCGTCTGCAGATGGGAGAAAACGGATACCGGAGAGTAAAAAACGGATATCAGTTCCGACATATGCAGGATGCATATAAAAAGATTTACAGAGAGTTTGCGAAAGACATGAAGCTTGAATGGAAGGAACCGCAGACAGACAGTAACGGCAGGGAGGAGTAACATGGCAGGTGTAGGCGTTAAGTTAAACCGTATTTTTCAAAAAAAATCCATTGCGGCAGATATTGTAGGTTTTGCTTACAGTATTATTATCACCATAGCCCCGGTACTTCTGATTATTGGAACTCTTCTGCTTATGGGTCTGGTACTGGGGTTTAATGAAGTGGATTACCTGACAAGGGAACTGTTTTCCTGCACCATATTGTATACCTTTGTATTTGCTTTGCTGACCGTGTCCCCTTTTAACGCGGTTTTGTCCAAGTATATGCAGGATGCCATCTACGAGGAGCGTTTTCAGGATATTCTGCCCTGCTACTATCTGGGGCTGTTTATGAATATGATTTTAACCTGCCTTTTGGGGATCCCATTCTGCCTCTGGGAGCATTTTATGGGGGGAGTAGAGGTCTTTTACGTTTTTTGCGGATTCTGTTCCTATATTTCCATGACATTTGTGTTCTATTCTCTTGTGTATCTTTCGATCTGTAAGGATTATGAGCGGTTGTTTCTGTTTTTCTTTACAGGAATGGCAATGGCATTTCTTCTGTGTCTGTTTTTGAACCTTCGCTGTGGGTGGGAGCTTACAAGGAGCATGCTCCTGTCTCTGACAGTGGGTTTCTTTCTGATAGCAGCAATGGAATTTGCTGCCGTGAAACGGTATTTCAGGCAGAACAGCAACCGGTATAAGCCTGTGCTGGGATATTTTAAAAAATGGTGGCAGCTGGTGGTGACAAACTTTTTCTATATTTTCGGTCTCTATGTGCACAACTTTGTATTCTGGACCCATGAGACAAGGACCGTGATTGTCAAAAGCTTTGTCTATAATCAGCCTTATGATATGGCGTCCTGTCTGGCTATGTTTACCAATATATCAGCCACGATCATTTTTATAACCAATGTTGAAATGCATTTTCATGAAAAATACAGAAGCTATTCGGAAGCAGTTATCGGAGGAAAAAAGGCAGATATTGAAAATGCCAAGAAGCGGATGTTCAGGCAGTTATCAAGCGAACTGATGAACCTGGTGCGTATACAGTTTATTATTTCCGTTGTGGTGTATCTGCTCTGTCTGGTATTCCTGCCAAGATTTGGATTTGCAGGCTCTGTTTTAAGGATCTATCCCTGTCTGGCAGCAGGATATTTCATTTTGTTTTTGATGTATGCGGCTATTTTGTTCATGTACTATTTCAACGATCTGCCCGGTGCTGTGATTTCTACCTTAAGCTTTTTTACGGCAACCCTTGTGGGAAGTATGATTGCCATGAATTTTTCGGAGATCTGGTATGGGGCAGGCCTGGCAGGGGGAGCATTTATCGGCTGGAGCGTGGCCTATGCAAGGCTTCGCTGGGTAGAAAAAAATCTGGATACCCATGTGTTCTGCAGCGGGCAGCTGTTGAAATGGGGGAACGGCCCCAAACCGTCCGGCCTTGTATACAGGAAGCATTGCCCGGATAAGAACAACGCCTGAAGTCCCGTTCGCGTTACATACTGTGGGGGAAGCTGAAACAACGCATTGTTTCGAAAGGAGCAGTGCGTTTTAAGCGTATGGACGACCAGACAGTCCGGGGATTGAATATCATGAGAGAGATATGGAAAGCAGGAGTTGGTATGGCTGTGGTGTTGGCTTGTGCAGGGCTGCTGGGAGGCTGCAGCCTTAAAAAAGAAATGGCAGACCAGTGGATTCCATTTGGTGCAAAAGGGCTGAAAGGAGAAATAGAGCAGGCTGTTTTTACGGAGTCAGAACGTAAGCTAAATAATCCTAACAGAGGATTTTACCAGTTATATGAGTTCCTCATTACAGATAGTGAAACGGACTATAAAAAAATCATCGAGGAGTGGTATCCGGAGCTTGCGGATATCAATCTTATGTTTATTCAGATCAATCTGCAGTCTTATGGGGAAGGGGATATCTCCCAAAAGGGGCTGGACAATATAGAGAAATTGTTTGATACATTGGAGACTTACGAGAAGCAGTTAATCATCAGGTTTGTGTATGACCGGGAAGGAAGAGTCATGGAGCATGAACCCGGGAGCCTGGAAGTGATTTTAAGGCATATGGAGCAGCTGGAGAATACCTTAAAAAAACATTGCAGACAGATTTTTATCGTTCAGGGGGTCTTTACGGGCAACTGGGGAGAGATGAACGGCAGCCGGTATGATACGGAGGAGAACTGGCGGGTACTGGCAAAGAAGCTGGCCCAGGTAACGGATGAATCTACGTATCTTGGTGTCCGCACGCCTGCCCAGTGGCGCAGCCTGATATCCATAGGGCAGATACCGAAAGGAGAACTGCCGTACACACCGGGGAAATTCGGGATGAAGAAAGAATCCAAAATCAGCCCTCTGTGGGGACGCCTGGGGCTGTTTAATGACGGTATGCTCGGCAGTGAGGGGGATTACGGAACCTATGGCTGGAAACAGGTTTCGGATGCGGAATGGACCGACGGGTGGCAGAGAGAGGATGAGCTGGCGTTCCAGGATGCGCTGTGCCGCAGCGTGCCCAACGGCGGGGAAACCATCATGGACAATCCGTATAATGATTTGTCTAATGCGCTTAAAGATATGTCAGCCATGCATGTTACCTATCTGAATAAATGGCATGACCCGTCGGTTTTGAATAAATGGGCGGATACCATAGTGGAGGAGGACGGATGCTTCAACGGCATGGACGGTTATACCTATGTGGAGCGTCATCTGGGATACCGTTTGCTGATTGAATCCGTACAGCTGAATTATGGAAGGAGAGGTTCACGGCTGTCGGTGCGGATCAATATGAAGAACACAGGGTTTGCACCTGTGTACAGGAATCCTGAACTGAAACTTTTGATTTACAGGGAGGACAGCGAAGAGGAGCCTTTGGTTTATCCGATAGAGGGGCAGCTGTGCCGGCTGGCAGGAGGAAAGGAAGCAGGGGATGTGCTGGCTCTTCAGAAGGAGATCAGTTTAAAGGAGTTTGAGGAAGGCAGGTACGGGATTTATTTTACTGTGACGGACCCAAACAGCGGGAGGCGTATTTATCTGGCGAATCAACAGAATGCGGGGGAGTATGGGTATTGGCTGGGGAGGATTGAATTAAAAAGATAGCATAAGGAAGAACAGGGATTCGTATAGCGGCTTTGTTGTGGAGGAGACATGTAAGAGCTTATGAAATGGAACAGAATATATAAAAATATGATTCTCGGCCTGATGACCCTGACAGCGATTGCCTTGTTTATCGTTTTGTATTCTGATTGGGAAAGACGAACCAGGGGAAAGGGACTGACGGAAGATAGAAATATTTATACACAGGATAATAATATTTATGATGTTTATATCAGTATATTTCCCACAGAAAATGATGCGGGGGATATGATTGATCTGTCGGCTTTTTCACTGCATACTTCCGGAAATAAGGATTATAATCCTGTTTTGGACTGCAATATACAGATATTAAAGGAAGGGGAGACACCGGATGTGGAGGGCGATATGGATTCTAAAAATGCAACAATCCGGGTCAGAGGAGATTCTACGAGAGGTGATAAGTATAAAAACTATAAAGTTAAACTGGAAAATAACGCAGAGCCTTTTTTTGGACAGATAAATTTGAACATAAATAAAGAAACGCAGGATGTTACGAAAATTGCCACAAAATTGCAGACGGATTTGCTGGCGGATATCGATAATATATTCAGCTATCGCACCTATTTTATGAGAGTGTGGATCAGGGATGCTTCATTGCCGAAAGAAGAGCAGAAATTTCAATACCAGGGACTTTACACGGAGATAGAGCAGCCCAACAAAGATTATCTGAAGGCGAGAGGGATAGGGAAAAACACCGTTATGTATAAGGCAAATAATTTTGCATTTGCTTTTTCTGATGTATTACGGAATACGGATGATCCCATGTATGATGAAGATGCGTTTGAGACCGTACTTGGGATTCAGGCGGGAAGAGACCATAAAAAACTTATGGAAATGCTTACGGCTGTGAATGATATGACACTGGATTTTCAGGAGACTTTTCAGACCTATTTTGATGAGGAGAATTATTTGACCTGGCTGGCATTTAATCTTCTTATGGGAAATGAGGATATAGTAAGCCATAACTACCTTTTTTTCAGTTCCGGAAATTCTAAAACATGGTATTTTGTTCCATGGGATTTCGACGGAGCATTGTATTTTAAACAATTTGTGGATACAAAACAGCATCCGCTTTCTTTAAAAAGTATACAGGGACTGAATGTATCTATTCTGCATCGCAGATACCTTCAGATGGATGGCAGTATTGAAAAGTTGCAGAAGAAAATGGAAGAACTGCTGGCTAAATGGATTACCGGAAAAAGGGTAGCAGAATTGGTTGCGCCTTATAGAAATGTTTTAGAAAAAACGCTTTCGATACCACCGGATGACGGGCTGGCATATATGCCGTTAGAGGAACTGAATCTTTATCTGGATCACCTCCATGAAGGAATGATAAATTGTTATGAATTGTATAAGGAGAATATTCTTTATCCAATTCCCGTATTTGTTGCACAGCCGGAAAGACAGGAAGGCGGCTCTTTAAAGTTCGCATGGGACCCGTCATATTCTTATCAGGGACTTCCTGTCACATACAAGATTGAGGTGTATGACGATGCAAGGAAGGAACCGGTATTTGAACAGGAAAACATTGAGGATACCAGTTGGGTTTTACAGGAAGGGCTGGAACCGGGAACTTATTTTATCCAGGTGTCCGTTATGGACAGTGAGGGGCATAAGCAGACGAATTTAGAACGCTTCTATGGCAAAATGGCGGATGGCAGTATGGCTGAAGTACACGGTTGGATGGAATTTGTAATAGACTGATGGAGGAAGCATGAAATATTCCGGACAGATACTGAGACATGAGATGAAATATTACATGAATGAAAATGATTATTTCAACTTGTGCAGGCGTTTAAAGGTGATAGCGGAGCCGGATTCCCATATGAAAAAGGCCGGATACCTGGTCAGCAGTGTATATTTTGATGATTGCTATGGTTCTGCGCTGAAAGAAAAACAGGCCGGGGTGGAGTTTCGAAAGAAATACAGACTGCGCTGCTATAACAGGGAAGATAAACTGATCCGGCTGGAATGTAAACGAAAGTATGGTGACTATACGGCGAAGGAAAGTGAAGTCCTGAGCCGGAGAGAATATGATCTGCTGATGAAAGGCGAGTTTGATTTCTTATCAGAAAAAGAGAACATATGCAGAGAACTGTATATGGCACATCAATTACGCCTTTTAAAACCGGTCATATCGGTAGAATATCTTCGCGAAGCATATATTTTTGAAATTGGAAATGTGCGGATCACGTTTGACAAAAATATTTCCTTTTCGGTAAGTGAGTATGATGTGTTTTCCGAACATTACAGCGTCTGTCAGGCACTGGAGCCGGGAATCCTGGTTATGGAAGTAAAGTATGATGATTTACTGCCTGATGTTATATTGCAGACAATCCGTACCGTGACTGCAGAACAATGCGCCATCTCTAAATATGTCATGTGTTTAAATGCGAAGGGGGGATATATAAGTTGACTACATTTGCGGATATTTTTAAAAAAAGTTTTTTGGGGAAAACAGAGATTCTCACACTGGAAGGCTTTGTGGTGTCTATGCTGGCTGCATTTATTTGCGGTATGATCGTGTTTTTAGTTTACCGGAAATATTACAGCGGAGTGATATATAATAATAATTTTAATATTCTTCTTGTCATGACCTGTGTTGTGACCTGTTTTATGGTCAGTGTAATCAGTTCTAACGTGGTGCTTTCGTTAGGTATGGTAGGAGCGCTGTCTATCGTAAGATACCGTACGGCAATAAAGGATCCGCTGGACGTGGGATTCCTTTTCTGGACTGTGGCGGTAGGGGTGACCTGCGGTGCAGGATTGTATATGATTTCTTTCACGGGAACCGTTTTTATCGCGTTTGTTTTTATCTGGCTGGTAAAATGCAGGATCGGAAGGCACCAATATCTTCTGGTTATTAAATATTTGGACGGGGCAGCTGAGAAAGTAGAAAAGGAAATGAAATTCAGAAAAAAGAAATTGAAAAATAAAACCGTTGTGAAAGACTATACGGAGCTTACCTATGAGATGGATATTGATGAAGAGGATACTTCGTTTGTGAATGTGCTTTCCGGAATAGAAGGGGTAAAAAGTGCGGTTCTGATTGAATTTTCAGGAGATTATATCGTGTAGGACGAAAGAATGTTATGGGACGGATTCCAAAATTTATCCGTGAGCGAAGAGGGGAATAGGGCTTAAGGGAAATGAAAAAAATTCTCTTTGTGATTAATACGATGGGACAGGCAGGCGCAGAGACTGCCTTTCTGGATTTTTTGAAAAAAATGAATGGATCAGAATATGAGCTCTCTCTTTATATACTTATGGGGCAGGGAGAGATGATAGGAAAACTGCCGTCAAATATCCGTATTTTAAATCGTTCTCTCAGCAGCCTGTCAGTGCTGACAAGCCAGGGGAGACGGAAAATGGCATTGACTGTTTTCCATGCATTCTGGTGCCATGGAAACTGCTTCGGGAAGCTGTACAGTATTGTGCAAAGCTTTGCAGATATGGCAAAAGCGAAAAGAATTCAATCCAGCAAATTATTCTGGCGTGTGCTTTCTGACGGTGCACAGCGTTTTGAAACGGAATTTGATCTGGCGGTCGCCTGGCTGGAAGGAGGGGCTGCTTATTATGTGGCAGATCATGTAAACGCCAGGCGAAAAGCGGCATTTATACATACTGATTATAAGAATGCAGGATATACGAGAAATATGGATAAGGGATGCTGGGAACAGTTCGACCGGATTTTTACGGTCTCTGAACAAATGAAGGGACATTTTCAGGCATTTTATCCTGAATACGAAGAGAAGGTTTTTGTCTTCAATAATCATATTGATCAGGATACCCTTCTTCTCCGTGCAAAGGAACCGGGTGGATTTTCGGATGGCTTTGACGGAATAAGAATATTGACGGTAGGAAGGCTGACTTATCAGAAGGCCTATGATGTTGCAATAGAATCGATGTCTATTTTAAAAAAGACGGGGCAAAAGATAAGATGGTATGTTCTCGGTGAAGGGGAAGAAAGAAAATATCTGGAAAAAAAGATAGATGCACTTGGACTGAAAGAAGATTTCTTATTGTTAGGTGCGGTTGAAAATCCATATCCTTATTATGAACAGACAGATATCTATGTACATGCAACCCGATTGGAAGGGAAAAGTATTGCAATTCAGGAGGCACAGGCACTGGGATGTGCGGTTATCGCTTCTGACTGCTGCGGCAATCGGGAACTGATTACGGACGGGGAGGATGGGATTCTTTGCCGGCTCATTCCCCAAAACATTGCTGAAAGTATTATAAAGGTTTTGGGAGACAAAGAAATGCGAGAGAGGATGGGGCGGATGGCAAAAGCTAAGAAAACACCTGAGGGGCAGGAAAAATTTTTAAAGGAATTACTGGACGGAGATATTTAAAAATATATAGAACACAGGATCACTGTAAAATATCTGTATATCCGAAGGACACCCTGTAATGCAGAGCCCTTCGGGCAGGCGCACTTTGTGCGATAAGGTATATGTAAAAAACAATTGTGGAAGGAAAATCTGTATGGATATATGGTATTGGATACCGGAGTATGGGAAAGTATTTTTTGGATATTTGTTTTTAATGTTTCTCTGGCCATCCGTAGTATTTAGAAATCATTTGAGAGGAAAATCAAAAGGATTTTACTTTAGCTTCTGTGTTACAGTTCCGATTATTATTATCAACACAGTAGTCCTGACGCTCGGGCTTTTTCACGTATTAAGTCAGAGGCTCATCTGCTGGATATTTTATGGGATTTTTATCCTGGCCTTTCTGAAAAATGGTATTCTTTACTGCAGGAAAAAAGAATTATCTTATAAACAGCTAAAAAGGATCGCCTGCCTTTTATGTTCTGAGGTTACAAGAAGAATAAGGTTATGGGGCTGGTTAACGGTTCGGGTAAGATTTAAGGAAAAGATGTACTGCTTTGGACAGACCATAAGCACCTTATTCTGGAAGTATGGTGTTTTGGGAGCCGTAATTATTTATGGAATGATATATTTTTCCTATGGAGCATTTCAGATTTATTCCTATGGCTATGGGGATCTTTATGTTCATCATGGATGGATCTTTGGTTTGACAGAAGGAAAGATTTTTCAGGATGGGGTATATCCTGAGGCCATGCATTGTTTCGTCTACTGCATGCATACCTTGTTTGGAATTCAGGTACACAGTATTTTACTATTCTTACAGGTTATTCATGTAATGATTCTTTTTATTGCTGTATATTTGCTGCTTAGAAGGGTATTCTGCTGGCGATATACGCCGGTATTTGTTTTGATGCTGTTTTTAACGGTAGATTTATGTAATGCGGACTCGATACACAGTATGTTCCGGCTGCAGATAACGCTGCCGCTGGAATTTGGACTTCATACGGTTTTTTTATGTGCGTTGAATCTGTTTTGCTATTTCCATGAAAAGCACAAAGGTGCAAAGCTTTACTGGAGCGAAAGCCTCTTTATGTATATGCTTACTTTGATGGCTGCGGTTATAATTCATTTTCATGTGGCATTGATGGCTTTCTTCTTTTGTATTGCTGTAATTATTTTTGTATGGAAAAAAATATTTGATAAAAAGTATCTTGTCCCATTTATATTTTCGACCTTCTGCGCCTGTTTGATCGCATTGCTGCCTATGGCCGGCGCGTTAGCGGAAGGGATCCCTCTTAACTCATCTGTTTACTGGGCGGTCAATGCCATGGATGGGGAAGAAAGCAGAGAAATACGTCGCAATAAAGAAAATACAGAAGATGCAGAAGATAGAGAAGATACGGAAGACTCTGTGGAAGAAAGCGAAAGTCCGTTACATATCAAACGTAATGATGTCAGCATGACTGCCGGCATATTACGCGGCATACTGGACAGCTATGAACAGGGATATGGCGCGCTGTATGGAAAAGAAAGAGGCGGATGGGTTCTTGTTTTTACCCTGCTTGCGGCCGCATTTTGCTGGCAGACAAAACGAAAGCCTTATTTGAAAAAGTTCCGCAAGTTATGTGAGGGTTATCCGTTTGTAATTGCGGCTTCGGCTATATATGTGCTCCTGTATGCCGCCCCGACATTGGGATTTCCGGACATCATACCGGAAGGACGTTTTTTTGTTCCGGGACATATTATGGTGCTTGCAGTTATGGCGATGCCCTTTGATTTACTTATTTTCAGTCTGGTACGTTTCTTAAGCAATTTAAGTTTACGGATCATATCCCTGCTGTCTGTCCTGGGAGTATACGGGCTGGCTGTTGCAACAGGAAGTTTCAGGGGGTTTTTATTTTATGAGCTGTCACGTTATAACTCTGCGGCTATGGTGACAGCCTCTGTCATAGACACATTTCCCCACCATAGTTATACAATTGTATCGCCTACGGATGAACTTTATCCTGTTATCCAGTATGGATGGCATGAGGAATTGCTGAGGTTTGTGGAAAAATGCAGGGAGGAAAATTATGTTATTCCATCAGAATATGTATTCATTTATGTAGAGAAAAAACCGCTTCTCTACGCACAATCCCATTTCTTTCAGGGCCCCTCCTGGCTGGGGGAGGAAAAGTATTTAGAACCATTTTGGGAGATGTATTCTGTAAAATATCCGGATAGTGAGGCGAGCCAGGCTCCCGGGATTATTGCCGGACAAGTTTCCGAGGAAGCGGCAGTTCAGGATTTACCGGAGTACGAAAATGCGTGGTCAATGTATCTGCAGCTTGAGAACCGCACGATGATAGAGTCGAAAGCATATGACTGGTGTCAGAAGTTTTCAGAAAAGCATCCGTCAGCGTTGAACGTTTACTATGAAGATGACAGTTTTGTCTGCTATTATTTCAGACAGAATGCAGGAGAGCAGCCATATGAACTGGGAATGAAAGGAATGGAATGATGAAAAAGATGTTTCGCTTATTTTTTGATATTTTAAAAGAGACAGAGTGGATATCTTATAAAAAAAGAAAAAACAGAAGATTAAAGAACCGGGATGTGAGTATTATAAGTTCAAATTGCAGCGGTGCGTTTATGTATTATGACTTAGGGATGAGATATCTTAGTCCTACGGTTAATTTAAGTATCGAGATGAATGATTTTGTCAAAATGGTTAAAAACCTTAAGTGGTATATGGAGCAGGAACTGGTGGAATTAAATGAGAAAAGTGAATACCCCATGGGTATTCTGGGCGATGTAAAGATATACTTTATACACTATGATAGTTTTAAAGATGCGAAAACAAAATGGGAAGAGCGAAAGAAAAGAATCAACTGGGATAATATTTTTATTGTTGGTTCAGAGAAAGATCAGTGCACATATGATACGATTAAGAATTTTGAACAATTGCCATATAAAAATAAAGTGATTTTTACTCATAAAGAATATCCGGAATTTTCATCTGCGTATTGTATAAAAGGATTTGAGGAAAAAGAAGAGCTGGGTGTTATAACAAATTTTAAAGATCAGATTCTAAAAAGACGGTATCTGGATGATTTTAATTATGTAGAATTTTTAAATCATATGAGGAGAGAATAAGCAGGTTCCTGTTTTTGGGAGGTGAGTCATGAAAAAAGTTGGCATCTTAACATTCCATTGTGCGGATAATTGTGGGGCAATGCTGCAGGCATACGGTTTGAAGCATTATTTGAATGAGAAGGGAACAAAAGCTGACATTATTGACTATGAACCGTTTTTCATGACAGGAAGGCATTGGTGGATTCCATATATACCCGCAGGAAACATAGTAAAAACAGGACTGTATGGATGGAAAAGCAACCTGAAAACAGGAAGATTCTTTTTTAGACAAAGAGCAAATATGAAGCGGTTCAGAAAAGAATATCTGATTGAAAAAAAGCAAAGAAAGATTTTTTTTACATATCAGATGAGATCCCTGCCTTACCAATATTATATAGTCGGAAGTGATCAGATTTGGAATCCGGATGTAACATGCGGATTGAAAAAGGCGTATTTTGGTGATTTCAAAAACAGAAATAAGCAAAAAGTAATTGCCTATGCTGCCAGTTTAGGTTGCCCGGCTCTTCCAGAACAATATAATAAAGAATTTTCTGATTTGATAAAAAATGTGGATGCCGTAAGTGTCAGAGAGAGTGCAGCAATTATGTATATAAAACAATTTTATCCCGGAAAAATTTTTGTTGTTCCCGATCCGGTATTTCTATTGAAAAAAAAAGAATGGGAGAAAATTGAGAGACTACCGGATAAAGATGGATATATTGTTGTGTATGTAACAGAGGATAACAGCATGTTATCAGACTATGTAAAAACGTTAGCGAAAAATCATGGATTATCAATTATCAGAATTGAAAACGGAATAAGAATATCCGATGAAGGCTTTATCGTGGACTGTCTGGCGGGGCCATCGGAATTTTTAGGATATATTCATAAGGCAGATTATGTAATAACAAATTCTTTTCATGCAATAGCGTTTAGTATTATTTATCATAAAAAATTTGTGGCGTTTCAACACAGCGGTGCCGGAGAAAGAATCACGAATGTTTTAAGATACTATGGATTGGAAGACCGGCTGTACCAGGGAAATATAAATGTAAAAATAGATAATATGATTGATTGGGACAGTATTGAGAAAAAGATTAAAAAAACCGCGAGTGCAGCTGAAGAATTTTTGATGAAAAATATGGAACAATGATTGCCTGAAAAGGACTGTTATTAAAAGAAAGTTTTGAGGCGATTCCATGAAACTATTTCAGAAAAAAGAGACATGCTGCGGCTGCGGTGCCTGCGTGGAGATATGTCCGGCAAATGCTATAAAAATGGTACGGGACAAGGAGGGATTTGATTATCCTCAGATTGATCCGGCTGTCTGTACAGAATGTGCAAAGTGCAGAAGCGTGTGTCCGATAAAAGTGCAGGAACAAACAGAGGGAATAAAGTATTATATGGGGGCACAGGCAAAAGACGACGAGTTAAGATACTCCAGTTCATCAGGGGGGTTTTTCTCTGTGCTTGCTCAGTATGTAATGAAACAGTTTGGGGTTGTCTATGGCGCCGGTTATGATGAAAGTATGAGAGTAATTCATAAGGGAGCAGAAAATCAGGAACAATTGGAGCAGATTAAACGGACAAAATATGTTCAGAGCGATATGACCGGAATATACGGAAAAATAGAAAAGAATCTGAAAGAAGGCAGATGGGTGCTATTTTGCGGAACACCATGTCAGGCGAATGCTCTGATATTATTCTTAAACAGAGAATATGAAAAACTGATTGTCGCAGACTTAGTTTGTTATGGTGTTCCTTCTCCTGGAATATGGAAAAAATATGTAAATTATCTGGAACATATTTACAATGGAAAAATGACGGATTTTTGTTTTCGGGATAAGAGAAGACGTGATAATGGGCATATGTGTTCCTATACAATAGGCAAAGATGAGTACGCCGGGTCACTCTATGATGATATATATTGTAAAATGATCTTTAAGAATTATATTTTACGTCCGTCCTGTTATAGTTGTAAATTCTGTACGGTAAACAGGAAAAGTGATTTTACCATTGGAGATTTCTGGGGAATAGAACATGTAAGATCAGATGTTGATGATGGTATGGGAACATCTATGGTAATCGTACATTCAAAACGGGCTAAGGAGATATGGGATGAAATAGAGACAGAATTAAATTGGTTTGAATGTGCAAAAGAGGATATATTACAGCCAAGGCTGTCAGAGCCGACCGTATCGGCCAAAGGACGGAGATTTTTTATGCTGTTATATAAAGCTGTGCCATTTAGTCTAATCGCGGAATTACTATAAAGGTGGTATCTGTATCAGAGGAAAACATAAATGATGGAAATGTTCAGATATTTGACGGGAATATTATCAAAGGGGAAGCAAAAGGAACAAAAAATTCTGACTGTGGTTGATTTTATCAGCCCGGCTACGGATATTTTTAATTTTTCGATAATCATCTATATTATAAATATTGTAGTACGTGATCAAAAGGCATCTGAGGAAATTGTAGCAGTAACATATTTTATGGGTATTGTTTCAATTCTGAAAGGTTTATTTGATTTATATAAATGTAAAATTCACAGTAGATTTATACTGGATGGGGCACAGGAATTATCTGAAAAGCTGTGCGAACTATTGTTAAAAGAAGAATTATTGCATCACAATCGGAAGAATCCAATACAAGCCCTTACTTTAGTCCGCAATGATACACAAAGCTGTATGAATATTATAGTAAACAGCATTAATATCTGGATTAATATCTTTATTATCGCGGGATATTTTATAGTTATGATTTATACATTGAAATGGCTGGGGATTGTAAGCTGCATGGCATTTGTCTCTCTTATGTTTGGAATGTTTTTTTATTATCGCAATCAGATACAATTGTATGGCGAAAGTTCCAGAGAATATTCGATCAAAACAAATGCGCTGATTACAATTGCATATGGGAATTTTAAAGAAGCCAAAATTGCCGGCAATACCTCTGCTATTTTACAGAAATATTGTGATGCGGGAGAAAAATATACCCGGATACAAAAAAAATTTCAATATAAGAAGAGCATAATAAGTATACTCATGCAAAATTTAGTTATGACAGCCATGTTTGTCGTCTTAGCATACTTTTTAGAAAATTCGGGAGAGAATATTAATTATTTTTTTGCATCCATGGTTGTTTATCTTTCTATATTAGTCAAGTTGATTCCTATGGCATTTAGCGTTGTAAGCGGATTAAATGATATAAAATTTTCGCAGAAATCTTTTGAAGAGCTAAAAGATGGAATGACCCAGTATTTAGAAATAAAGGAGGCAGAGAAGAAGGCAGAAAATATCAGAAAAAAAGAGCTGACATTTAAAAAAGGCCTTCTTGTCAAAAATCTCACTTTTTCCTATCATGAACAAAAGAAAATATTCGAAAATGCATCGATAAGGATTCCGTCAGGCTGTTCTGTTGCAGTTACCGGAGTTTCGGGCATTGGAAAAACAACATTTCTTGATTTAATTCTTGGCCTCTTGATACCGCAGTCAGGAGTTATTCTATATGATGATTATGATATTGTCGCTCATATGGACGACAAAGGAATTTGTAAAGCTGATATAGGGGATATTGCAAGCTATATTCCACAAACCATATATTTGAATGGGGAGACGATTCGGAATAATGTGGCTTTTTTTGCAAACGAGAATAATATAGATGACAGAAAGGTGACGGAATGCTTAAAATGTGCACAGGTACTGGATGATATTATGGATATGCCAGAGGGGATTCATACGTTGATAGGAGAAAATGGAACTGCGATTTCCGGAGGACAACGTCAAAGGATTGCTTTGGCGAGAGCTTTATATAAGGATTTTGAGCTTCTGGTTATGGATGAGGCGACTGCCGCGTTGGATATGGAAACAGAGAAGGCAGTGATAGATTCCATAAGACAGATAAGAGGGCAAAAAACAATATTGATTGTGACGCATCATATGAGTTTGGCCAATGAATGTGATATTGTGTATAAAATAGAAAACAGGAATTTCGTAAGAGTAAAATAATCTTCATAAGGCGGACGCCGCAGGTTTCTTGTCTGCGGTACGCGGGCAAGAAGATGCAAGGCTAAACTATTACATAATCTCGGAAAAAGGAGTCTGCTGAAATAATGAGATATGAGGAAAAGATATCTGTAATTGTTCCCGTATATAATACAAAACAATACATATGTGACTGTGTAAAATCTGTTTTAAAACAGACATATAGAGATTTTGAAGTGATTTTAGTGGATGACGGATCTTGGGATGGCAGTGAGAATATTTGCGAAAGGCTTTGTACAGTTGACAAACGAATACGATTGATTCATCAGAAGCACAGCGGAGTATCCGCGGCAAGAAATACAGGTATAAAAGCGGCAAAAGGAAAATATTTATTTTTTTTAGACAGTGATGACATGATACATCCACAGCTGTTAGAGGCGCTCTATAAGCTTCAGGAAGAAAATCATACGGTTATAGCAGCCACAGGATTATATTATGCCGGAAAGGGAAATTTCCGAAAATCCGGAACCTGGAAGATAGAAACTGATTATATGGAGGCAAGCTATTATTTAAATCGTGATGAAGCAGAAAAATGTGTCTTGCGTTGGAATGAAAGAGCAAGGCTTGACGCGATTGGGGGAAAAATGATCCTGCGTGAGTCGGTAAAGAAAATACAATTTCACGAGGAAATAACAAAAGGGGAAGATACATTATTTCTTGCTCAATTGATATTAAATGGCGCAGATGTAACGGTATTATTACGAGATTGGTATTATTACAGAAAAAATAGGGAAGATGATGCTAAAGTATATTCAGTTGAAAAATGTAAAGGTAGATATAAAATTCAAAAATTTATTCGGAATTATGAAATAAAAAAGGGCAGAATATCAGAGGCCGCATATGTGGAGTGGTGTCTTCTGTGTGAAATGGTGTCGTGGTATGAGAGTGGGAAAAAAAGTCATGATGTTAAGCTGGAGAGATATGTAAAACAATTAATGCTGCGCGAGAGAAAACAAAAAATTTTTTCTAAAGTGGATTGGTGCAGAAAAGCGGTCTTTTATATTGGATGTGTATATTATCCGCTTTATAAGATGATAGAAGATATTATGCGCTGGTATCATACAAAAATTGAACCTGTAATTTTTGTAGAAAGGATATGAGATGAGCAGAGTGTTATTTGTGATTTCTACTTTAGAAGGAGGGGGAGCAGAAAGAGTTTTATCTAATATAGTTACGCATTTTCCAGATAACTGGTATATTGATATTTTAGTAAATAGTAAGGAATCCGTTAAATATCCATATAAAGGAAATATATTGTCCTTATCACTTCCTAAAATCGAAGAGAAAAAATCACCTCTGAACTTTTTGACAGAGGTTGTAAAAAGGACTGTGCATTTAAAGAAGTTAAAAAAAGAAAACCATTATGATGCCTGCATAAGTTTTCTCCCCAGTTCTAATATTTCTAATGTACTGTCAGGTAATAAATATTGTAAGACCATTGTTTCAATACATAGCAGCGTTATAGATGACAGGTTTGGCTTTATTAATAAAATTTTTGCGTTTTTTTTCTTCAGAGTTCTATATATCCATACAGATAAAATAGTAACTGTTTCAAAAGAAATCCGTACAGGGCTGATGAAACATCTGAGACTGCCAGAGGATAAAGTGGATACGATAGTAAATGGATATGATGGAGAATGGATACGTGAGCAGATAAAACATTTTCATGATAATGAAAAGAACAATAATATATTTGCGAAGGAACAGAAAACTGTTGTTACAGTGGGTAGAATAGTTACACCAAAAGGCCAGTGGCATCTGATCAGGGCATTTTCTGAAGTTGTAAAAAAGGAACCCAAAGCAAAACTGATCATTATTGGGGAGGGTGAACTGGAAAAATATCTGATGGAACTGGTTGATCTATATGGCTTATGGGCAAATGTTATTTTTACAGGTTATATTGATAATCCATTTTGGTATCTTGCATCTGCAGATATTTTCGTATTGCCATCATTATTTGAAGGCTATCCTAATGTATTGATCGAGGCTATTTTCTGTGGAGTGCCATGTATTGGGACAGATGTTCATACCGGTGTTCGGGAAATACTGGCACCTGGTTTAGACGCGGCAGGAGAAAGAGTAAAAGACATGCAGGAGGAAGAGTATGGTATATTAATTCCGGTATGCAGTGGACAGAAATATAAGCATAATGAGCCGCTTGAGTCAGCAGAGCAGAAAATGGCAGATGCGATTGTAATGTTACTCAGGGATCGTGAAAAAAGAATGCATTATACGCAGAAAAGCATTGAAAGAAGTGAGGAGCTAGAGCTTAGAGTAATAGTAAGGAAATGGATTGATATAATATTAAAATAAAAGGATAGATTTTATTTATGGGAGAATTAGTATCCATTATTGTGCCGGCTTATCAGGAAGAAAAGAGAATAGAACGTTGTCTTCAAAGTATTGTTGCTTCGTCATATTGTAATTTGGAGTTAATCGTGGTAAACGATGGTTCTACTGATAATACGGAAGGGGTTATTAAAGACTTTAAGAAAAAGAATGAATCGAAATCTATATCGATAAATGTAGTAACTACCTCTAACGGAGGGGCTGCCCGGGCCCGAAATCAGGGGCTGCATCTTGCAAAGGGGGATTACATTGGTTTTGTAGATGCAGATGATATCATTCACCCCCAAATGATAGAAAAACTGGTCACAAGTATGCGGAAAGGAAATGATCTTTCAATATGTGGGTCATTGTTTTGTAATGAGTATGGGAAACCTAAAGTTCGTCAAAATAAAATACGCGGGCAGAGGAAACAGTGTCCTCGTCAGGCCTTAGCAACGGTTATGTGGGAACAGACACAGATGAGTCTTTGTACAATGCTGTTTCGACGGAAAGTAATCTTTGATATGGGAGAAAAGCCAGCTTTATTATGCCCTGAGGATGTTGTAGCATTTGAAGATTTTATTTTTATTTGCGAATACATAAGTCGTTGTAATGGTTTTATGGAGATCCTGCCTTTTTATGGTTATTTTTACTGTAAACATAATGGAAGCTCGACAAGTAAAGAGCACAATATAAAGGAATTATGCTATGCCCTGCAATCAATTTTGGATATAGGGGAAAGAATAGATGACACAGGTTTTACTGCACATAAAATTCAATATGCATTTTTAATTATGGAATTTTGGTACAAAGAAGCACTTAAAAGAAACAGGGGAGATTTTAATTCAAATTGTGAAAACTGGAAAATCTATATGCGGGAGATTGAGAGATATGCAACGGTATATATGAAGGCTCCAAATGTCACTTTGTATAAGAAAATGGCTATGTGGATTGTCAGAAATTATCCTGAGGTTGGAAGACTTTTGGCAAAGACAGCAGGAAGGCTGGTATTTTAAGAAAAAATGAAAGATTAATATATCAGATCAGGTGAAGTCGTTATAAGGAGTTGAAAATATGGAGATGGATATATACTGGATATCGGAATACGTAAAAATACTAATTGGTTACATATTTTTGATGTTTATCTGGCCATCTGTTGTTTTTAGAAGTTATCTAAAAGGACGAACAAAAATATTTCGGTTTAGCTTTTGTGTTACGGTTCAGATTGTTATTATTAATACAACAGTCCTCATGCTGGGACTCTTACATATCCTGAATACCAAACTGGTTGCCGCAATATTATACGGGCTTTTTTTTATATCTATTTTACAAGAACAAGATATAAGGAACTTATTAACAGGAAAACGCGAAATAAAGCTATATCAGCTTTCTGATATTAAGAAAAAAATTATAAGGCAGATACATAGGTTAGGCCATGATATTTACATAAGAATGGGAGAATATATTCTTCTGACAGGTGTTATTATCTTCGGAGTGATTTTTTTTTCATATGGAGCATTTCAAGTACACTCTTATGGTGTATATGATGTTTTTTTCCATCATGGATGGGTTAATAGTCTGGTAAAGGGGATAGTATTTCCTGATGGGGTTTATCCTGAGGCGATGCATTGTTTTATTTATTGTCTGAATGCGCTGTTTGGTATTCGCACTTATAGCTTGATGATGTTTTTGCAGTGTATTCATATCGCGATATTTTTCCTGTCAGCGTATATTTTTCTTCGTGAGATATTTTATTGGCGATATTCTCCCATTTTTGTTTTAGGCCTGTATATGGTATTGGATATAACCAGGGCTCATTCCATGTACCGCCTTCCATTAACTCTTCCTATGGAGTTTGGTTTACATGCACAATTCTTATGTGCAGCTTACTTGATTCGTTATATAAAAAATACGAATCATGTTATAAAAGGAAACAAAGCCTTGAAATACTGTTGGGATGAGAATCTGCTGCTTTTTATGATGGCATTAGCCACATCAATCGTATCTCATTATTATGTAACTATAATGGCATTTATCATTTGTGCTGTTATTGGTTTATGCAATATTAAAAAGATATTTCGTAAGGAACATTTCATTTCATTGACTGTTTCTGTGGTTTTAGGATGCATGATTGCATCGGCTCCCATGATTGGAGGCAGAATATCAGGAATACCGTTTGAGGGTTCTATTATTTGGGCTTTAGATACAATGAATAGTGAAAATGACAATAAGGAAGAACAGGAGAATATATCAGATAATCCGTCAATTGTTCAGGGACCATTGACATTAACCTCCGAAGACCTTGAAGTAATAGGCAGCCTGCCATTGGCTGGACAGAAATTGATGCAGGTTATTATAAAAACTGAGTACTTTATAAAAGCAATGTATCAAAATGGCTACCAGAGCATGTATGAACCGGAAAAAAGAGGAAGGAAGATTTTTTGGATTACTGTATTGATATTACTATTTTGTATCATTAATGGACGAAAGAATTTTAAATATATTGGAAAAATTACTAATGGGTATTTTCCGGTTGTTTTAATTTCGATTATAACGGTTTTTCTTTGTGCTAACTGTTCAAAACCCAATTGGGGAGTTCCGGTAATTATTCCTGAACATCGATTTTGCCCTGAGAGTTTTTTGATGACTTTTGCGGTTATGATGATGCCGGCAGATATTCTTTTTTCTGTGACTTCACAATTTTTTAGAGATACCATATTGAAGATAGCTTCTTATGTCTTATTAACAGGGGTATATGTATATATAAATTTAACGGGGAAGTTTCATGGCTATATGTTTTATTCGTTGAATCGATATGATTCAGCAGTTTATGTAACAAATTCTATTATAGAAGAATTTCCAAGAAACAGTTACACCATTGTTTCTCCAATGGAAGAATCGCAACAGATTTTCCCGTTTGGAATCCATGAGGAGATTTCGACATTTCTTGAAAAAATCTGCGATGAGTATTACATACTTCCTACAAAATATGTATTTATATATGTGGAAAAAAAGCCACTGGTATACCATCAAACATACTTTTTTAGCGGGCCTGCATGGCTGGGAGTAAGCGGAAATTCCCGGATTAAAGCAACAGAGATTTCAGAGGATGCAGCAAAAGAGGATTTAACAGAACATATGGATTATATGTGGGGACCATATGATGAAGGCCGTACAATTATGGAATCGAAAGTATATGAATGGTGTCAGAATTTTTCGAAAGCATATCCATCAACAATGAATATATATTATGAGGACGAGGATTTCATTTGTTATTATTTTGAACAAAAGGGCCATAATTTGTTTAATTTAGCACAAAAATAAAATATTAAGCAGATTGTGTCTTATGATGGAAAAAGTATTTTTTGTAAGGAGGGGAAAGTTTTAAGAGGTGATTACTGAAAACAGGGTTTCCATAGTCACTCCTGTTTATAACGGAGAGACGTATTTGTCGCCAATGCTGGAATCCGTTCTGGGACAGACGTATCCTGAAATAGAGATGATCCTGGTTGATGACGGGTCAACGGACAGGACCGTCCAGGTGGCAAAAGGCTTTCAAAAGAAATTTATTGACAGAGGTTATGGATATCGAATTATCCAGGCAGAGCATAAATGTGCTGCTGCTGCAATCAATAAGGGTCTGCCTTTGGTAACGGGGGAATATCTGATTTGGCCGGATGGAGATGACAGGTTAGAGCCGGACTCGGTAGAAAAAAGGGTTCAGTTTCTAAAGGAGCATCCTCAATATAAATGTGTCAGAACATTGCCATACTATTTTAAACAGGATACCGGTGAATTGACACAGGCAGATGAAAATGTAGAAAATTATTCTGGTGAGGAATTATTTTGGAGTATGCTGGAATATCGAACTTACGTTTGCTGCGGATGTTATATGCTAAGTACAGAAGCATTTTTTAAGATATATCCTGAATACCATATACCAGAATATAATGTAGGACAAAATTTTCAGATGCTTCTGCCTTTTATGTTTCACTATAAATGCCCTACAATTCCAGAAAAACTATATGGGGTATGTGTCAGAGAAGGCAGCCATTCCAGAATTAAGCTTACACGAAGTGAAGAAGAACAAAGGTATAGAGAATATGAAGAACTGATAGATGAGATTGCAGATATATGTGGCATAGATGACAAAGTATCAAAAGAGCGAATCACAAAATGGAAAATCAGACGCAGATATTTTCTTGCTGTAAAATACCGTCGAGTGTGGCAGGTATTCAAATTTTATCATCAAATGAATCAATATGGGGAACTGAAGTTATGTAAGATATTAAAAGATTATATTTGGAGCTGCATGGTAAACGGACATGCATAAAAGCCGATTGCTCCGTGCTTCGCACTCACATAATCGCCGCCGGTATTGTTACTGTTCACGGGGGCATCTTCTTGTCCGTCTTAAGCCGGACAAGAAGTATCAGGTGTCCGTCCGATGTGGAAAACCGGACAAAAACTGCCTTACAAGCAGGTCTGATGCCTGTTTTCGTTCGGTTTTTCCCACACCGTGAACTGTAACCCGGTATTCGCATTCGTTACATATCTGTTATAATAAGTATTGACTTTCCTGCAAGGGGACACTATAATATATAGTATTCAATACTACATCACAAAGCAAAAGAATGAGATCAAAAGGCGGACGTGATGGAAAAGGCAGTTTGGAGGAAAAGATATGGGCTTTAAAATTATTGGAGACAGTTGTCTGGATTTGACGAAGGAAATGAGGAAGGAGCCTTATTTTGCTATGATTCCTCTGACTCTGATGGTGGAAGACAGGAGTTTTATTGATGATGAAACTTTTAATCAGAAAGAATTTATAGAAGTTGTGAAAAACAGTCCGGAATGCCCGAAGACGGCCTGCCCGTCCCCGGAGATGTTTAAGGAGGCGTATGGCTGTAAAGAAGAGGATGTGTTTGTCATTACCCTCTCCGCTGCTTTAAGCGGCAGCTACAACAGTGCCGTGCTGGCAAAAAGCCTCTACGAGGAAGAGTATGGGAAGAAAAATATCTGCGTAATTGACTCCCAGTCGGCTTCCAGCGGGCAGTTAAATATTGCTCTTTTCATTAAGGCCCTGTGTGAGAAGGGACTGCCTTTTGAAGAGGTGGAAAAAGAGGCCCTGTCTTACAGGGACAGAATGAAAACATATTTTGTGCTGGAAACTCTGGATACTTTGAGAAAGAACGGAAGGCTCACAGGACTTCAGGCGTTTTTTGCCACAAAACTAAATATTAAGCCTGTGATGGGCGCGGAAAAGGGAACGATCATCAAGCTTGACCAGGCAAGAGGAATCCAGAAAGCCCTCAAACGTCTGGCCGATATTGCAGTGCAGGAGGCAGGAACCACCGAGGACAAACGTCTGATCATTGCCCATTGCAACGCGCCGGAGCGCGCTGCTTATATGAAAGAAACATTTTGCTCTCTGGCGAAGTTTAAAGATATTGTGATTACAGATACCTGCGGAGTGTCCACAGTCTATGCCAGTGACGGAGGAATCATTGTGGCTCTGTAAAATCCTGTCACCACAGACGGGTTTCCATAAATGTTTGCATGTGCCTGTGAGTGCCAAACAGTTATAAAGATTGAAAAAGGGGGTGTTGCCAAAAAAGGATTTTGCAACACCCCCTTTGATTTTGTAGTAGATCCTTTTCGCATCTGTGATTACAGATACCCCGCTTGCCTGCGACGAATACAGAAAGATATTTTCAAGCTGATATTTGACATTTAATCCTTCATAATACGCTATTTATTCCATTCTCCCGAATTTCATTTCCTTTCCGTCTGCGTCAAATTTCTTTCGTTTCCCCGTGATTTCCGCAATATCAATCCGCCAAACTGCCGTTCTGAACAAGCTGTGGGAAATCGCCTCGTCAAAATGATCCATATTAGTGGGCGTGTGCCGCTGGCAGAGTAGCCGCAGCGCATGAATCTTTTCCTGCCTGTCTGTAACCTCAACGGCTATACCGCGCAAAACAGCGGATTCAAATTCTGTTGTAAATGCGTCTGCCAGGCGGTGGGTGTCGCCTACGCAGGAAACGCAGACCTGGGCATGGTTACGCAGACACTCAATTTTGAATCCGCTTTGTGCGCTGTGAAAATAAATATGTCGGTCTTCACAGGCAATCGAAACGGGAATGGCATACGGTTCCCCGGATGGGTCCATCAGACCCAATGTTGCCCATTCGCATTTACCAGCCACCTTCCACGCGAATGTCTCCGGCATCTCACGGTCCTTGCGTCTCATAGTTCATCCCTCCATCCTCCATGATGGTCTCCACCAACGCTGCGATATGAAGCTGCATTGTGTCTAGAATCGGCACAGACAAGGCGGTGTTCTCAAACAGCATCGGCAGCTCTGTACATCCAAGGACAACAGCCTCAATTCCTTTCTGTTCTGCCATGCCTTCCACAATTTTTTGGAACCCCGAGGCGGTTTCTGGTTTTACAATGCCAAACTCCAATTCTTCCGTGATTTTCTGCGCGACCCATGCCTTCTCTGCGTTCAGTGGTGTGACGATTTCCATTCCCGCCCGTTCAAAAGGCCGCTTGAAAAACGCGCTGTCCATGGTTGCCGTTGTTCCCAGCAGACCCAGCTTTTGGAAGCCCTGCCGCTGCGCCTCTGCACAGGTCACGTCCACAATGCTGACCAAGGGGATGTGCGACTGTGCCTGCAATTCCTCAAAAACCATGTGTCCAGTGTTGCAGGCCAGGGCCCCAAAATCTGCACCAGATGCCTCCAGATTTCGGATGCCCGCCAGCAGATAAGCGGTCAATTCCTCCCGTAAGCCCTGGGAACTCATGCGGATGACTTCAAAGGCGCTGAGGCTTTCAATGGTCAGCGGCGGGAAATATGACCGCCCAACCTTTTTTTGAACTCCATAAACAATGCCGCGATAATAGGGAATAGTGGATTCCGGCCCCACGCCGCCGATTAAACCAAGTTTTTTCATTGTCTCCTCCTTACTGCGCTTCTAAAAGGGCTTTTTGAAAAGCCACAGCGCTCCGATCAATATCTTCTTTTGTGGTGGTGTGGGAACAAACGCTGATTCGGATCACCGGCTCACCTTCCCATTCGCTGCCGCCGCACCAACATATCCCGCTGTGCTGGACTGCGTCCAGCGTCCGTCTGGTTTGCTGGGGAGTTTGGCACTTTACCATGAATTGATTGAAGAAAACGGGATTGACCAATGTAAAGCCCGCCTTTTTCAGACAATCGGCAAAGTATTCCGCATGATCACAAAGCTGGTCAACCAGCTTCTCAACGCCCTCCGCGCCTAACTGTTTCAGGACGGCCCACAAAATGACCCCTCTGGCCCGGCGCGACATCTCTGTGGTATAACTCATTCCGTCCCTTTGCGGGCTGTACTGAATATAGGTCCCGTTTGCCTGCAATGCGCTGGTCAGGGCGTTGCGGGCCCGGCAGAGGACGATTCCGCAGTCATATCCAGCATTCAGCGTTTTGTGGGCATCCACAGACCAGGAATCCGCCTTTTCCAGTCCGGCGGTCAAGTGCCGCTGCTTTCTGGATGCTGCCGCCCAAAGGCCGAATGCTCCGTCAATGTGGACCCAGGCTCCTGCTGTCCTCGCCCGGTCACAGAGTTCGTTAATCGGGTCAAAGCTGCCGCCGCAGACATGGCCTGCCTGCAAAATCAACAATGTGTGTGCGTCCAGTTCCGGGACCTGCTGCGGGTCTATCCGGCCATAGTGGTCCACGGGAACGACTTCAATTTCCCGACGTCCGATGCCAAGAACCGAGAGTGCGGCAAAGACGGCGGAGTGTGCGCCAGCCCCCATGACCACGCGGATGGGCGGCGCATTCCGCAGTCCCATTTGGGGGAGGTCGTATCCCTGCCGCCGCAGGAGTTCGTTTCTGGCGGCGGAAAGAGCGCAGATAAGTGCGTTGGACGAGCCTGTCACAAGCCCCATAGCCGTTCCCTGCTCCAGGCCCAGCAACTGCACAATCCAGCGTTCGCAGAGGTTCTCCAGCTTTGCGGCAGTAGGGGACATGACATAAAGGGCGGTATTTTGATTCCAGACATCTGTCAGCCATTGGGCGGCATGAGCCACGGGGAGAAGTCCACCGTTGACAAAACCAAAATACCGCCCGCCGGTTATTCCGGTTGTTCCGGGTGAGCCAATCTCATGTAAACTCCGCATAACAGCGGCGGCATCTGTCCCGGCAGCGGGCAGTTCCCCATCAAATGTGTCCAGAGCCTGTATGGACGATTTGCCCGGGAACGGGGGCCTCTGGCTGGCCGTCTGGATATAATCGCAGGCATACCGCGCCGTCTGATTCAATAATTCGCTGTACTGTTCTATCTCTTTCGATAGCATTCGCGCTGCCTCCTTCTTGCATTTTCTCTGTCAACAGTATATTATAAAAAGTAAAATAAATAAAATAAATATTTATAATATAATTATGCAGAAAGGTTATTTGAAGATGAACCGGTACTTTGCACTTCAAAAGATTGTGGAATATGGCAGCTTCACCAAAGCCGCGGATGTGCTTGGCTATACACAGCCTGCTTTAAGCCAAATGATTGCCTCGCTGGAAAAGGAACTTTCTATTAAACTGCTTTACCGTTCCCGCTATGGAATCCATCTGACCATAGAGGGGGAACGGCTGTTTCCCTCCATTCAGGCAGTTGTCTCGCAGTACCAGTCCATGCAGGAGATTGCAAAGGAAATCCGGGGGCTGGATTCGGGTACGGTCCGTATCGGGACACTTTCCAGTATCTCCTGCCACTGGCTCCCGAAACTGATCAAGGAGTTTCAGGCGAGGTATCCGAATATCAGGTTTATCCTGCATCAAGGGGACAATAACAGCATTCCCGCATGGGTCAAAACCGGCGAGGCAGACTTTGGGTTTGTAAATCTTGATGTACTCTCCAATGTCAAAGCAACATTTGTGAAAGAAGGAGAATACCGGGCAATTTTGCCGCTGCATCATCCTTTGGCCAATGCGCCTTATGTTACATTGGAGGAGCTTGTAAAAGAACCGTTTTTGGTGATCGAAGAAGGAAGCCTGAGTAAACCATTGGAAGCTTTTCGGCAAAAAGGCCTAGAGCCAGTTGTCCGGCTGCGGGTCCATGACGATTATTCCATTATGTCAATGGTGGAATCCGGCCTTGGGGTCAGCATTTTGCCGGAACTGGTTTTGCTGAAAACCAATTATCAAATTGCCATTTTGCCAATAAAACCAACTATCACAAGGAAAATGGGCCTTGTGATGAAAGAGAAAAATGCCCTGCCGATTGCCAGCAAATACTTTATTGACTTCCTGTTTGTGCATATAGACGATTTGCCATGATAAAACCAGAAGTGTAGTTTATGGATTTATTCTGCTTGGAAGATATGCCATTTCTTTACTGCTATTTGTGAAAGCACTGGCCCTGGAAAATCCCGTTTTCTTTTAAATATCCGGCCAGGGAGTTTAAAGTAAGCCGTTTGTTGGCGCTCCACATGGGGGCGGTCAGCAAAGACTTTGGACCGTCTCCGCTTAAACGGTGAATGACGGTTTCCGGCGGAAGAAGCTGGATGCATTGCCCTACCAGACTTAAGTAGTCCGGAAGGGACATGGTTTCAAAAGCATGCTGTTTGTAGAGAAAGTCCAGATCGGTGCCTTTTAATACGTGCAGAAGCTGTAACTTTATGCCGTCGATCCGGATGTCCGCCAGATAACGGATAGTGTCCAGCATGTCTTCTCTGGATTCCCCGGGAAGGCCTAAAATCACATGGACGATGACTGTGAGGCCAGCCTCCTTTAACCGCCTGTGAGCATCCTCGAACACAGAAAGTCCATAGCCGCGGCGGATAAAAGCTGCGGTTTTTTCGTGGATAGTCTGGAGGCCCAGCTCCACCCAGACCGGCTTTTGTTCATTGAGCCGGGAGAGAAGAGCCACCGTTTCCGGGGGCAGACAGTCAGGTCTTGTACCGATGGACAGGGCGCAGATTTCCGGAAGGGCAATGGTTTCTGAAAAAAGCGATTCCAGATAGGAAAGGGGCGCATAGGTGTTCGTGTAGGACTGGAAGTAGGCGATATACGCCCCGTCTGCTTCAGAGATTTTTTTTGACACCCGCTTTTTTGCCTGTTCCACCTGTTCCTTCACGGACCGGTTTTTGGGGGCGGCAAAATCGCCAGATCCTCCGGCACTGCAAAAGATACAGCCTCCGGTTCCCAAGGTACCGTCACGGTTAGGACAGGTCATGCCTCCATCCAGGGCCAGCTTATATACTTTTTTCCCAAAGGTTTCCTTTAAGTGAAAGTCCAGGGAATGGTACGGCTTTTGGTTCCAGTCTGTCACGATATTTCTCCTTTTTTTAACAAACTATTGCAAGGCGGATTAAAGGTATTATATAATGAGGGCAGGCTGGTTTGCAAGAAGGAGAACTGGTAATCCCATGGAAAAGGAGTAATTTTATGGAAGCAAAAGCGCTTTTGGAGAAATTAAATGGAAAAAAGGCAGAGGAATTTTTGGAACAAATGTACGGAACGGACGGCGTTTCGGAAAACAGGGGGCGTTATGTTCATGTGATGGAGGAATTTGAAAAGGCCTTTGGGAAAACAGATATGAGCCTGTTTACCTCCGCGGGCCGCACGGAAATCAGTGGCAACCATACGGATCATAACCATGGAAAAGTTCTGGCCGGAAGCATCAATCTGGACTGTGTGGCCGCTGCCGCTGCCAATGGAACAGATGAGGTCCGCATCATCAGCGAAACCTATAATCAGAAATTTACCATCCGTCTGGACGATTTAAAGCCCAGTGAAAAGATGGCCGGGACCATCGACCTGACAAAGGGAATGCTGGCCGGGTTTAAAGAGATGGGCCATGCTATCGGAGGGTTTGACGCATATATTACAAGCAATGTGATCAGCGCTGCCGGAGTCAGCTCCTCCGCATCCTATGAAATGTTAATCTGTTCCATGGTCAATACGTTTTTTAATGACGGAGCCATTGATGTGGTTACATATGCCCATGTGGGGAAATACGCGGAGAACAATTTCTGGAACAAGGCCTCCGGCCTCCTGGATCAGATGGCATGTGCCGTGGGAGGCATGATTACCATCGACTTTAAGGATCCTTTAAAGCCGGTAGTGGAAAAACTTGATTTTGATTTTGGTTCTCAGAATCACAGCCTGATTATCGTTCAGACAGGTAAGGGGCATGCAGATTTAAGCGAAGAGTATTCCTCGATTCCGGCCGATATGAAAAAGGTGGCGGCCGTATTTGGAAAGGAAGTCTGCGCTGATATTACAGAAGAAGAGGTCCTGGAAGCCGCTGCAAATGTGCGGGAAAAAGCGGGAGACCGCCCTCTGCTCCGCGCCCTTCACTTTTTTGAAGAAAACCGGCGTGTGGAGGCTGAAGTGGCAGCTCTCAGGGAAAATCGTTTTGAGGACTTTTTAAAGATTGTTACGGAGTCCGGAAATTCTTCCTGGAAATGGCTCCAGAACTGCTATGTGAGCGGAAGCACCGAGCAGGGTATCACCGCAGCTCTGGCTCTTACTGAGCTTTTCATCAGGAAAAAAGGCTGCGGCGCATGCCGGGTACATGGCGGAGGATTTGCAGGTGTCATCATGGTAATGCTCCCCAATGCAGTTGTGGATGAATATATCACCTATATTGAAAAAGTCATGGGAGAGAAGAGCGCATACCGTATGAGTATCCGTCCCTATGGCGCTGTCTGTGTGGATTCCTATATAGAATAAATTATGATTGAATCTATCAGAAATGAGCTTCTTAAAAATGTGGACGAGTCTTACCGGAAGTTCCAGTCAGCACTGATTCCGGGAGTGGAAAACTTCCTGGGGGTCCGGCGTCCGGTGCTTCGGAAAATGGCTGCCGGGATCTTAAAGGAAGATGGTCGTGGTTTTCTGAAGGAAGCCGGACGAAACAGCTTTGAAGAGATTCTTTTGAGGGCCCTGGTTATTGGCGGGCTGTCAGCAGAAAAAGATGAGATTTTAAGGCTCACCGAAGAATTTATCCCCCAGATTACAGACTGGTGCATCTGCGATACTTTTTGCAATGGCTTAAAGGCGGCGAAGGAATACAGGGAGGAGTTCTGGGAGTTTCTCACACCGTACCTGACATCAGAAAAAGAGTTTGAGGCCCGGTTTGCCGCGGTGATGATTTTAGAGCACTATATCTGCGATTCCTGGATTGACAGAAGTCTTGGGGCTTTATATGAAATTCGCCAGGAGGGCTATTATGCACAGATGGCCGTGGCCTGGGCGTATTCCATGTGTTTTGTGAGATATCCGGAGAAAACGGAAAGATTTTTAGGGGAACACAGGCTTTCGGCATTCACGTATAAAAAAACCATAGCAAAGATAAATGATTCGCTCCCTGTACCCAGGGAGGAGAAGGAACGAATTAAAAAATACGGTTTCGGAACCAGCGTCCGGGACCGGAAATAAATATATGTAATGGAGGAAATGGTATGTTGTACAGACAGTTTATGGAGCTATTTGATATTTTGGACAGCGCTTCTGCGTCCGGAGCCCGGGTGGTGGAGTATTTCCGCTCCATCGTGCCGGATTGTCAGGCAGAGACGTATCCCCTTGCAGGGCCTAAGGGTCACACCGATATGGTGCGGATTCTGATTCCCGGAAAAAACGGTAAGTCTGGCAAAGGAACGGCAAAGACTATGGGAATTTTAGGCCGTCTTGGCGGTCTCGGCGCCAGACCGGAACAGCTTGGTTTTGTTTCTGACGGTGACGGCGCCATTACGGCTCTGGCAGTGGCTGCCAAGCTTCTGGATATGCAGAAAAAAGGGGATTTTCTCGAGGGAGATGTGTTTATCTCCACTCATGTATGCCCGGATGCTCCCACGACGCCCCACGAGCCGGTTCCGTTCATGGGTTCCCCGGTGGAAACCTGGCAGGTAAATAAAGAAGAGGTGACAGACGGTCTGGACGCCGTTTTGGTGGTGGATACCACAAAGGGTAACCGAATTATCAACCACCGCGGATTTGCTATCTCGCCTACGGTGAAAGAGGGGTATATTTTAAGAGTCAGTGAAGACCTTCTGGATATTATGGAAACCACTACCGGAAAGCTGCCCAAAGTATTTGCCCTGACCCAGCAGGATATTACTCCTTACGGCAATGGCCTGTTCCATTTAAACAGCATTCTTCAGCCAGCCACAGCCACAAAGGCCCCGGTGGTGGGGGTCGCAATTACCACAGAAACCACAGTGGCCGGATGTGCGACGGGAGCCAGTCATCTGGAGGACATGGAGGATGCCGCCAGGTTTATGCTGGAAGCCGCAAAATCCTTTGGCCGGGGGAAGTGTACTCTGTATGATCAGGAAGAATTTGAAAAAATTCTGAAACTTTATGGCCCCATGGGACATTTCCAGACTCTGGGAAATCAGTAACCGATATTGTTCAAAACCGGACGAAAATTGCTTCACAAGCCAGCCTGGCGTCTGTTTTCGTCCGGTTTTCCGCATCCTGTGAACGATAACCATCAATTGTCGTAATGTGTCGAAAAAAATCTGGAAAAGAATACCATTTTTTTAAATGTCTGATAAAATCATATTTGGAAGGAGGTCTTTCAAATATGAAGATGGACGATTTTGAAGAGTATCTACGAGGAACGAATTTGTCAGAAAATACAATCGCTTCTTACAAATTCGCAGTAAAACAATACTTCCAGCAATTCGATACGGTGTCGAAAAGAAAGCTGAGAGACCACAAAATATGGCTGATCGAATCCTACAAGCCCAAAACTGTGAATTTGAGGATTCGGGCCATTAATTGTTATCTGGACAGTATTGGAAAGGGGGAATGGAAGTTACAGTTTGTTAAAGTACAGCAGAAAGCATTTCTGGAGAATGTGATCAGCGAAGCCGACTATGAATATTTTAAGAACTGCCTGAAGCAGGATAATGAAATGTTCTGGTATTTCGTAGTGCGGTTTATGGCGGCCACTGGCGTCAGGGTCAGCGAGCTGGTTCAGATTAAGGCAGAGCATGTACAGGTGGGATATCTGGATTTGTATTCCAAGGGTGGAAAGCTGAGACGGATTTACATCCCCCAATCACTCCGTGAGGAGGCCTTGGCCTGGTTGAAAGAAAAAAAACAGGCCAGTGGCTTTCTTTTTTTAAACAAACAGGGGAAGCGGATTACGACAAGGGGAATTGCCGGCCAGCTTAAGGTTATGGCCCTGCGGTACGAGATCGATCCGGCAGTGGTATATCCCCATTCCTTCCGTCACCGGTTTGCCAAAAGCTTTCTGGAACGGTTCAATGATCTGGCCCTGCTGGCGGATCTGATGGGCCATGAAAGTATTGAAACCACAAGAATTTATTTAAGGAGAACCAGTACGGAGCAGCAGGCCATTGTGGACCGGGTGGTGGACTGGTAAAAATTAATAAATTCGTCAGAAAAATGTTCGGTTCGCCCGGGGAAAAAGTTTGACAGGAACCTACAATCTTTGATAAAATAAAATCCGCAGTGTGATCTTAAGCGGAGAGTTTTTTATGTAACAGGGCGCGTTTCCTGTTGCATCATAAAGTCTGGTTCCCGGTAACCGGGAGATGGAGAATATAAATGACGGATGAAGAGAAAGTAACAGAGAAAAAAACAAAAAAGCAGCCGGGAAATAATATTAAACGGCTGAAGGAGATTAAAAAGAAAAAAACACAGGGAATCTCCATGAAGTATATGGCCATGGCAGGCGTGGCAGTCGCAGTAGTCACATCGGTCGCGATTGCAGGTGGAATTCTGGCAAAAGGCAGGGAAGCAGGCGGCAGGTCCATGAAGGTGGAAACCGTGGCGGCGTCCCTGGAAACCACAGCCCCTCAGGAAACAGAAGCGGCAGAACCCATGTCCATCGTACTGGAAACTACTCTTTCCAATGAGGAGATTGCCAAAAAAGAGCACGATGAGGCAGTACAAAAGGTCCTGGACGGCTATGCAAACCTTGGCGTTGCAGAGGTTTCCGGGTATCTGAATGTGAGAAAGACCCCGGAAAATTTCGGCGAGGTGATTGGCAAGCTGCAAAAAGGAGCAGCCTGTGAGATCGTGGACACATCCACTGACGGCTGGTATAAAATTTCCTCCGGCGGGGTTACGGGATATGTGCGCTCTCAGTATGTATATACGGGAGATAAGGCCAGGGAAGTAGCCGCGGAAAACGTAGAAGAGCGTGCGGTGGTTCAGGCGGAGAAGCTGAATGTCAGGGCCGCGGCAAGTCAGGATGGCGAGATTGTCGGACAGGTGTTAAAAGATGAGCGCTATGTGGTAAGGGGTATGGAAAATGGATGGGTCCAGATTGACGACGGTTTTATTTCCGCTGATTATGTGACTGTGCGTTATGCCCTTAATGAAGCAAGAAAACAGGATATGCGGACCACGGTGCTGAGTCTTTATGATACCCTGGGCGTTTCCAATGTAAGCAACTATTTAAATGTCCGCGACAATCCCAGCGAGAGTGACGGTAAGATCATTGCAAAGCTTCCCAGTAATGCGGGATGTGATATTCTGGACACCTCCACCGATGGATGGTACAAAATCCGCTCCGGTAAAATTACAGGTTATGTAAAGTCTGAATACATACTGACCGGACAGGAAGCCCAGGATAAAGCCATGCAGGTGGCAAAGCTCATGGCGATCACCAATACCGATGGCGTCAATGTCCGTGCAGAACCGAATACCAATTCCACAATCTGGACGCAGCTTTCCAACAATGAAAGATTTCTGGTTTCCAAACAGCAGGACGGCTGGGTGGAAATCGAGCTGGATGATTCGGAAGCGTTTATTTCCAGCGACTTTGTGGATGTAAAATATGCCCTCAACGAGGCCATTAAATATACCCCGGTGGTTGCGGCGGATACGAAGCCATCCGGCCAAACTACATCCAGGCCGTCCGGAGGAACTACATCCAAGCCATCCGGAGGAGGAAACAAGTCGCCGAACAATGGCGCGGCAGGCTCCAGTGCAGGAAGCGTTTCCTCAAAGAGAGCGCAGATTGCCAATTATGCGGTGCAGTTTGTGGGCAACCCCTATGTATGGGGAGGAACCAGCCTGACCAATGGTGCGGATTGCTCTGGTTTTACCATGTCCGTTATGGCTCATTTCGGTGTATCCCTGCCCCACAGCTCGGCGGCTCAGGCAGGCTGCGGACGCTCCATTACCTCCAGCCAGATGCGGCCAGGTGATCTGGTATTTTATTCAGGAAGCGGCGGTGGAATCAACCACGTGGCACTTTATATCGGAAACGGACAGGTGTGCCATGCATCCAGCTCAAAGACAGGTATTAAGATTTCCACCTGGAATTACAGAAGTCCGGCTAAGATCGTAAATGTTCTGGGAGATTAGCGGATACTTGTATGCACCATTTTTTGGATGTCCCATATGATAAAGTACAGACCTTAATAATTAAAGGAGATTTATCATATGAGTAATTGTAGAAATAATTGTTCATGCAACAGATGGGATAACACAAATTCTTCCGGTTTTGTCGGCGGAGCCGTAGCTGTGACGACTGAATGCTGCGAAACAAATAATTCCTGCGGTTGTGGCGGGAGAAACAATTCCTGTGGCTGCCGAAATAATTCCTGCTGGTGCGGAAGCAATTCCTGCGGCTGTCGGAATAATTCCTGCTGGTGCGGAAACAATTCCTGTGGCTGCCGGAATAATTCCTGCTGGTGCGGAAACAATTCCTGTGGCTGCCGGAATAATTCCTGTAATTGCCGGAATAATTCCTGCTGGTGCGGTTCCTGCACCTGCGAATGTTACCAGGCAGGTTTCAGACGCGGCTTTGAAGATGGAAAAAGCAACGGCTACAATCTTGGTTACAAGGCCGGATACGATGCCGGGTATAATGCCGGATACCGCGCCGGTTACAATGCAGGTTATGAGGAAGGCTGCCGGAATTGCTCCGCAGCAGCCGGTGTGATTACTGCCGGCAGCAATGTGTCGGGTGCTTTCACAGAGGGCTGCGGCTGCACTCAGACTGTTTCCGCCAATACGGGATGCAACTGTAATGAGAATACCGTTTCCAATTCCGGCTGCGGCTGTATTACGATCTGCTAAAATTTTTGATAACAGTTCAGCCCTGCGAAGATTTCTGGTAAAAAAGCGTTGAAACTTGTTTTCATAAGCGTTTTTTACCTGGAGTCTTCATAAGGCAGACACCACAAGCTTCTTGTCCGCGGTACGCGGGCAAGAAGCTGCAAGGCTGAACTGTTACAATTTTTGATGTCAATGAATCCGTGCCGGAATATATTTTCCAGTACGGATTTTTAGTAACAGTTCAGATAGCCTGAACTGTTACCGCATACGGCCAATTAAAATCGCTTCGCGATAGGCCGTATGCCCGCGACCATTACGTTTTCATACGGTCAGCGCGGTGAACGCGCAGACCTATCTGAACTGTTACGATTTTTAACTATGAAAATTTCTTTAAAATACATTTTTTAGCATAATTTCCGGACAATCTCCATATATTGTAAGCAGATGGCACCTGAGTGCCAAAAGAATAAGACAGGAGATGGTGAAATTATGGCAAGAGGCGTGAGAAGAAGCCAAAGAGAAAAACTGGAGGAAAAGCTGATTTCTGTGGAAGAGGCAATTACCCGGTACGGGGAATGTCTGGAAAAACTGAAAAATGAAAAAAGGGAGATAGAGGAAGAGCTGGAGCGGCTGGAAATTGCAGAGCTCTCGGCAATTTTAAGAGAAAAGCATCTTTCTGTTAATGATGTGAAAGTCATGGTAAACCAGGCAGGGTGAGAAATCACTCTCCTGGTTTTTTACTTATGGGTAAAAACTGCAAGAATTCTTAAGTGGAAAATTTTGCTGTCCTGTGGTATTCTGAAGGAAGAAGAAAGAAAGGACTGTATAGAGATGAATCAATGGAACAAATATTTAAAGCGGGTTTCACAGGCGGCAGCAGGCGGGGCCCTGGCTCTGGCTGTTATGGTGTTTCCTGTATATGCGGATACGGTGTATGTGAAAGCTGACATGCTGAATTACAGAAGCGGTCCGTCCCTGGAAAGCAGTGTCTTGGGGACTCTGAGACTGGGAACAAAGGTGGAACGGACCGAAAATAACGGGGAATGGAGTTTAGTGGAGGTAAACGGCAGGACATGCTATGTAGCCAGCCGGTACCTTTCCGGTCAGGCACCTGCCATGGGACAAAAGGCGGCGGATTCCGGGAAGGCGGTCTCACAGACTCCGGAGGAAAGTCCTTATGTGGACAAGTCGTGGAATGTGACTTTAAAAAGTGAATATGCCTATGGCTCTTTTTCGAAAATAAACAGCGGATCCGCCATTTACTATCAAAATGGGAGAGAAAACCGGAAAGGAAAGACTGTCTGCGTCAATGCGGGCCATGGAACAAAGGGCGGTGGCTCTGTAAAGACTCAGTGTCATCCGGATGGCAGCGCCAAGGTTACGGGCGGGACCACAAATGCGGGAGCCGTCACGGCTGTGGCCGTTTCATCCGGCATGACTTTTTCTGATGGAACAGCAGAGAGCGCCGTGACTCTCCAGATGGCGAAGATACTGAAAAACAGACTGCTGGAAGAGGGGTATGATGTGCTGATGATCCGGGAAGAAAGCGATGTTCAGCTTGACAATGTGGCCAGAACCGTGATTGCCAATAACAACGCAGACATTCATCTTGCTCTTCACTGGGACTCCACAGAGAAAGATAAAGGATGCTTTTTCATGAGCGTTCCAAGCAACAAGACATACAGGGCCATGGAGCCGGTGGCCAGTCACTGGCAGTCCCACAATGCCCTGGGAACCAGTCTGATTGAGGGGCTTAAGACGGCCGGAAACAAAATTTTTTCTTCCGGAGCCATGGAAATGGATTTAACCCAGACTTCCTATTCCACCATTCCCAGCGTGGATATTGAACTGGGGGACAAAGCTTCCTCCCATACAGATGCGGTGTTAGAAAAGCTGGCAGAGGGTCTGGTCATGGGGGTGAACCAGTATTTTGATTCGGCGGCCGGAGCGAAGTAGGAGCATCGGACGAACAATAAAGGGGGCAGTCGGAAAATAGACAGCTTCCTTTACAAAAATTATTCCAGAAGATATCCGGCTTTGTAGGAGCATTCCAGATAGCTTGGATTCTGGTAGTAGAGGTCTGTGCTGAAATTCGAAATTTCATCACAGATAAAGGAAGTAAACAAATCCATCATTTCCTTGATCTCTTCTCCTGGCTTTGCACAATCTTCAATTATAATGCTGTACAGCTTCCCAATGTCTATGAAACTGGGAATTGTGTATTTGCAGCCGGTAATCGTGTCAAAATTCCCCTGGGGAATGTGGTACTGTTCTATGATCTCGTCACTGACCTGCTCAAAGCTGAGACAATGGTTTACCTCTGCATCATAGAGCTGCTTTTTCAGGCCGCTTTCCCCCAGGGCTTTTGCAATAACACCTCTTTGGTTGGTGGTTTTTCGAGCTGTATATTCAATCAGAGAGCATACATAAAAGAAATCATTTCTCTCTTTTTCTGTCATAAATCACTTCACTCCTTTCAAAAGTAAGGCAGTTTAATGACGATAATGTGTGGAAACTGATCTGGTGAGTTGGATATTTGAATTCTGCCAGTGCCCAGAACTGCTTTCGCGTGATACGACCGGTAAGGAAGTCATTTACATAATTCCAAACTGTATCGTTAGCCATGGGGCCTTCTACAATGTCATAAGAGTGAGTCTCCCCATTTCTGCATCTGGCGATAAAGTCCAGCCATTCATCGGATATTCGTTCAAATTTTAATATGTGCAGATTAGTGTTGGGTTCATAGCTATAATAGTTTATGACGGGTTCTCCTGTTCCACGGTTTGCCCAGCGTATGGCTTGTTCCAGATTATTTGTACAATAAAATCCCCAGGAAAAATCTTTTGTATATTTTGCTTTCCTTATCTCGGGAAATTCTACGCATTCTTTACTTGCATGATAAAGCAGCATTCGTTTCACCTCGTATTTTCCATTTTAACAAACCATCTCCCGTTTGTCCAGAGTGCCTGTAAATAGAGCAGATCTGACGGGCAAACTTATTTGATGACCATTCATAATGGAATCTTCCGGAGCTTTTCCCATGCTGCCATAATCTGCGAGATCATATGCCCGATCTGTATCAGATAATAAATGGTTCTGTTTCTATCGGGTTTTCTATACAAGTGATTTGAACATAATAAGACAAGGGTTTTCTTCATCCCACATCTCTGTCAAAGTGATAAGCGGCTCAAAACCAATACTTTTATAAAATTTACGGGTCTGTGCATACGGTTCAAAAACAACAGTATCACTTAACGTCTTAACAATCACATATTTGCATCCTTTTTGGATAAAGTATGCTTGAACAACATGATAAAGAGCTTTTCCTACGCCCTTACGTTGGTATTCCGGGTGAACACCACATACAAATATGTCGCCTGTATGCCGATAATGCGTTTTTACCGCAAAAAAACCTATACATTTATCAGTATTACAGAATGCCGCATAATATGGAAGTTCCTTAACATTTTCTACATACTCATTGAGAGCTTTTTTATTTCCGAACCATTCTGGTAACTTTTGTTCACGGGGGCCATCTTCTTGTCTGTCTTAAGACGGAATTCCGAAAAAGGAAAAATAATATAAATGTTACAGTTCTTATGGTTTCAGGTAAAATCCTTCACAATCTTAATATATTCCCTGGCATAGGAGGGGAGATAACTGCCGCGCCGGAACGCGGCGACAAAGTCCACGGTGACACAGGGGGAGCCTACGGAAAAGCAGGCAATTTTTTCGGCGGGCCGGACATATTTTAAATGGGTTTCGGTGACGAAGCAGCACCCATAGCCGTTGGCGGCCAGCATGACTGCTGCCGGGATGTTGCTGGTTTGCAGCTTGATCTTCGGCGTTATGTTGTATTCCTTAAAAATCTGGTCAACAGTCTGGCGGGTTCTCTGGCCCGGGATCTGCATAATGAACGGTTCCTCTGCCAGAAGCCCCAGATCAATCCATGGATGTCTGCAGCCTTCCTTTTGGATTCCCCTGCCGGAGAGGGGATGGGAGGCGGGCATCACCAGGAGGACTTCTTCATGACTGATAATTTCAAAGTCAATGTCCGGGCTTTTCACCGGCAGGTTGAAAAAGGCCAGATCCGCTTCACTGTTTAAGATCATTCCCTCCAGGAGGCTGGAACGGGCTTCCAGAATGTCGATGCGGACATTTGGAAAACGCTCATTGAAAACAGGGAGCGTACAGGGAAGCATATAGGTCCCCCTCATGGTGGGAAAGGCAATTTTTAAGGCACCGCGGCTGTTTTTTATGATATCATCCATCTCCAGATCCAGCTCTTTTTTGAGGGTCAGGATTTCCGATGCCTTTGCCACATACCGTTCCCCTGTGTAGGTCAGTACAAAACGGTGTCCCAGCTTTCGGAACAGTTTTTGTCCCAGTTCCATTTCCAGATTCTGGAGAAATTTCGTAAGCGTCGGCTGTGTAATATATAAAGAATCGGCAGCCTTTGTAATATTCTGATATTTGGCAATCGCCAGTACATAGGTCAAATCTTTAAAATCCATGATTTCCCTCCCAAAGTCCAATCGTTTCAGATAACACAAGTATAGCATAAATCATTCCAAAAAACTATTATTTTAATGAAAAAGATGAATTTTACTTATTCCTGCCTGTGAGGTATGATGGACATAGAAAAAATAAGTGGGGAGTAATTCAGCAGAAAAGCATGGGAAAAGAGGGAAAGCGATGGTAAAGTTATACGATTCGGGTGTTTATTTGCTTGAGGGAAAAGCGCTGGTGCCCGAAAGGGAAGCATCCAAAAGACCCGGATTTGAAAAGGAGGAGAAGAAAAAAGGAACGATCACGTATCAGATTCTGAAAGAGCACAATGTGAATGGGGACATGGAGAACTTAAAGATCAGATTCGATGCGATCACAAGCCATGATCTGACCTATGTGAACATCATCCAGACGGCCAGAGCATCCGGGCTGGAGCGGTTTCCGCTCCCCTATGTGCTGACCTGCTGCCATAACAGTCTGTGTGCTGTCGGAGGCACAATCAATGAGGATGATCATGTATTCGGACTGACGGCGGCGAAGAAATATGGAGGAATCTATCTTCCGCCCCATATGGGGGTGATCCATCAGTATATGCGGGAGACTATGGCCGGGGGAGGAAAGATGATCCTTGGCTCCGATTCCCATACCCGCTACGGAGCGCTGGGGACGCTGGCCGTGGGAGAAGGGGGCGGCGAGCTGGTGAAGCAGCTTTTGGGACAGACCTGGGATTTGAAGTATCCGGAGGTGGTTGCCGTTTATCTTGACGGGAAGCCGAATCCCGGCATTGGTCCCCAGGATATCGCCATTGCCATTGTGTCTGCCGTATTTAAAAACGGTTATGTAAAAAATAAGGTCATGGAGTTTGTCGGGCCCGGCGTGTCGTCTATGAGCACGGATTTTCGAAACGGCATCGACGTCATGACAACTGAGACGGCATGTCTTTCCTCTGTCTGGCGGACGGATGGAGATACGGAGGTATTTTTAAAGGCCCATGGCCGCGGAGAAGATTTTAAGGAGCTGAATCCGGAGGATCTGGCATATTATGACGGCTGTATCTACATTGATTTGAGCACCATACACAGCATGATTGCCCTGCCGTTCCATCCTTCCAATGGATATGAGATTCGTGAGCTGAATGAGAACATGGAGGATATCCTTCATAAGGTGGAAGAGGACGCAGGAAAGCTCTTAAAAAATAAGAATATTTGCCTGAATCTTCAGGAAAAGGTAAGAGATGGGGCCTTATACGCAGATCAGGGAACCATTGCCGGCTGCTCCGGCGGTACTTATTCCAACATTATGGAGGCGGCTTACCTGCTGGACGGAAAAGGAACCGGGACGGATATTTTCAATCTGAGCGTATATCCCGGCAGCCAGGCCGTCATGCTGGCGCTTCTTAAAAAGGGAGCCATTGAAACGCTGATTTCCGCCGGCGTTACGGTACGCACCGCGTTCTGCGGTCCCTGCTTCGGAGCCGGTGACACGCCGGCGAACGGGGGACTTTCCATCCGCCACACCACAAGAAATTTCCCGAATCGGGAAGGCTCCAAACCGGGGAACAATCAGGTGGCCAGCGTGGCGTTGATGGATGCCCGTTCCATTGCAGTTACTTCTATAAATAAAGGAAGAATTACGGCCGCGGATGAGTGGGGATATGAGTTTAAGTGCCCGGATTATGAGTTTGACCCGAAAGCCTATGAACAGAGAGTTTACCAGGGGTTTGGAAAGGGAAATATAAATGAGCCGCTGGTGAGCGGGCCGAATATTACGGACTGGCCGGAGTTTCCGCCCTTAAATGAACACATGCTTTTAAAGGTATGTGCATATATTACGGATCCGGTGACGACAACCGACGAGCTGATTCCGTCCGGGGAAACCGGTTCGTTCCGCTCCAATCCGATGAAGCTTGCGGAATATACCCTGAGCCGCCGCGTTCCCGGGTATGTGGAAAAGGCGAAGGCCGTAATGGGTATGGAAAGGGAAAGAAAAGCCGGAACCTGCCCGCAGGAGGTACAGAAGGTTTTGGAGCGGATCCATGAAATCCCGGGGTTTGAGACGGTTAGGGAGGAAACGATTGATCTCTCCAGTACAATTTACGCGGTAAGGCCAGGAGACGGCTCCGCCCGGGAACAGGCGGCTTCCTGTCAGCGGGTGCTCCTTGGGGGAGCCAATATCGCGGCGGAGTACGCCACAAAGAGATATCGCTCCAATTTGATCAACTGGGGAATGATACCGTTCCTTCTGGATGGACCGGCAGATTTTGAGGATGACGATTATATTTTTATTCCGGATATCCGAAAGGCTGTGGACGGGGATATGAAGAGGATTCCGGCATATGTGATGGGAACAAAGATTAAGGGATTGTCCCTTTCGATGGAACCGATGACGGAGGAGGAGAAGGAAATTCTCCGGTGCGGGTCTCTGATCAACTACAACAGGAGGTAAGGTTATGTGGAAAGAAAAGCTGTATCAAAGCATTGATGACGCGGCTTTGGAGCTGTTTCTGATGTCCGATGATATTTTTGATCATCCGGAAGCGGGAATGGAAGAGTACCATGCCATGGGTCTGCTCACGGACTGGCTGGAAAAGGAAGGCTTTGCCGTGGAACGGGGAGTCGCGAAGGTGGAAACTGCCTTTCGGGCTGTTTTCAAGAACGGAGAGGGCGGTCCCAACATCGGACTTCTCTGCGAATATGACGCGCTGCCGGGAATCGGCCATGCCTGCGGCCATCACATGCAGGGGCCGTGTATTTTGGCGGCGGCGAAAGCCCTTAAGGAGTCGGCGGGAGATCGGCCATACACGGTCACTGTATATGGAACGCCGGCGGAGGAAAGCGTCAGCGGAAAAATTAAGATGATTCAGAACGGATGTACCTTTGAGGAATTGTCTGTGGCCTTTATGATGCACGGAGGCCCGGCCACCCAGGTGGATGTGAAATCTCTGGCAAATTCCAAATTCCGTGTCATCTACCATGGCGTCAGCTCCCATGCGGCGATGCAGCCGGAAAAGGGAAGAAGCGCCCTTGACGGTCTGATTCTTGCGTTTCAGGGAATTGAATTTTTGAGGGAGCATGTAAATTCCGATGTAAGAATCCATTATACGGTGACGAACTGTGGCGGGACGCCTGCCAATGTGGTCCCGGCCCGTGCGGAGGCCAGCGTCTATGTCCGTTCCTATAACCGTACCTATCTGGATACGGTCATTGAACGCTTTAAAAAGGTTCTGAAAGGGGCCGCAATGATGACGGAGACCGAAGTGGAGATTGTGGAAGAGAAGAAGGTGGATAACAAAATACCGGTCCATTCGCTGAATGAGCTGCTGATGAAGCAGGCCCATGAGGTGGGAGCGCCAAGAATCCGTCCGGTCAGAGAAAAAACGGGTTCCACGGACTTTGGAAATGTTATGCACCGCATTCCCGGCACCTGCGCCCGGGTCGCATTTGTGGGAGAGCAGGCTGCATCGCATTCCCAGGAATATCTGGATGCCGGCAAGACAGAGGAAGCTCATCATGCGATTCTCTATGGAGCCAAAATGATCGCGGGAGCTGCCCGGGAGCTGATTGACCAGCCGGAGCTTTTAGAGGCGGTCCAGAAAGAATTCCAGGAAAATCTGAGAAAGGAAACCACGGAATTCTGATCGGTTTTGTAACAGGAAAAAAGAAAAATATAAGAAACAGGGGAGAAACGATGGGAAAGAAAACCTTTAAGATGCCGCATTCATTTGTAATTGTTTTTATGCTTTTAATTGCAGTATCGATCATGACATATCTGATTCCTGCAAACGAATACGACCGCGAAAAGACGGCGGCCGGCAATACGACTGTAATTGTAGAATCCTACCACCCGACAGAGGGGGAAGCGGTTCCCGTGTGGAAAATCCCGAATTATATCATGAAGGGACTCACCAAGCAGGCGGATATTATCTTTCCGCTACTGGTAATCGGTGGTTCCCTGGAGGTGATTCTTGCAACGGGAATGTTCCATGCCTACTGCGGGATGATGGCGCGAAAGTGTAAGGGAAAGGAAAAGTTGTTCATACCGGCCATTCTTCTGATCTTTGCTCTTATCGGAATCACCCAGTCCACCAACAAATTTATCGGTTTTGCACCGCTTGGAGTGATGCTGGCGGCGACTCTCGGGTATGACGCTATTGTGGGAGTGGCAATTGTGCTTCTGGGCGTAGGCATCGGATTCTCCACAGGAGTCCTTGCACCGACCACGGCAGTTGCCCAGGATATTGCGGAGCTTCCGGCTTATTCCGGTATCGGGCTGCGTATCGTAAGTTTTGTTCTGTTCTATCTTCTTACTGCCGCGTACATTGTATGGTACGGGGAAAAATGTAAAAAAGACCCGACAAAAAGCGTGATCTACGGAGTAGAAGGAGTGAACAACTTTGACCTTTCCGGAACGCAGGTGCCGATTGATAAAAAACATCCCCTTGTCCTTCTTGTTTTCCTTGCTTCCTTCGGGGTGCTGATGTATGGCTGCGTGACCTGGGAATGGGGGATGGTGGAGACTGCCGTATGTCTGTTCTGGATGGCTTTTATCGGCGGACTTGTATACGGCTATAACCCAAGTAAGATTGCATCCATTTTCATAAAGGGCGCGAAGGGGATGACGCCAACCGCTCTGATCGTCGGCCTTGGCGCGACCGTAGCCCTGATTCTTTCCTCCGCAAAGGTTCTGGATACGGTTGTATACGGACTTGGCAACATGCTGTCTCTGTTCCCGAACTTTTTAAAACCTCCGGTCATGCTGCTTATGAATGTAGTTGTAAACGGCTTTGTTACCTCCGGAACCGGCCAGGCGGCAGTTGTGATGCCGGTGATGGCTCCCCTTGCCGACGTGGCGGGAATCACGAGACAGACGGCAGTCCTTGCCTATAAATTCGGCGACGGCTTCTGCAACTATGTTGTTCCCCATGCTTCCTCACTGATGGGGTTCCTTGGCGCCACTGGCATTGCCTATGACAAATGGATGAAATTCATGGGAAAATTATTTGGGCTGTGGATGCTCCTCGGGTCGGCGATCCTGATCGTTGCTTATGTGATTCAGTATACTTAAAAAGCATATTGCCCGGAAGAATCCGGGAGAAAGGAAAGATATGGGAAACAGAGACAGCCAGGTCTGTAAGCTTCCTGTCACGATTATGCGCGGCGGGACCAGCAAGGGAATATATCTTCTGGAGAGTGACCTTCCCGAAAACCGTGAGGAATGGGACGCCCTGTTTTTAAGGCTGATGGGGAGTCCGGACAGAAAACAGATTGACGGACTTGGCGGCGCCCAGTCGGTGACCAGTAAGATCGCTGTCATAAGCAAATCTTCCCGCCCGGACGCGGATGTGGATTATACTTTCGCCCAGGTGCCGGTGGATAAACCGTTTGTGAGTTATAAGGGAAACTGCGGGAACATTTCGTCCGGCGTGGGCCCCTTTGCCATTGAAAAAGGGCTTGTAAAGGCAAAAGAGGGAACCACTGTGGTCAGGATATACAATACCAATACAGATAAGATGATCCAGGCAGATGTAAATACCGTGGACGGGAAGGTTCTGTATGATGGAGATTATTCCATTGCCGGCGTTCCCAGCACAGCTTCTCCGATACGTCTGAAATTCATGGAGCCGGCGGGGACCCTGGGAAAGGGCCTCCTGCCGACAGGGCATACCGTCGATACGCTGGAGATCCCGGACTTCGGGCCGGTACAGGTTTCGATCATCGACGCTGCCAATCCCCTTGTGTTTGTAAGGGCGAAAGATCTGGGACTTGGCGGGAAAGAGCTTCCGGATGAACTGAACGCTTCCGGAGAAAAACTGGAGCTTCTGGAGAAGGTGAGAGGGATGGCAGCGGTGAAACTGGGACTCATCGACGATTATGAAAAATCAGCGTGGGAAACGCCGGGGATTCCGAAGCTGACTTTCGTTTCTGAGTCAGCGGATTACATCACTTCGGACGGAACCGAAATAAAAAAGGAAAGTATCGACCTTCTGTCCAGGATGATGTCCATGCAGAAAGCCCATCCCAGCTATGCCATGACAGGCGCCATGTGTACGGCCGCGGCAGCCGTGGTTTTGGGGAGCATTGTGAATCAGGTGCTTGCTGTCAATGCGGACACAAAGCTTATCCGGATTGGGCATGCCGGCGGGATTTTAGAATGCGGTGTGGATTATGAGGAAAACGGGGCGGTCCCTGTTATTAAAGATACCTTCGGTTTACGCACAGCGAACCTTCTTCTGGAAGGGACGGCCTTTCTGCGGATGCGGTAAAAGGATTTTGTGCTTTTGGGGCGATATGGCATGGAAGTTTATGTTTTTCACGGGGCTGGGGTTTAAAAACCCTCCTGCAGGCAATCTGCAGGAGGGTCTTCGACTTTTGAATCTTACATTATGTAATTCATGGAGCATATGGGAGTCGAACCCACGGCCTCAACAATGCGAATGTTGCGCGCTCCCAACTGCGCTAATGCCCCTTAATTGAAAAATGGAAGCAATGGGGCTCGAACCCATGACCTCTCGCGTGTGAGGCGAACGCTCATCCCGGCTGAGCTATGCTTCCAGATGTTCCCTCTGGAACGTAATTAAGAATAGCACTTTTAAAGAGAAATGTCAAGAGTGAAACAAAAGGCTTTCAGGAATGAGGTAACAGTTCAGCCATGCATCTTCTTGCCCGCGTACCGCGGACAAGAAGCGCCGGGCGTCCGCCCTATGAAGATTTA
>ERZ808044.309-NODE-309-length-61150-cov-6.799551_pt1 | contig 61150 bp, 50 predicted proteins | sample MGYA00380195_ERZ808044 | MGnify/ENA primary metagenome ERZ808044 (study PRJEB31490, sample SAMN06133423) | mouse gut metagenome | isolation source: Z7_2 | host: mice | place: China: Chengdu | collected 2015-05 ...
GTTATCAACACCATTGAAGATATTGCGTTCCAGACTAACATTTTGGCCTTGAATGCCGCTGTTGAGGCTGCGCGCGCAGGTGTTGCAGGTAAGGGATTTGCTGTGGTTGCGGACGAGGTACGTAGCTTGGCCAGCAAGTCTGCCAAGGCGGCCAAGAGTACTGCTGCGCTGATTGAAGACACTGTTTCAGCGGTTAAGGAGGGGCTTGACCTGTCCCAGGAGACGAGTCAGGCATTGAAGACCGTGGTGGAAAGTTCCCAGAAGGTGTTGGAGGCTGTTAATCTGATCTCTAGCGCCACCGAAGATGAGGCTAATTCTCTCTCTCAAATTTCCACGGCTGTGGATCAGATTTCCAGTGTAGTGCAGACGAATTCTGCTACCGCTGAAGAATCTGCCGCTGCAAGTGAGGAGTTATCAGGACAGGCTAATGTGCTCAAGGGGCTGATCAGCCGCTTCCGTCTGGATAACAGCGGCTTTGAAAGTGCCCCCACTTATAGAGATTCTAGTGTGAAACAGAACAGCAACAGTAACAGTAACACTACATCTGATGCAGGTAAAGATGCCTTCGGAGAGTACACAGACGACGCAAAGTATTAACAAACATTGTTGGTTAGAGCCAAGCTCGGAGAGCTTGAGAAAGAGGCTGTCGGGAAATGTGATTTGTCCACAATATATTGTTGCGAGATATGATGAAGCATAGCAACATATTGTAGATATACAGTCATTTCCCGACAGCCCCTTTTTAATTAATTGATTGAAGGTCGGCAGAGAATATATTACAATATATGAATAATCAAGTAAGAAGGAAAGCATTATGAAATTAACAGAAGAAGTAAAAGAATTATTATGTCGCGAAGGTGCCGGCTTAGTTGGATTTGGAGATATCAGTCAAGTCCCGAATTGCGGTTATAAATCAGGAATAGCAATAGCTGTTCCAATTCCCAAAAAAATTATCATAGATCTACAAAAAGCACCAACTAAAGAATACTATGATTTATATGGTTCTCTTAATAAAAAATTAAATAGAATAGCCCTGGCCGGAGAGGAATTTTTGAAGAATAAAGGATTTGAAGCTTATGCTCAGACAACAGATAGGGTGAAGATAGAGCCGGATCATATTACAAGGCTTCCGCATAAGACTGTGGCTGTAAGGGCAGGTCTTGGATGGATAGGAAAAAATTGTCTGCTTGTAACTTCAAAGTATGGCTCAGCCATACGTATCTCCTCTTTACTGACGAATGCGCCTTTAGTGTGTGCTGAGCCAATCTCATATTCCATGTGTGGGAATTGTACTTTGTGCGTAGAAAAATGTCCTGCCCAGGCATTAAAGGGAACTTTATGGGAAGCTGGTATGCAAAGAGAAAAGCTTGTAGATGTAAACAAGTGTTTTAAAAAGCAAGTAGAAATTATGTATGAGGAAACAGGTATTAAAAAGGATTTATGTGGAAAATGTTTTGCCGTCTGCGCATATACTCAGAAATATTTACAAGAAAAACCAGAGCATATATAAGAGGAATCTGCTCTGGCACTTTTCAAGTTCTTTCTTAGTTTTGTATGATTTTCAGTGTATTCCGATATTTGGTCGGCGCCATATGGTAGTTTTTCTGAAAATACCTGCTGAAATACAATGGATTCTCGAAGCCGCACACAGTCGAAATCTTGCTTATATTATAGTTGGTAGAGGTGAGCAGTTCTTTTGCATGGTTCAGCCGGACTTCGTTAATATATTTTTTGGGGGTACATCCGGTATATTTTGCAAACTCTTTTATAAACCATCCTGTACTTGTTCCGTATGCTCTCGCCAGTTGTTCGATAGTCAAATCCTGATTATATTTTAGATGGATGGTTTCGAGGATTTCTTCCATTTCGACATTATAGCCATTCCTGTTTCGGTGTGCCTGCTTCTGTGCTTCACGTGCGAGCATCCAGATCAGCTCTTGACCCTTCAGATTGGTAATCTGAAGATATCCCGTCTGTTTCATGCTAAGCTCGCGTATAATTCCTTCAAACAGAGCCGGAATGTAGGACGCCATTCCGGTATTTATAATCTGCCGATCTAACCCCGCTTCTCCTAATAGATTAGGAATATCATTTCCGGAAAAATGCAGCCAGTAAAACTGCGCATTTTCTAAATAGCGAAAAGAATACTGCTGTATTTCAAGGGGCTGGTAAATTATGGTACAGCCTTCATTTAAGACGACTTCATGGTTATTCAGGAAAAAATGTCCCTTTCCCTGATGGATGTAGATAATCTGAAAGTCTTTCCTGCCGTACATCCGGTTTATATTCAGGTTTTTATTGCCGTTAAAAGAAACCCTGCCGCAGCTATGTACCAGAAAAGGGAGATTAACATTATAATTATCGAGATCTTCATCATAGAGATAAGCTGAAAATTGCAGCATATGTCAGACTCCTTTCAATATAATGCGGACGATATTTTGCCGTGCATTACGGGTTCAATTTTGTCTATATATCAGATTATAAATGATATTCCCATTACGTCAATGATTTTCTATAATTTGGTTAATATTTGTTTGGTAGAATTGAGAGGAAATAGTTATGAGAACAATGAAGAAGTCATACTGGATTGGATTTTCTGTGCTTGAGGTTTCATACTGGAGTTTCCATGCTTCGTTTATTGGGTTTTTAATGTCATATCTTCTGACAAAGGGAATTACCAATACGCTTGTCAGTATATTTTTAGCGTCTTTTCTCCTGGCGGCATTTTTAGGTTCATTTATCTGGGGGATGGTGTGTGACCGTTTCCACACGAACCGCAAGGTTTCAATCGTATGTTTTTTGACGGCAGGCGTGCTGATGTATTTGATTTATTTTTCTTATGACAGTATTCTTGTACTTGCCGTTTTGTATCCGTTATTGGGGTTCGTATCTCTGCCCCATGCGACGAATATAGATTCATGGCTTTTGCTGGCCTGCGAGAATAATCTCTCGATTTATGGGAAAATACGCTGTCTGCCGTCTCTTATGTTTGCCGTTACGTCTGTGATACTTGGACAGCTTGTTTCAGCTTTCGGCTATCATTTTATGCTGATATTCGGTACATTTTTCCTGCTGACCGGCATTGCGGCAGCGGTTATGCTTCCAGACAGTAAGGATGCTGCGCAGGATAAACCGGCTGGCGGTTTTAGCCTTCATTCCCTGAAACAAATATTTTCCACATCTTCCAATACTGCGTCAGGATATAGCTATCTGATTATCATATTGCTGTTGGTCGGGCTTGCGGTTGCGCCGATGAATAATCTGAAGACCGCGGTGCTTCAGAGTGTCGGAGGTACTGTATCGGACATTGGAATTGATGCGTTTATCTGTGCCATTACGCAGGTGCCGTTTATTGCTTTAGCAGATAAGATGGAGAAATATTCCCTCCGCCTGCGGTATATACTGATTGCATTGCTGCCCTTTCTGACAATGGCGTTGGCCTTCTGCGCCGTATCGCCGGTCATGATTTTTGCAGGTTCATGTCTCCTCAATATGGGCGTGGGGATTCTACTGCCTACAATGCGAAGTGTAACAGAAAGAAATGTTGCGCCTGCGTATCGTAACCTGGGGCACAATATTGCAGACGCGGTATATAACAGTGTGGCGGGAATTGCTAGCCTGTTGTATTCTGGCTTCGTGATTGACCGGTTTGGAGTAAAGAGTATGCTGTTTCTCTGTATACTGATTGTTTCCATACCGGTTATCATAACCCTGCATGACGCAGTCCGGCATTGGGCGGCTGCGCTGCGTATGCGTGGCAATATACTGCGGTAAAGAATCATAATGTCGGTTAATCTGTGAAAGGAGTAGATGAGTGATGAAACAGATGATTTATGGCGTTGACTTAGGATGGGCGGCACAGTTGGAGACAATGGGATACCGCTGGCTGAATGAAGCAGATGAGGAGACGGATTTATTAGAAGTGTTAAAGGAGTTTGGGGTAAACGCGGTTCGGCTCCGTGTTTTCGTCAATCCGCCAGAGGAGGCTTTCTGGCAGAAAACAGAGGATGAACTTTGTATGCTTGGCTTCTGTGATGCAAAAAACGTACTTAAGATGGCAAAGCGTGTAAAAGCCAAGGGAATGAAGCTGATGGCAGGTTTCCATTACAGCGATCATTTTGCAGATCCAGAGCACCAGGATATCCCTGAGGAGTGGAGGAATGATACGGATAATCAGTTGGAGAAACGAATCGCAGACCACACGAGGGAGGTTATGAAGCTGTTTGCGGACAATGGTGTTTGTCCGGACTGGGTGCAGGTGGGTAATGAGATTAACAATGGGCTGATGTGGCCCAGAGGGAGTCTGAAGGACGCGCCGAAGCAGTTGGTTCGCTTCCTGAATGTGGGTTATGATGCGGTGAAGGAGGTGTGTCCGGAGTGTCAGGTAATTACCCATCTGGCCGAGGTATGCAACAATGATTTTTGCGGCGCTTTTCTGGATAATTTCTTTGCTGAAAATGGAAAGACGGATATCTTGGGCTTCTCGTATTATCCCTACTGGCAGCAGTTTAACAGTGATAAGGATATGCTTTCTGAGAAATTAAAGGGTTATTCCAGAGCCTTCCATAAGCCTGTCATGATTGCCGAGGTGGGTGGACTGGAATATGACGACGAGGGCAGTTACAAGATTGTGAGCGACTGTGTGGCCGCGATGATGGAACAGGACGGGCAGGAGGAATGTGGAGTTTTCTATTGGGAGCCGGAGGCGGCTTCGGAGATACTGCCAGACCGGTATCCACTGGGCGCGGCTAAGCTGGTTGGAGAGAAGACGCTGAAGTTTAATAGGGCGCTTCGGGCATATCGGGACTGTGGGGCTGTGAGATAAGCCTGTATGTCCCCTTTCCCAGTTTTTTGACTAATCCGGCGTTTTCACACTGATTCAGAATCCTTTGAAGCTGTCTTGCGCTGCAATGAAGATGGAAAGCTGCCTGTTCAATCCCTTTTAAGGTTTCGTCGCTGTTTTGAATTATTTTTGGAAACTAAATGGTGTAATTGCGGCACAGCCTGTTGTTGAAACGATTTTAGCAATAATCTGTATATTCATGTATATCAAAGATATTGATTACATTACTTCTTAATAAATTTTTTTTATATGACAAAATTTATTGTAAATGCATTATTTTTGTGATATACTCTAGGATAATCAAAAAAGTACTTTTTTTTGCAAATGATGAGGGTGCTTTAGTTGCTTATATGAGGTCAAAACAGAGTTGTGTGAGAGGTTCGTAATGAGTCTGGTATTTCGCGATAAGGAAAGGGATTTAGATAGATGTGAATATAGACGAGGGGCAGAAGTGAGTTTTGTGCTCACTTTTACCAAGCGACTGTAAAATAGTGTGGTGGCCTGCCATACTATTTTGTTTTTATACAGAAAACTCTGGTTGCGCTTCAAAGGTCATTATGCAAAGCGGGGAAAAACAAATGAAACAGAGAGTGAGGGCTGTCTGTGCATGGTGAAGGAGGAGAATGTATGTTAAAAAAAATGAAGCTGACGCAAAAGCTGGCTGTCGTAATCGGCTCGATTCTGGCGGTCAGCCTGGTAATTCTTGTAGGTATTACGGTCAAAATGTCTGAGAAGGCTATTACAGAGGCGACCTACGGGGAACTGGATGCAATTTGTAATTCTAATGCCAAGGATATCCAGATGGTATTTAACGAGGCAGAGACAGCCGCTAATGATATAAAGGCATTTATGGAGAAGTCTTTTCAGCAGGGAGAAGCAGACCCGTCACAGACAGTAGTGCCTACGGATCCGACGGTTGTTGCGCTTTGCCAGAGCAGTATCTATGGAAGGGTGTTGTCCGTCTTGAATTATGACGTAGAGGTATACCTGCGGGAGACTGCGCGGAATGCGGCGGTGAATAATGACGACCTTGAAGGTGTCGGCGTTCTGTTTGAAGCGTATAAATTCCAGCCGGATATGAAGGATTACGGCTTCTACATAAGTAAGGATAATGCTGCGGGCAAGGTCGAGCCGTTTGGCGCTTATGAGGTGTATTCCCAGGAGGATTATTATAAGCTGGCGGCTGAGAAGAAGGAAAGCGTGGTCACAGACCCGTATGACTATAACGGAGTTTCCATGGTTTCCTATGCAAGCCCGATTATTCATAATAATGATATGAAGGGTGTCGTGATGGCAGACATCAATGTAAGCAATTTCGACAAGGTGGAGACGACCAACGAAGACTACCCAAGTATGTACTGTACGATTTACAATGCAAATGAGAAGATTATCTATGACAGTGAGTCAAAAGACGATATTGGCAAGTCTCTTTCTGACTTTACTCCAAATGCCAAAGAGCTGAAAGCAATTCAGGATAAGATGGATGGAGATACGGAATTCCAGATTGAGACGACGAGGGAGGACGGAAGTAAAGTTACCCGTTTCTTTACGCCAATCAATGCAGCCGGCGAGACGTGGTGGGCTTTGACAGCCGTTCGGACGAAGGATATCGACGCTTTGATAATGACGACGATTTATTTGATGGTTGGTCTTTCTGTGGTGGTTCTGCTCGTGATTATATTTACGATTATCTTGGTTCTGAGAAAGGTATTAAAGCCTGTCAAGGGTATCGTTGAGGCGGCGAACAGCATCGCGGAGGGTAATCTGGACGTACAGCTTGAGGCGGCGAATGAGGACGAGATTGGTATATTGTCGAATACGTTTTCGCGGATGGTAGGTACATTGAACCGGATTGTTACGGATCTTAAGTATGTCTTAGAGGAGATGGCGGAAGGTAATTTTACGGTCAGAACGAAGGCTGAGGACAGCTATATCGGCGCTTTTGAAGGTGTACTCCTTTCCGTGCGCAAGATGAACAGAAGGCTTAGCAGCGCTCTTAGCCAGATTGACAATTCAGCGGATCAGGTGTCTATGGGTAGCGACCAGATGGCGTCGGGCGCCCAGGCGCTCTCCCAGGGGTCGGTAGAGCAGGCAGCTTCGGTAGAACAGCTTACGGCAACGATTGCGGGTATTTCTGAGCATGTTCAGGGGACTGCAAAAAATGCGGCGGACGCCAGGGATATTTCGGCTCAGTCCGGTGAGGAAACTGCGGTGTGCAACCAGCATATGAATGATATGGTCGCGGCCATGGACGAGATTGGCAAGAGGTCGGCAGAGATTGGAAAGATTATCAAGACGATTGAGGATATTGCGTTCCAGACGAATATTCTGGCGCTGAATGCGGCTGTGGAGGCTGCAAGGGCAGGCGAGGCCGGAAAGGGCTTTGCGGTTGTAGCTGACGAGGTGCGTAATCTTGCAGGAAAATCTGCCAGTGCTTCTAAGAGTACGTCTGAGCTGATTCAGGGGGCTGTGAGTGCCGTTGATACGGGTATGGGAATTGCCAATGAGACGGCGGAGTCTCTGGAGAAGGTGGTTGAAAGCAGCCGTGCGATTTCTGAGTTGGTGGACAAGATTGCAGAGGCGGCAGTAGAGCAGTCCATGTCCTTAGAGCAGGCTACCAATGGTATGAATCAGATTTCCAGTGTCGTGCAGACAAATTCAGCTACGGCAGAAGAAAGCGCGGCAACCAGTGAAGAATTGTCAAGTCAGTCTCAGATGTTAAGGAATCTGGTGAGACAGTTTAAGCTTAATAAGTAGACGGGGTATAAAGCCGGTACATAGATTCATTTAGGAATAAGGAGAATCTATATACCGGCTTATTTTTATTTATGGATAATCTTGATTGACATTTATAGGATTGTAGAATACAATCAGTACCAAGACAAATTGTAGCCGGAGGTAGATTCCGATGTAAGAGGCAGACAGATGCGGGGAATACAATAAGATTGGATGAAAAGGATGAAACTAATATCACAATATAAGGGATTGCGCAGGGAGATTTATATCCTGTGCTTTGGAAGGCTGGTTACTGCCATGGGCGCCATGATTTGGCCTATGCTGACGATGATTCTGAGCCAGAAAATGGGGATGAGCGCGAAGCATATTGCATGGATTATGGCGTTAGTAGGGATTCTGTCCCTGCCTGCCAATCTGATTGGCGGGAAGATGGCAGACCATCTGAATAAAAAAATGAATATTGTTTATCTGGACATTGTTTCCGTGGTCTGTTATGTGGTCTGTGCCGTGATTCCGCTATCGGGCAAGTCTATTGTTCTGATGTTTATTGCGGCCACATGCCAGAACATGGAGCATCCGTCCTATAATGCGCTGACAGCGGATATTACGGTGACGGATGACCGCGAGCGTGCTTATTCTCTGGAGTATCTCTGTACGAACCTGGGATTTGTCATGTCACCGACGATTGCGGGATTTCTGCTTCGGGATTATCTGTGGCTGGCTTTTCTAATCAGCGGGGCGGCAATCGGCTGTTCGGTGGTGCTGATTTTCTTCCTGGTGAAGGATATCACTCCGGTAAGGGATAACAGCCAGAAGGCTGTATACCAGGCTGACAGGGAAGGAGAGGGGCTTTTGACGGTCTTGAAGGAGAACAAGATGATTGTTCTCTACATTCTGGCAGTCAGCGGTTACTTTGCTACTTACCAGATGTACAATTATTTGCTGCCTCTGGATTTGGCGAGGCTGCATGGTGATAATGGGGCTGTGATTTTCGGCTCAATTACCAGTGTAAACTGTGTGGTGGTCGTGGTATTTACTCCGTTGTTTACCAGAATGTTTCCGTGGATTTCGGAAACGGTCAAGACGCTTTTAGGCCAGGTGCTTCTGGTGGCGGGGTTCGGGATATTTCTTCTGTTTATGGGTTGGATACCCGTCTATTATATTGCCATGATTGTGCTGACCTGGGGCGAGGTATTCAGTATGCTGGCGGAAAGCCCGTATCTGACGAAACGGATGCCGGCAAGCCACAGGGGAAGGATTAACGGCCTTTCGGAGGTGCTTCGCACAGGGCTTACCAGTGTTTATCAGTTGTTGATTGGTTACATATACGGAATTGGCGCGTCGTTTGCGGCCTGGGTGACGGTTCTGGCCTTTGGTGGAGTCTTTATACTGCTCTGTGTTGTGCTGGTGGTGAAGGACCGGAAGGTATATAAGAATCTGTATCTTTAAGACATTTAAAATGTAAGAAAGGGGCTGTCGGAGATGTTGTAGAAAATAGAACATCTCCGACAGCCTCATTTTAAAATCAGGAAGCAATACTATGCGTAATCTGCCTGATATCGGGTACTGCCATTAGAATCGGGTACAGTACGAATGCGATGATAAGCCCGCTAAGCCCCTGAATCAGATTGGCGGGAATACTTGCCATTGCCGCAGTCACTCCATAGAGAGGTATCTCGCAGAGAAAATACCCTCCGGCTACGAGGACGATATCCGCGACTCCCCCAAGGATGACAGCCGTACACTGACTCTTAGGCGTCTTTCCGGCCTTCAGGTAAATCATACCGGCAACCCATGCAATGATTCCCTTGACTGCAAATGTAATCGGCACATAGATAAAGTATCCGCCGAGCAAATCTGCCATAGCTGAGCCGATGCCTGCCGCCAGAACCCCCCAGATTGGGCCAAGGATAACGCCGGAGAGAATGACGAGGGCGTCTCCGGGATGTATATATCCGCCGGTTCCCGGCGTGGGTATCCGGATGGACATGGTCGCCACACAGGCTAGCGCGGCGAATAATGCTGTCATGACAATTTTCTTTAGCTTCATATTCATGTTCACATTCATTACCTCTTTTCTTATAAATATTATGTTGATACTTTATACCATATCTGGAATGAAAGAAAGAGCCAATAATTGCAAATATAACCATGCCAGTTTGAAGCGGATGGTATATTGCCGGCGGTCTAAAGATGGATTGTATATATGCGGAACTTATATTAAAATTATCAATGGTTAAATGGGTTGATTTTAATTTATGCGGCATTATAATGAAATTACACGTAGCTATGTAGTATGAAGAAAGATAATTGTATGTACAAAGAAAAATGGAATGGAGAAGAAAGTAAGTGGAAAGGCTTTATTGCCATTTGGAGTTTTTGTAGGGGTGTATCTGATTACAGGTATCGTACTTAATATGAAGGGTGTCGAGATGGCGTTTTATCAGCTTCCGGCGCCGGTTGCGGCGATGCTTGGGGTAATTACTGCGTTTGTGCTGTTTAGGGGCAGCATGGATGAGAAGATGGGCGTATTTTTGAAAGGCTGCGGCCATATTGACGTTATGACAATGTGCTTTATCTACCTTTTTGCAGGGGCATTTACGACGGTGTCCAGTGAGATGGGCGGTGTGGATGCCGTGGTGAATCTGGGAATGTCTGTGATTCCGCCTCAGTTTGTAGCGGCAGGTGTTTTTGTGATTTCCGGTTTTATCGGGCTTGCCACAGGGACGTCGGTTGGGACGGTAGTGGCTGTAACGCCGATTGCGATTGGACTTGCCGACGCGGGTGGATTGAATGTCTATCTGGTGGTAGCGGCTACCATCTGCGGCGCTATGTTCGGAGATAATTTGTCCGTAATCTCGGACACCACCATTGCCGCAACAAGAACCCAGGGAGTTGAGATGAAGGATAAGTTTCGAGCGAATTTTTCCATTGCATTTCCGGCAGCGATTATTACGATTGTTGTCCTTCTGATTTGGGGAAGGCCGGAGGTGGTTCCAGAGGCGGCAGAGTATTCATTTAATTTTGTAAAGGTGTTGCCGTATCTGTTTGTTTTGGTAGCCTCTTTGGTTGGCCTGAATGTATTCCTTGTTCTTACGGGAGGCATTGTATTCTCAGGAATCATTGGTATTGTGTTTGGCTCTTTTTCCGTACTGGAATTTGCAGGCCATGTGTATACAGGATTTACCGGAATGTTTGAAATCTTCCTTTTGTCCATGCTCATGGGCGGCCTGGCCACGATGGTTCAGGAGGAAGGCGGTATCGAATGGGTACTTTTGAAGGTCAAGAAGGTTATTAAGAATAAGAATACCGCAGAGCTTGGGATTGCGGCTATGGTTTCCCTGGCAGATGTGGCGACGGCAAATAACACGGTTTCCATTCTCATAACAGGTAATGTTGCAAAGGAAATCAGTGACGAATATGGCGTTGAGCCTAGGAGGACTGCGTCGCTTCTGGATCTTTTTGCCTGTGTGTTCCAGGGAGTGCTTCCATACAGTGCGCAGATTTTGTTTGCATGTGCGCTGCTGACAGATTTGAACAGCCCGTTCCAGGTGATTTCTCTTTGCTGGTATCAGCTTATTGTGGCTGTGATTGCCGTGATTTCTATATTTACGGCTGGTAAGATAAAAAAGAGTGAGACGCAGACAGGACAGGGATTATGATTGAGAGATATTTAAAGGGACTTGAGATTAAAAGGGACGAGCTTACGGCGATTGAACGGAATAAGCTGTTGAATGAAGGAAAAGAAGTGGACAGGATTATGTGCTGTCTGGATACAGGAGAGACGCTGGCGCCCATGATTGGGTGTACGCTGAATGAATATTATCATTCTTCGGAGAAAATGTGTGAGTTGGAGGAATATATTTTTCATACATTTCATTCTGACGGGGCAGGGGTTTCCTGTACGCTTCGGGGTATGGCCGAGGCTATGGGTGCTAAGGTGAAATATGCGGATTATAATATCGCCCAGCTAGAGCAGCCGGCACTGTCTCTTAAGGACGCCCACAATGCAAAGCGGGTGGATGTGGATAGGGACGGAAGGCTTCCGATTATTTTAGAGGGCGTTCGGCTTGTGAAGAAAAAACTGGGCGACAAAGTGCCTGTGAGCGCTACGGTTACAGGGCCGTTCACCATTGCGGCTATGGCTGTGGGTACGGAACGGCTTTTGATTGGAACGGTGAAAATGCCGGACAAGGTGAAAGAGCTTATGGATGTGATTGTGGAGAATAACAACCGGTATATTGACCGGCTGTTAGATATAGGAGTTGGAATCGGATTCGCAGATCCGGTCAGCTCTACCTCTTTAATCAGTGTCGAGCAGTATCGAACGTTTTCTCTGCCTTATTTTCGGAAGAATGTGGAGTATATTAAGAAGAACGGCGGCGGATGCGGACTCCATATCTGCGGAACGAGCCGTAAGCTGTGGGAGGATATCAAGGAGACCGGAATTGGCGCGTTCAGCCTGGATAATGTGGAGGATGTGGAGGAAGCGAAGCTGGTTTTGGGAGATTGTATGGAAATCCAGGGAAATGTGCCGCCTGTGGAGGTGATGCGCTTTGGGACGCCGTATGATGTCTTGCGTTCTGCGAAGGAGTGTATCCGTAAGGGGTATGATTCGCCTAAGGGCTATGTCCTTACTTCTGGGTGCCAGATGCCTATTGGGACGCCTAAGGAGAATATGCAGGCGCTTATGGATGCAGCCAGGATTTTCGGGAGATACCCGATTGATGAGGAGTTACTGCGGCCAGAGGCTTCATAATAGATAATTTGAAGGAGTTTTCGTACATTAGACGTCGTGTCATGGGGATGGATATGGAGTTGTCTGTATCCGTCGCTGTGTCACGGCGTTTTTGTTTTTAGAGGAATGTTCATTGTACCTTGAGATAGACGGTAAGATTCAGTATAATAGAAGGAGGAAGGCAAATGCGAAGCATTTTAGAAGATGCCGTAAAAGGAGGATGGCGGTATGGGAATCTATGTGAATCCAGGTAATGTTTTATTTGAGACGGCTCGTTTTTCGGATATTTATGTGGATAAAAGTATGCTGATTGCAAGGACGAATGCATTGTATAAGAAAGAGAGAAGGTTCATCTGCGTAAGCCGTCCGCGGCGGTTCGGGAAGTCTATGGCGGCAAATATGCTGGCGGCTTATTATAGCCGTGGGTGTGATTCGGCAGAAGTGTTTGCAGGATTAAAGATTGAGAAAGAGGCGTCGTTTAAAAAGTATTTGAATCAATGTAATGTAATACGTATGGATATTCAGCGATTTTTGGATACGGAAAAGGATTTAGATGTATATTTGGATGAGATTGAGAAAAATGTGGTTTTGGAATTATTGAAAGAATTCCCAGAATGTACGGCTATTGATTCTTCTAGTAAGCTAAAGACGGCGCTGGATCAGATATTTGTCCAGACTGGAAAAGGGTTTATTTTTATAGTTGATGAATGGGACTGTGTGTTTCGGATTGTGAGAAAACGAAAAGAGGCGCAGAAGGAGTATCTGGATTTCCTTAGAGGACTTTTTAAAGGTGCTGATTATGTAGAATTGGCATATATGACGGGTATTCTTCCTATCAAGAAGTATGGGGAACACTCGGCGGTGAATATTTTTGATGAGTATTCCATGATTTCGCCAAAGAATTTGGGTGAATATTTCGGATTTACGGAAGAAGAAGTATGCGTGCAATGTGAGCAGCAAGATATGGAGTATGCAGAGGTAAAGAAATGGTATGACGGTTATCTTATCGGTAATCTTCACATTTATAATCCCAAGTCTGTGGTTGATGCGCTGACATGGAAGGAATTGGAGAGTTACTGGACAGGGACAGAGACATATGAGGCATTAAAAGTCTATATTGATTTGAATTTTGACGGGCTAAAGGAAGCGATTGCTATCATGCTTGGAAACGGAAGGTGTGCCATTGATTCTACGACGTTTCAGAATGATATGACCACATTCCAGACAAAGGATGATGTGCTTACCCTTTTGGTCCACCTGGGATATCTTACCTATGACCGGAAAACAAGCGAGGTCTTTATCCCGAATCAGGAGATAGAGCAGGAGTTCATGCGCGCTATGAAAGTTGGGGGATGGGACGGCATGATTCAACCGCAGTTACATAGAGGCAGCAGCAATAAGAAGGTAGTAATTGCGATAGATTCATTTAAAGGTAGCATGAGTTCCATGGAGGCCGGAAATGCGGCGAAAGCCGGAATTCTTAGAGCCTGTGATGCAGAAATTATTGTGAAGCCTCTGGCAGACGGCGGAGAAGGAACCACAGAGGCGCTGGTAGAGGGAATGGGCGGAGAGTATGTTTCCGTGGAGGTAATGGGGCCACTGGGAACGAAAACAAAGGCAAGATATGGGATTCTTGGAGATAGAAGGACGGCTGTGATGGAAATGGCAGAGGCGGCGGGAATTATTTTACTAAAACCAGAGGAATTGAACCCATTAAGGGCAACGACCTATGGCGTTGGTGAGATGATTTTGGACGCTATTAAACGGGGATGCCGTGAGTTCATCATCGGCATTGGCGGAAGCGCCACAAGTGAGGGAGGCGTGGGGATGCTTCAGGCGTTGGGGTATGAGTTCAGGGATAAAGCCGGAAATCCTATTAGAGAGGGGCTTAAGGATTTAGACCGCATTGCGTCTATTTCCGGAGAAAATGTACCTGAAGCGCTAAATGAATGTCACTTCAGTATTGCCTGTGACGTGACAAATCCGCTATGCGGTGAGAATGGCGCGGTCTATGTATACGGGCCTCAGAAGGGTGTCAAAGAGGAGGAGAAGCCAATTTTTGATGGCAAGATGGTGCATTATGCGGATAAGACGCAGGAATACAGGGGCGTGGATTATCGGATGGCAGAAGGGGCAGGCGCGGCGGGCGGCCTTGGCTTTGCCTTCTTAAGCTACATTCCTAATGTGGAATTGAAGTCAGGGATTGATATTGTCCTTGAGGCGATTGGGCTAGAGCAGGCGGTAAGGGATGCGGATATTGTTATTACCGGCGAGGGAAGGATGGATTTCCAGACAGCTATGGGAAAGGTACCTGTGGGTGTGGCTCGTCTTGCTAAGAAGTATGGGGCAAAGGTGCTTGCATTTGCCGGAGGTGTGACAAGGGATGCCGGAGAATGTAATGAGGCGGGGATTGATGCATTCTTCCCCATTGTGAGGGGCGTCACTACGCTTAAGGAAGCGATGACGCCGGAAAATGCAAGGGAGAATATGATATTATCTGTGGAACAGGTTTTTAGGGCAATGATATAATAAAAGTAGGAGTATTTATGAGGAAAACATTTAACATCAATGGGGATTGTAAACCTTTGCTGCATTATATGGTAAATATTCAGGACAGGCTGAACGAGATTAAGAAAATGGTTGACCAAGGGAGTTATTTTACGATTAATCGGGCGCGGCAGTATGGAAAGACGACGACATTAAGAGTATTGGCTGAGTTTTTAAAGAATGATTACATGGTAATAAGCCTGGATTTTCAGATGTTAGGCGCTTCTAAATTTAGAAATGAAAACAGTTTTTCGTTAGCTTTTGCCGACATTTTTATAAATGCAATAGAGAGCATGAAAGCTTCAGATGCAGGTCAGCAGGAAGTATATTCATTGCAGAGAGCTTTGCGGGAACATAAAAGTGAGATTGAGCTGCTGGAACTTTTTGGATATCTAAGCGAGTTTTGCAGATGTTCTGAAAAACCGGTTGTACTGCTCATCGATGAGGTTGACAGTGCAAGTAATAACCAGGTTTTCCTTGATTTCCTAGCGCAGCTTAGAGGGTATTATATCAATCGGGATGTCAAGGCCACATTTCATTCCGTAATACTTGCCGGTGTCTATGATATTAAGAATATAAAGCGTAAAATCCGAAGGGATGATGAACACAAATGGAATAGCCCATGGAACATAGCGGCAGATTTCCAGGTAGATATGAGTTTCTCGGCGGCAGATATAGCAGGGATGTTAAAAGCATATGAGGCGGATTACAGGATAGGCATGGATATAGAGCAGATTGCAGGGCTTATATACGATTATACTTCTGGCTATCCGTTTTTGGTTTCTTATATCTGCAAATTGATGGACGAGAATAAAAAATGGACGAGAGAGGGTGTATTGGCGGCGGTGCGTATTCTTCTATCAGAACAGAATACGCTGTTTGAGTCATTGTTTAACAAACTTGAGGATTATCCGGAGTTGGAAGGGATGCTTTGTGACCTTCTGTTGCGCGGAAAGGAGATTTCTTACGTGGTGGGGGTTCGTTCTGTCGAGACGGCATTGATGTTTGGGTTTGTTAAGAAAGTGGAGAATAATATCGTGATAGCCAACAGGATTTTTGAGACGCTATTATATAATTGGTTTCTGGCGTCGCCTGCAATGCAGAAGGAAAGGATTTATGATGAGGCTTTGCGGGATAAGAATCAGTTTATACAAGATGGCCGTCTGGATATGAGATTGGTGCTTGAGAAATTTGTAACCCATTTTAACGATATTTATGGGGAACAAGAGTCTTTTCTTGAGGAGGACGGGCGCAGGTATTTTTTATTGTATCTAAGACCTGTGATTAATGGAGTAGGCAATTATTATGTGGAAGCCTGGACGCGCGATATGGAACGGACAGATGTGGTCGTGGATTATCAGGGAGAGCAATTTGTGGTAGAACTCAAGATTTGGCGAGGTAATGCATATCATGAGCGAGGAGAGCAGCAGTTATTAGAATATCTGGAGTATTATCATTTGAACCAGGGATATATGATTAGTTTTAATTTCAATAAGAAGAAGGAGATTGGAGTAAAGGAGTTGCAAATTGGAGAGAAAGTGTTAATCGAGGCGGTTGTGTAAGATGAAAAAGCAACGGTAAGAGTTAGCCCGCCACATGGGCGGGCATAGCCTTTGCAAATCTAAAAATCACTCGCAGATATATGTCTCCGGATTCAGCCTCCGCTGCTTTTTTAGCCGCAACCTAAGGCTTTCCAGGAACTTCTCACCCCCAATCACCGTAAGCATAGGCCCAAAGGACATGACTTCAATCAGCAATTCCGTTTCCATACTCTGGTTATAATAGATGAGACATTCATAAGTGTTCTCATCTATTTTTGTAGTGTTTTTCTCGTAATTAGCGAAATGCAGCATAGCCCGTTCAAGGGCATTTCTCTTGTTGACAATATGCAGTATGAGAGGTTCCTTGTAATAAGAATTCCGAATCAGTGAATTCAAGTCAATACTGGAAGAAAGGGTTTTATCCATGAGCTGTACACTCTGTATGCGGGCAACATTCAGGATATCCAGCCTCATGCAGCCGTTTCCGGTATTTTTCAGGGCAAGCAGGCGGAACTTGTCATTTTTTACAGAATACTCAAGCCTGGCAGGAACATAGTGATGATGAACCCGCGTGCCGGCAGGGGAGGTATAGTCAAGGTCAACATACTGTCGCTGCTTTTGCGCCTTAAGCAGAGTACGGAAGTTACGGCGGTATTTTTCTGCAACCGAAGGTTCCGGAGGCATTGTTGTATCAGCCGACGCCCGCGGTGATAATGCAGGATAAGGGTCGCCGTCTGTAAAACGGTCATAGTACCAGAATTGTTCCTGACGCCAGAGTGGTTTCACGCAGGAAAGCATTTCATCAAGTGTATCAATCTGTTCTTGTTCAAGAAACAACTCAATACGAGGGTCTGATAACAATGCCTTAAGGTAAGATTTTTCGAGGGAGGAAAGCGGGACGTCAAAGGAGGAAGAAAGTTTGGAGAGATAGAGCCCGCCCTCCCTGTCAAACAGATTCCATGCGCCGCTTTCCAGTTTAGGGATGATAGAAATCATGCTTTCCCCGAAGCCTTCGCTGCCAATCCGGTTATAGATTTCCTGTATAGTCATGGTATTTTGGCAGCACAGGAGATGCCGTAATACTTGATAATAGCAACTGTATATTTCCGAAAACAATTCCATATACGAACTCCTTCCCTGATATATCAAAACTTACTTATATGTCCTTCAGTATCCCATACATTTTATACATAGCCTGCAAGTCCCGATAAAATCGTTGTTCTACGGATTGGGAGGTACAGGTAAGACTAAGGATTCTTCCGATAAATGTGCGAACCCAGGGAAGCATCTCGTTGCAGTCAAAGACTTCAATCTCATACTGATAGACATTTCGCGCAATTCTGGTCACAGTTCCGCCCCTGCCTTCCCGTTTCAGGCGGTCAACAATATAATTTTCAGTTGGCTCAAAAGCCTGAACGGTCATGGTCAGCTTGTCCAGATGGTGTCCATTTTCCCCCTGAAAAGAGACGCCCCACAGCTTTGGACGGTTCTGAATCAGTTTATTAAGCAAATCGTCATATTCTAAAGACGAATCCAAAGGCGTAAGATTTTTGATGGAATCCAGGCGGAAACAGGAGAATCTTTGACTTCTGTGCAAATAACCGCACAGATAACGGCGGCCAGTCCTGGCGCTTATCAATATCTGCAAAGGTACACAGGCAGAAGCAGAGGTATTTCCGTTTTTTGAGCTCTTTAACTCAAGCCGTATCCGCAGCTTTTGGTTCATGGCGTCAAGAAGCTTCAAAAGAATTTCATCCTCCAGTGTATGTACACAGAAGCTATGTTTTACCCGAAAGGTCTGATTCTTGCAATCCAGTTGCTCTGTCAGTTCGTTTCCAATGATTCCAAAGACCTCCGACATCTGGTAGAAGGAAAGGGCGTCCAGCATATTTTCGTTAGATTTAAGCCACTTAACCAGTGCAAGGTTTAGAGAGAATACTACCGCTTTTCCATCCTTTCGCTTTTCCAGTAAGCCCTCTTTTGCATAAGCATTACATTTCCGGCGTACGGTTTGGATATCAAACAGAGCCTCGTATTCTGTGAGAAGGAGGTCTGTGATTGCCTCTGCTGTCAGTGGGCGTTCTTCCTGCAAAAGATCCAGAATCAGAAAATGCAGTACAATATCATTGTCGGTAAAGCTTTTTGTCTTCCATACCCGAAACAGGGGATTGGTATCCAGAAGGCTGCTGTCGATTGCCAGGGAAATGTTTGAGCCGCCTGACACATGGTCTTTTCGGACGTAAGGGCGAAGCCAGCTTTCAAGACGTCTTCGCTCATTGTCATAGGTGCGGGGACTTTTATTCTTGAATTCATTGCGGGTTTTGAATCCGTAAACAAAAAAATCACGGACGTATTCTCTCGTCTTGGGGAAGCTTTTTACCAATTCCTGAAACTCGGACATGATTTTATCCTCCTTGCTTTTATACAGTGCAAGTATACCATACCGCAGGCTGTGTATTCAACCTAGTGCACATTTTTAAGCCCCTTTAGACAGAGTTCGCAACTTTTTTAAAATGATATTCCGGTAAATCTTGGATATAATACAATAAAATAAAACGAAAGGACGGGGATGATATGTTTGTGATATGTAATGAAAATACAAGATTTCCTATAAAAATTTGGTTGGAAAAGGAGAGTCAGTTGGAGGAATCCTGTCTTGAGCAGGCGTATCACCTTGCCAGGCTTCCGTTTCTACATAAATGGGTATGCCTGATGCCGGATACCCATACAGGAAAGGGTATGCCAATCGGCGGGGTAATCGCGGCAAAGGATGTGGTTATTCCCAATGCAGTAGGCGTTGACATTGGCTGCGGGATGGTTTATATTCCAACGAATATCCGTGTGAAGGATATTCGGGAGGTTCAGACCGGAAACGGCACAATGATACAGGCAATAATTGGAAATATTATGCGTTCGATTCCGCTGAACACAGAGCGTTACAGAGAGCCTCAGGAGTCAGAGGTGCTTGGCCGTACAAGGCAGGAGATGGAGAAGTATGAGAAAAATGCAGAACTTCTGCCGTTGATTGAGGACGGTTATTTCCAGGTGGGAAGCCTGGGAGGAGGAAATCATTTCATAGAACTTCAGGAGGATGAGGAGGGGACGCTTAGCATTATGCTTCATTCTGGCAGCCGCCATCTTGGAAAGGAAATCTGTGATTATTTCCACAAGAAGGCAAGGGAACTGAACCAGAGGTGGTACAGTGAAGTAAAAGAGGAATACCACCTGTCTTTTCTGCCGGTCCAGTCAGAGGAGGGGCAGCAGTATATCAACTGGATGAAGCTGGCAATGGACTATGCGTTTGAGAATCGGACGCGTATGCTTCATAAGACCTGCGCTATTGTGAAAGAAACGATTGAGAAGCATACAGGGCAGACGGTAGAATTCGGGGAAGAAATCAACTGCCACCATAACTATGCGTCGCTTGAGAACCATTACGGTGAAAATGTCTGGGTGCACAGAAAAGGCGCCACCAGAGCGCGCAAGGGAGAGTTGGCGGTGATTCCTGGGGCAATGGGCTCATACAGCTATGTAGTGGAAGGAACAGGCAATCCCTTATCTTTTTGTACCTCCTCACATGGGGCGGGAAGAAGCTACTCAAGGTCAGGGGCAATGAAAGAGTTCAGTGTGGAACAGGTTATGGTGGACTTAAAGGAACAGGGCGTTGTCCTTGGGAAGCGCAAGAAAAATGATGTGGCAGAAGAATGCAGGTTTGCCTATAAGGATATTGACCAGGTAATGGCGCAGCAGATGGATTTAGTTACGCCGGTCAGAAAATTAAAGACGGTTGGCGTCGTGAAGGGATAGGGAAATCATTTATGATGTCAGGGTATTGGGAGTCACTCTCTGCCCGACGGTGCCGGCAGCGTGCTGTCAGGTATGCCATAAATATTTCATATAAACTTAACGTAATGTTAAGAAGGATGTGGTGTCGAGGGTTCAAACCCCTCCCGTGTAAACGGTAGCTCAGAGGTAGAGCACACATTAAAAATGGTAAAGACTTTTTAAGGTCTGCGGTTCGACTCCGCGCTCAACAAAATACTTTTATCCCAAGTTCATGCTTATGAGCAAATCGGCCTGTGGCCTGTAAGCCTGCTGTATATGGTATACCGTAATGCATGCCCTTCGGGTAGGTGGACTTCGTCCATTAAGGTATACCCAAAGGGCACACCGTAATATATGCCCCTAACGGGGCTGGTGGACTTCGTCCATTAAGGTATAGGAATACGCGGGCGGAAAGAGAGAACAGCAGCCGGCAAAAGATATTTTCTTCCTGCAAGGGGACGGGCGAAAAGCCTGTACCGTCTTACAGGAAAAGAGGATATTCACCCGCCGGACTGTCCTTCTCTCGGACCGCCTGGCTGACCCAGGCTTCCGCGGCAGAACGGTGAACGAGGGATAGAAGTGTTTCAATTTAGAAGGAGGAATGTGATATGAAGTATATGCTCAAGGATAATCAGGCAGGATTTGTGTTAAAGGACGGAGTGTTTAAGAAAATGATTACTTCCGGCACGTATCATTTTTCTAAAATAATGGGTTACAGTGTTGAAATAGAAGAAATGTCCGGCGAGGTAGACTATATGGAGGTTCCGTACCAGGTATTGTCGGGAGACGCCGCATTTCTTGACGCGACTCTGCATGTGGAGATTCCCGACGGTTCTGTGGGCTTCATTTACATAAATGGGAAATTAACGTCATTTGCAAACCGGAAAGAGTATACGTTCTGGAATGTATTTGACAAGTATGAGATAAAGATTGTGTCCATGGAGGAGACTGAGATTGGAGGAGATGTTTCAAAGCAGATGCTTTCGATTGTCCCGAAGAATCTTTATACAGAGATGTCTGTGGGAGAAGGGGAGACGGGGCTTGTGTATTATAATAACGTACTTCAAAAGTCGGTTGGCAGGGGAGTGTACCGTTTCTGGAATTATTCCCGCAGCGTGACATACCGCGTATTCGACATGCGGCAGCAGGAGTTGGATATTGTGGGGCAGGAGATACTTACCAGAGACAAGATTGGTATCCGGATGAATGTGTCCTGTATGTATAAGATTCGGGATGCCGTGGAGTTTGCCGAGACGGTTTCAGAGCTTAAGAGGCCCCTTTACTCGGCGGTACAGTTGGTGATTCGTGAGATTGTGGGGAATTATAAGCTGGATGAGATATTGGAGGCAAAAGAGCAGATTTCTAAGGGAATCTATACAGTGTTAAAGGCGCGGGAGACAATGTTCTGTGTGAATTTTATGACTACGGGAATCAAGGATATTATACTGCCAGGGGAGATACGGCAGATTATGAATTCTGTCCTTGTGGCGGAGAAGTCTGCTCAGGCAAACGTTATCTCTCGGAGGGAGGAGGTTGCCTCTACCCGTTCGCTGCTTAACACGGCGAAGCTGATGGATGAGAACAAGACTCTGTATAAGTTAAAAGAGCTTGAGTATCTGGAGAGAATCTGCGAGAAGGTGGGGGAGATATCTGTGAATGGAAATATGGGAATTGTGGAACAGTTGGGGAGGATGATTGGGGCGACGGCTTGATTTTGGGGTTGATGGAAGCTTCCATGCGGCTTGCGGCAGGGTGACAGCCGTGATAGAATATAGGTAAGTTTATGGCTTTGGAGAGGGGTGTATCCTGTGGGAAATTATGTGAATGCCGGCAATGCGGGATTTGCCGCTGCGCTTAAGGGCACTTATGTAGATAAAACGGAATTGATTTCATTTATCAACAGTACGTTGGGAACGAAACGAAAGCTCACTTGTGTCAGCAGGCCGCGTCGTTTTGGTAAATCTTATGCGGCTCAGATGTTATGTGCCTATTATGATAAAAGCTGCGATTCCGGCAGATTGTTTGCCGATTTGGAGATTGCCCAAAAAAGTTCCTATAAAGAACATTTGAATCAGCATAACGTGATTTACCTGGATATTACATGGTTTATTTCTATTGCAGGTAATATTAAAGATACGGTGTCAAATCTGCAGGTTAAAGTGGTGGAGGAATTACGAGAGCTTTATCCGGATGTAAAACAGGAACAGACCCTTCCCGAAACGCTTGCTAAGATTAACGAGGTAACAGGGAAGCGTTTTATTATCATCATTGATGAATGGGATGCGTTGTTCCGCGAGGCCAGGAATGACCATGTATTACAAGAGCAGTATATCCAGCTTTTGCGCAGTCTGTTCAAAAGCAGCGGTCAGACAGACAAGATGATAGAAGCAGCCTATATGACAGGTATCCTGCCGATTAAAAAATATGGAACGCAGTCGGCAATGACGGATTTTGAAGAATATACTATGCTTGCGCCGGAACCTTTAGAGAAATATATGGGATTTACGGAAAATGAAGTCCGAAAATTGTGTGAAGGCTCAAAGATAGGTTTTTCGGCTATTCGTGAATGGTATGATGGTTATATCCTGGGAGAAAATACGCATATTTACAGCCCCAAGTCGGTCATGGATGCTTTGGTAAGGAACAGGATAGGGAATTACTGGACTCAGTCCGAGACATATGAATCGTTGAAAATATATATTGATTTGGACGAGGACGGTTTGAAAGAGGCGATTGTCCAGATGCTTGGGGGAGATCGCATCAAGATTGATACGGGAACTTTTCAGAATGATATGACTACGATTAAAAGGAAGGATGATGTTCTTACCCTGTTGGTGCATTTAGGTTATCTTGCGTATGATGCTGATGAAAAAAGTGTTTTTATTCCCAATGAGGAAGTCAGGCAGGAGTTTATTCGTGCCGTAACGGCGGGCAGGCACCAGGAGATTGCGAAGTTGATTAGGAACTCTGACTTTCTTCTGGAACAGACATTAGGCATGGACGAGGAGGCGGTTGCCGCTGCTCTCGAAGAAGTACACAGCGCAGGGACGGCGCTGCTTTTTTACAATAATGAGCAGGCGTTGAGGAGTACCATACGTTTTGCGTATATTAGTTGTATGGATGAATTTATGAAGGTGGAGGAACTGGCATCGGGTATTGGGTATGCTGATGTGGTTTATATACCCAAAAAAGGTTCTTCTATGCCGGTTCTTCTGATTGAATTGAAATGGAATAAGACGGAAGACGGGGCGATTAATCAGATTAAAAAGAATCGTTATCCTCAGATTTTTCAGGATTATGGCAGGGATGTGCTTATGGTCGGCGTATGTTATGATGTAAAGAATAAAAAGCATAGTTGCAGGATAGAAAAATTGGACAGAAGGGTTTTGGAACATTAGTCAGCTTAAATATCGGCAAAGGTAATTATAATCTGCCTTTGCCGATACAGTCTGAGAATTATTTATACCTTGCTGGACGAAGTCCACCTACCCGAAGGGTATGCATTACGGTGTAACGACACTTCTGCATGAGAGGTTATGGGATAATGTGGACAGGCTTCCACTAATCTATAATCTTCTAAACTCATATAGGGTACACCCTTTTCTAAGCAAAATCTTCTCGTATTTCATAAACAGATTCTCCTTACATAAATTCTGTCGTAACTGATAAAACAAGCATATAAAATGTATCCATTAAACTCCAAGCCAGAGGTTCTGCTGTAACTGATGTACGAACAGTTTTCGTTACTTAAACAGCATGAATAGATACTGCTTTCTTTTATTTTATCCTCATACTTATGTAAGGTTTTCTCATAGGTATTTTCTGTTATACTCTTTACACCTTCTGTAATCTGCTTTCTTCAATTTCCTTTAGAAACGCACGTCCCTTCTGATTGTAGTAGTCTATCCGTTCCTGAGAAGTCATATCTTTTGTAACATAGTAATTATATTCACGCAATTTGTGAATATCTTCAATCGTAAAATTGGGGCTTAAAACCGGTTTTTCCATAATCATTCCTCACTTATTCACCGCCTTTTGACTAATTATACATTCAAAACTTTACAAAGGCAATTACAAATCAAGAAATCCTTGATAGAAAGAAGTGATAATATGAAAGTTTACGAAAAAGTCCAGGAGTATATTGTAGCTAACGGATACAAGCAGGTGGCAATCGCTAAGAAAGCAGGAATACCAAACGCAACTTTTAACGCCATTATGAACGGCAAAAGAACGTTGTATGCAGACGATTTATCTTCTATATGCATTGCGCTAAACGTAAGCACCGAACTATTTATTGAAATTAAAAAACATGCAAAGACATGATAGACAGAATGGAGATGGTTTGAAGTGATAAACAAAATAACAGGAGAAAAAGCAAGTATCATCTACATAATCGAACAGCATTTAAGGAAAGAACTGTTAAAGCAGACACCGGAAAAACTGTGGGAAGAAAGCTTTGTAAAACAGCAGATTGAAAGACGGTAGAATGGAAAAGCATTTACAACAACAGACCGTATCCGCGCTATGGTGTATTCTAGGTTGAGTTCTGATATATCATGGGACAAGGTCGCAAAGAATATGAATCCCGAAACAAAATGTATTACTTCTGTTGATTTAAAAATTTGCGTGTTATCGAAATTGCCGCCATAATTATTTTTCTAAGCGGCATTATAATATCTGGACTTGGACTTTATGCTCATAGGCATGGATATCTTTCTGATGCAGGAGTTTTATCTGCCTGTATTTTTCACCGGACTTAAATGCCTGCACCTCTGCTTTTAGGGCTTTGAACCGGCACTGGAGTGTTACATAATCAAAAAATTCATCATAGCTGTGTTTCCTGTATAAACTATGCGTTGTTAATAATATCGGTTATTTTAGAGATATGTTCTTGAAGGAACTCAATCATTTCTCTCTGCTGCTCAATCAGTCTGCTTTGGAGCCGAAATTCTCTTTCCCGGCCTGCAATCAGTTCATCGCGCATGGCAATCTCTTCCTTTTTTGTGGTTAATTCTATTATCTCGTATTTTTCCGTAAAATGGGAGGTTTTTTTATTAATATTTTTTAAGCGTCAAAGCTTATTTCGCTTTCAGCGAAGAATACATCGCAACGCTCAAGATGACAGCCCCTCCTACCAGTTCTCGTATGGTCGGAATTTCCCCAAGGAAAAGCAGCGCATAGACAATCCCATAGACAGTTTCCATTCCCGATACGATTCCTGCGGTCTGAGCCTTCACGCTTTTCTGTGCAGTCACATACAGGGAATGTGCAAAGGCTGTACAGATGAACCCGACAAAGGCAACTCCGGCAATATCCTGCGCCCTCCATGTTGTCTCCACCAGAAACAGCGCCGGAAGAAGTACCACGGCGGCAGAACCCTGTTCATAAAGGCAGATGGTCCGGGCGGCATATCGGGCTGAAAAGTAACGGTTTGCCAGCGTCAGAATCGCATAGGTAAGGCTGCAAATCATACCCCAGATAATGCCGATTGTAGTATTATTTGCCATAGAGAATTCCGGTATGGTAATCAACACTCCAATAAACAGAATGATTGCGCTGAAAATGCTCTGCCGGTGTATTTTTTCATGGAATATCATTGGCTCCAGGAATGTCAGGAACAGGGGGAATGTGGAGAAGGTAATCGTCCCGATTGCTACCGTTGACACCTGGATAGACTGGAAAAATGTGGTCCAGTGGGCAGCCATGACTGCGCCTGTGAGGATAATCAGAAATACATCTCTTTTTGAGTCAAGCCTCAGCCTGTCCCTTTTTACGAGCACAATTATGAGCAGAAGTGCGGAAGAACAGATGACCCGACCCAGAGCGACCATGACGGCGGATACTTCTACAAACTGTGCGACAACGCCTGCCAATCCGAAAAGCATGACGGCGATATGTAAGTATAAGATATTTTTGTTAAAATGCGTTTGTGTGTCCATTGTTCTGGTTTTCTCCTTTTATGTGTGTTCGACAAGTATATTATAGAGAAAGAGAGGGAAAAGTCAATATTTTCAGCTATATAATCACCCAGAGAAAAGTTAAGAAAACGCGCAAAACTGCAAAATAAAAGCGGTGGTATTTTCCCCAACTACATTTTATACTTGTCTTACAACAAAAAGGAGGGAGAACCACATGAGCTTAGGAAACAGTTTATTTCATGCGCGGAAAAAATGCGGACTTTCACAGGAGGAAGTGGCAGAGAGGTTAGGCGTGAGCCGTCAGACCGTTTCTAAATGGGAGACAGACGAGACGCTTCCTGACATACGCCAGTCCAAAAAGATGGCGGTATTGTATAACCTGTCTCTGGACGAACTGATTGATTTTGATATTGACGTAAGGGAGATACAGCAGGCAATCGAACGGACGAGTGAGGAAGTGGAGGAGAAAATCGACTGGACCAGCGCGTGGGGAAAGAAGTATCCCATCCTGCTTAGTTACCAGAAGGAGGTCAATACCCCCAACTATGAGGTACGTTTGGGCGCAATGATAGACGAATTAAAAGCAGAGTACGGGTATTCGGAAATGGACGCGTTTCTGGTATTAAAAGATATTCTGGCGAAGGTGTGGAAGGAAAGGAAAAAATAGAATGGGACCGCGTTAATTTGGCGGTCCCAGATAATGCTTTGAACGATAGTCTCTGGGAGACATTCCGTATACATTTTTAAAAGCCCTTGAGAAATGCAGTTGGTTTGGATAACCGACTGCATTTCCTATATCTTTAATTGATAACTTTGTTGCGGTCAGAAGCTGAACAGCCTTTTTCATTCTGAAGTTAATCAAAAATTCCTGTGGGCTGACGCCCAGGCTCTCACGAAAAATTTTTCCAAGATAATTCCTGTGAATTTGACAGGAATTTGCAATATCTGCAACAGAAATGTCTGTGTGAAAATGTTGGTCAATGTAAGTCATTGCCCACTCCAGATAATAACTGCTCATTCCTTCTGTCTTAGGCGTTGTTTTTGAAGCGGATGAGCGCATCAGACAGTCTAAAAACATGTAAAGATAAGACATGAGATGAAAAGGCGTCTCGTCCTGGTGATGGCAGATGTAGAGCATACAGTCCTTCAATTTGGATGACAGGAGTTTGTCATCAGAGCGATAGACGGGATTGTCTGCCGAAAGGCCGGCAACCAGCATTGCCTCTTTTGCGTGCAGGCCGTCGAATTCAATCCAGGTATACTCCCAAGGGTGGTCTTCCGTGGAAGTGTAAGTTGTTATCTGTTCCGGAACAATCAGAAATCCCTGCCCGCTTCGGATATGGTAGGTATGGTCCACGCCGTTTGAATCCGTTGCCTGAAGCTTTCCGGCGCCGGATATGACATAGTGAAACAGATAGTGGGAACGGACATGAGGACCGAAAGAGGATAAAGGATCATTCTGCGCATATCCGAACTGATACATACATAAGTCTATAAAATTCTGATTATGAAACACATGAAAAATATCATTCATAACAAAATGCCTCCTTCTACTATCATCTAAACACAAAATATACCAAAATGCAAATAGAAATATTAAAAATGAATACAAATGTGTCATTGGGCTATATATCTGGATTACACAAGCTATTCAATTACTGTGCAAATATGGATATAATGTATATAATCCAAGGGATTGGCGTAAACAGAATGAATCCGGCCGGTTTATTCGTAATGTGTAATTTTGGTATATTTTACGTCTGTATATTTTTAGAAGGAAGGCAAATGAAGGATATTTATTACGCCTTCCGGTGTATTGCCGACAGAACGTCGGTAAGGAGACAAGATACGAAAAATACGAATAAGCGGGAGGAAAGAACATGAACAAATGGGTTAAAAAAGGGATGGCTGTCACGCTTACGGGTGCCGTGGTTTTCGGGCTTGCGGCGTGCGGCTCAAAAGGAAGCGGCGGTTCTTCAGACGGGCATCTGGTGTTCCAAATCTGGGACCAGGGACAGAAGGCAGGCATGGAGGCAATGGCAGAAGCCTACGCCAAAGAGCATGAAGGCGTTACAATCGAGGTGCAGGCAGTTGGTTGGGACGAATACTGGACAAAGCTTGAGGCGTCGGCAACCAGTAATTCCATGCCGGACATTTTCTGGATGCATTCCAATCAGATTTACAAATACGCGGACAACGAAATCCTTGCAGACTGTTCAGACATTGTAGATGCCGCCAATTACTCGGAGGTGTCCGTGGCAAATGCGACAGGCAGCGACGGAAAGATTTACGGAGTCCCAAAGGATAAGGATATCGTAGGACTTCTCTATAACAAAGATTTATTTGACAAGGCAGAGGTGGCATATCCGGACGACACTTGGACCTGGGATGACCTGGAAAGCGCGTCTGCGCAGATTTACGATAAAACCGGAAAATACGGCTACATGGCATATTCCCACGACCAGATTGGATACTGGAATTTCGTTTACCAGAACGGTGGGCAGATATTAAATGACGACGGCACGAAGGCAGAATACACAGAGGCCGCCACGGCAGACGCAATCAAATATTATGTAGACCTTCAGAAAAATGACTGGTGCCCCACACAAGAGCAGTTTGCCAATACAGGGGCGGCAGAAATGTTCTTCTCAGGAGAAGGCGCAATGTATTATGCAGGAAACTGGGATTTGATTAACCTGTGTACGACCTACGGGGATATGAACGGGAAATGGGATGTTGCCATGCTTCCCAAATGTCCCAATCCGGCAGAGGGTGAGGGCCGTGCATCCATTTCTAACAGCGTTTCCTATGCTACGGCGGCAAAGGGAAAGAACAAAGAGCTTGCCATGGATTTTCTTAAATTCTTAGGCTCTGAGGAGGCTCAAAAGATACAGGGTGAGTCCGGCGCGGCAATTCCGGCGTACAACGGCCTTGAGGATGCGTGGGTACAGAGCTTTGCAGATAAGGGCTACGAGCTTACCCTTGAGAATCTGATTGGAGAGTTCGATTACAGTGTGAAATACGTAAACAATCCGTCCAGACCTTCCTGGGAGCCTAAGGTAGAGCAGACTATGCTTGACATCTACGCGGGGAGTGTGACGGTAGACGAGGGAATTGAGAAAATGCAGTCAATCGTGACAGAGGCAATTGAGGAATAGTGAATATAGTGATAGATGGGGGAATTCTTGATGAACAGAAAGAAAAAAGGATTTGACCAGGATAATAAATGGGGCTATCTCATGGTGGCCCCCACCATTATCGGTCTTCTTGTTCTAAATGTGTATCCGCTTATAGATACCATAATATTAAGTTTTTCGTCTGCCCAGGTATTTGGCGGGCGTGAGTTTGTAGGGCTTGCGAATTACACAAAAATGTTCGGAGACGCCGAGTTCTGGCGCGCTACATGGAATACGGTGCTGTTCTGTATTTTGACGGTTCCGGTGGGGGTGCTGCTGGCGCTGGTAATTGCAATCCTGTTAAATGCCAAGATTAAGGGGAAGGTGGTATTCCGCGCAATCTTCTTCCTTCCCATGGTTGTGGCGCCTGCGGCGGTTGCTATGGTATGGAAATGGATGTTTAACTCTGAGTACGGGATTATCAATACTGTGTTCCATACCAACATTGACTGGATTACAAACCCGAACGTGGTAATCGTTACCGTGGCGATTGTGGCCATATGGAGTGCCCTTGGCTATGACGCGGTGCTGCTTTTGTCCGGTATCCAGAACATTTCCAAGAGCTATTATGAGGCGGCAAGCCTTGACGGATGTACGAAATTACAGCAGTTCCGTTATATTACCCTGCCCATGATATCGCCGACCTTGTTTGTGGTGCTGATTATGCGGCTGATGGCATCCCTTAAGGTGTATGACCTGCTGTATATGATGGTAGGGGAAGGCAATCCGGCGCTGAGTAAGGCGCAGTCACTCATTTACCTGTTCTACCGTGAGTCCTTCATATCCGGTAACCGAGGATATGCGTCGGCAATCGTAATCTGGACCGTACTTTTGATTGGTATTATTACGGCGGTTCAGTTCGTGGGACAGAAGAAATGGGTTAATTACGAAGTTTAGGGAGGTGGTATCACATGAGACAGAAGAAAAATGCGACAACATTGCTTACATATATTGCGTTGATGATTGGTTCGGTTATCATGATTTTCCCCTTTGTGTGGATGCTTCTTACCTCTTTTAAGACAAATGCGGAGGTTATGCAGATACCGCCCACAATCCTGCCGGCAAACTGGGATTTCAGCTCATTTTCTAAGGTGGTAGATTTGCTTCCCTTCGGGAATCTCTACCTGAATACAGCGTTAATGATTTTCCTGCGGGTGGTCTGTGCGGTTGTGTTCTGCTCGATGGCAGGATATGCATTTGCGAAATTGAATTTTAAAGGGAAGAACATACTGTTTACGCTGATTATTGTTCAGCAGATGATACCTGGACAGATTTTCATTATTCCCCAGTATCAGATGATTGCCAAGCTTGGAATGACGGATACCATATTTTCGCTGGTATTTCCAGGGGTTGTCAGTGCGTTTGGGACATTCTTTTTAAGGCAGGCATATATGGGGATTCCGGACGAGGTGGCGGAGGCGGCGTATCTGGACGGATGTACCAGATGGCAGACATTTACGAAGATTATGTTTCCGCTTACAAAGTCCTCGGTTGCGGCGCTCTCGGTCTTTACGGCGGTATTTGCCTATACAGACTTGATGTGGCCCTTGGTTGCGAATACGAATATTAACTCTACGACGCTGTCGGCAGGGCTTTCCAGCCTGAACGGACAGTTCAGCACAAATTATCCTGTGCTGATGGCAGGCTCGCTTCTGGCTATGCTGCCGATGGTAGTTCTGTATCTGTGTTTCCAGAAGCACTTCATCGAGGGCGTGGCTATGACGGGAGGAAAATAGGCAAAAAATTTATATTGAGTTATCGTGCCAGAGATTCCCGTCGATATATTAAATATACATACAAAAAGGTAGAAGGTAATTTGAAGATGCCTTCCGAAAGGAGGTCGTAACTATGAGTCAATGCACCTGTTCCTACTCTACGGGCTGTCAGCCGATAACTTCCTGGATGGATAAGATTAATTCCGCGCAGATGGAGCAGATTAGGAAGAATTTTGCATCTGTGAAACCGATGAATGATAAACCTTTTGCACTTCCGGAAGGCACCCCTGCGGCGCCGGTAAAGCCGTCTCCTGTGGTGATAGAATTAGGAAATGTGACACCATTTCATACAGGGTATGCCAGAATTGACAATGCGATTACAGATGCTTTAAGAGGCAAGAGCCAGGAATTGAAAGACAGTGTCTATGATATTATCAGGAGTGATTTTCTGCCGAATAATGTCCATGGCGTTGAGGAGGCAGACCGCCTGGCACGAATTAGTCTGGGAGTTGAGAAAGCAGAGTATCTTGCTAACCAGTTCATAGATGAAGCTTCGAGAGGCTCGTTTATGGAGGCAATGAAATCTATCGCCAGAATTGGCATGGAGGGTAAGCGGGTTGGCTCATGTAAGATGGAATACCAGGTAAAGCATGCAATCGGTCTGGATGGGGCAGGTTATGTGCATGAGGACAGCAGGGGAGAGATTCGTTATGCGATGGAAAAGTATTCTCCTGAGACTTATGCCGAGTACCGGAAGCTGCTTAATTCCTCCGGTGAGGACACGATGGAGTCAGCCATGTTTTCCCTTCGGTGGGGGCTTAAGAATTTTGAACTGGTTGCCGCCGGCAGACCAGGGTATCAGAAGTATCAGGATGAGCAGTATGAGAAATTGTATCAGGTAAAGCTAGACCGTACATTTTCCGGTTCAGATACCAGCAGTAAGGAGAAGCTTCTGGCGTCGATTAAGGAGAAGCTTGAGGCTAACAGGAATCTTCAGCTTGACCTTTTTATGAATCAGATTGAACAGATGGCAAAGGCGCCCGGCGGGTATCTGGTCAGTAGAAGGATGGTTCTGTCGGGGCGCGCCTGATAGAATGAATAATATAGGAAATAAAAGGCAGTAATTGAAATCCCCCTCTTTCTTGACAAGAAGGAGGGGGATTGTTAGACTAATATTATAAAATATGTTTCGGCAGACGTAATCGCAGTAGGAAGAAGCAAGAAGGATAGCAGAGTGTTATATGGCAGAAGAAGGCAGAGTTTCTAAAAAAAATAAAATAAAATTGCTTATAAGTGCAGTTCTCTGGAGTATTGCCCTGCTTTTAAGTATAGCGGCCAGATTTTTAAATGGATTTGCTCAATGGTACAGTACGCATATCTACCCTCTGTGGGTGGGAAGCGTGGGGCGTCTGATGGGGTATTTCCCATTTTCCATGTCGGAAATGCTATTGTATCTTCTGCTTATAGGAACTATCGTATGGATTGTCGGAAGGGTAATCGGAAAAATCGCAGGAGGCGGTCTGTACAGCAGATTTATGAATCTGTTTCTGCTGGCGGGAGGCTTGTGTTTTCTCTATGTGGTAAATTGCGGCATTAATTATCATCGGCAGTCGTTTTCGGACAGCTCAGGAATCAGGATAGCAGAATATTCTTCAGAAGAATTGGAGGATGTGTGTATCTGGCTTACCAGTGAGATATCCGGCTTAAGCGGCAGAGTTTCGAGGGATGAGGATGGAGGAATGGTTCTGGAATTTCCGGCAGAGGAGTATGCGGTGAAGGCGATGAAGAAGCTGGCCTTGGAGTATCCAGAGCTTACGGGATATTTCCCCAGGCCGAAAGAGCTGGTGAATTCCTGTATTCTTTCGGTTCAGAATTTAACAGGAGTCTATTCTCCGTTTACGATTGAGGCAAATTTTAACGGAGATGTCCAGGATTATGTGATTCCCTTCACAGCCTGCCATGAATTGTCCCACCTGCGGGGATTTATGCAAGAGCAGGAGGCGAATTTTATCGCATTTCTGGCGTGCAGCAGGTCGGGGGAGGAGGAATTTGCGTACAGCGGTTATCTGTCAGGGTGGATACAGTGCATGAATGTGCTGTATAAGACGGACTACGATGTATGGAGGGAGGTGCGGAGCCTTTTGCCGCCGGAGGTGGAGGCTGACCTTAGGCTTAACCGAGAGTTTTGGGCCAAATACGACGGTGCAATCGCGGAGGTTTCCAATAAGGTCAATGATACATATTTGAAGGCTAATGGACAGAAGGAGGGGGTCAAGAGCTATAACCGTATGGTGGATTTGATTGTTTCTTATTATAAGTATACCAAGGGCACACCGTAATGCATGCCCTTCGGGCGGGTGGACTCCGTCCAATAAAGTATACCAAGGGCACACCGTAATGCATGCCCTTCGGGCGGGTGGACTCCGTCCAATAAAGTGAACAGGTAGAAGGAGGAAAAAAATGAGTAATGAAGTATTAGTAAAAGAGAGGTCATGTATTGACTGCGCCGTGAAGAACTGCGATAAGATGGATAAGTCTTATCCGGAGTTTTGCCTGACTACGAATATGAATCAGGAGGTGTACCGTGAGGCAATGGCGTGTTATGAGGAGGAGGAAAACCATAAGACGATGGTTGCCGCGGCAAAGGTGGAGTATGAGCATTATTGCCAGTATACGAGAGTGGAGGAGATTATGGCATTTGCCCGTGAGATTGGGGCGAAGAAGATTGGAATCGCAACCTGTGTCGGACTTTTAAAGGAGAGCCGCACGCTTGCGTCCATTTTGAGGGCGCATGGGTTTGAGGTGTTTGGGATTGCGTGTAAGGCAGGCGCGACGCCAAAGAGTTCTGTCGGGATTCCGGAGGAATGTAACGGAATCGGGCTTAATATGTGTAATCCAATCTTGCAGGCAAAGATGCTGAACCATGCAAAGACAGACCTTAACGTGGTAGTCGGACTGTGTGTAGGGCATGACAGCCTGTTCTATAAGTATTCAGAGGCGTTGACGACAACGGCTGTGACGAAGGATCGGGTACTTGGGCATAATCCGGCGGCAGCGTTGTATACGGCGGATTCATATTATAAGAAGCTTATGGAGTAAGATTGAAAAAAGCTACCACACAAAGCAAAGATATTCTATGCGTAATGCGGTAGCCTTTTTTATAGATTATTGTAGCTTGATTCCCGACAACGCGTCGGCAAACGCTGTATTAACGGCTTCTTGTTTCTGGTTTTTCATATATTTCTGTACATCCTTCTTGGTGACTCCTGCCCCTTCTTTTTCCCTTCGTGCCTTGAAGGCCGAGAGCTTTTCCTTGTAACCGCAGGCGCAGACAAAGGTTTCAGAGTCCCCCTTCTTGATTAACTCCATCTTCTTATGGCAATTCGGGCAGCGGGCATTGCTCAGACGAGCGACGGTTTCTCGGTATCCACATTCCCGATCCTGGCATACCAGAAGGCGCGCGTTCTTCCCATTGACAGACAGCATCCGCTTGCCGCAGCGGGGACATTTCGTGTTGGTCAGGTTATCGTGCCGGAATGAGCCTTCTGCTGAACGAATCTCGTCGATTAATGCATTGGTATATCCTTGAATCTCTTTAAGAAATGCCGCCTCCTTATGCTTGCCTTTGGCGATATCGGCAAGCTGCATCTCCCATTTTGCAGTAAGCTCTGGCTTTTTCAAATCTTCGGGAACTAACGTAAGAAGCTGTTTCCCTTTTGAGGTAATGAGAAGCTCATTTCCCTTCTTCTCAATGAGAAATGAATGAAATAGCTTCTCAATGATATCGGCCCGTGTAGCAACCGTTCCCAAGCCGCCTGTCTCTCCAAGTGTCTTTCTTGCTTTCGCGTCGTCGGATTCCATATACCGCACAGGATTCTCCATGGCGGTCAGCAGGGTTGCCTCGGTAAATCTTGCCGGAGGCTTCGTTTTGCCGGTCTGGACGGAACTGTTGGAAATCGGCAAGACTTCGCCTTTTTTCAGGGGTGGGAGGGATTGGTCTGCCGTCTGAAATGAGGTTTCCTCCTCATCCTCGTTGTCCTCAAAATGCTCTGCCTCGTAAACTGCCTTAAAGCCTGGGGCGAGAACCCGTTTTCCTCTTGCAATAAAGCATTGACCGGAGGCAGTTCCTTTCAGTGTAGTCTGCTCATATTCAAATGCAGGATAGAGGACGCTGATGAAACGTCGTACCACCAGGTCGTAGATTTTGCGTTCTTCGTTGCTGAGATGCTCAAGAAGGACAGACTCCTCGGTTGGAATAATTGCGTGATGGTCGCTGACCTTCTTATCGTCTACGAATGATTTGCTCGCCTTGATTGGCATTTTCAAAAGCTGTGGAATGAATTTCTTATACGGTCCAGTGTTGCAGGCTTTCAGACGTTCCTTTATGGTTGGGACGATGTCTGTGCCGATATAGCGGGAATCTGTCCGTGGGTAGGTGAGTACCTTGTGGTTTTCATACAGACGCTGCATGATATTCAGGGTTTCCTTGGCGGAGAACCCGAAACGCCGGTTTGCGTCCCTCTGTAATTCTGTCAGGTCATAAAGTCCAGGGGCGTAGGTCTTTTTCGATGATTTTTGTACGTCTGTGACTGTAAGCGACTGCCCCTTGAGGCTTGTGTGCAGTTCTGTAATAAAGGGCTTCTGAAACGAACGGGTACTTCCGTTTTTCTCATGCAGCCATGTCCATTTTACATTTCCGGCAGTACAGGTAAGGCCATAATATTCCTGTGGGCGAAAGGCTCGGATTTCGTCTTCACGCCTTGCGATAATGGCAAGGGTAGGAGTCTGGACGCGTCCACAGGAGAGCTGAGCATTGTATTTGCAGGTCAGGGCGCGGGTAGCGTTGATTCCCACCAGCCAGTCTGCTTCTGCGCGGCTTCTTGCAGCGCGGTATAAGTCAAGGTATTCCCGCCCGTCCTTTAGATGGGAGAAGCCTTCTTTGATTGCCTTGTCAGTGACAGAAGAAATCCAGAGTCTTTTCACAGGCTTCTGGCAGTTGGACTTTTCCAAAATCCAGCGGGCAACCAGCTCACCCTCCCTTCCGGCGTCTGTGGCAATGATGATGTCGCTGATATCCTTGCGGAACAGTTGGGACTTGACGTTGTGGTATTGCTTTGCCGTCTGTTTGATTACAATAAGCTCCCATTTCTTGGGAACCATAGGCAGGTAGGACATATTCCATTCTTTAAATTTTTTGTCATATTCTTCAGGGTCAGCCAAAGTGACAAGATGGCCCAGAGCCCATGTGACCACGTATTGGTTTCCCTCGATGGCGCCTGCAAGATTCTTGCGGCAGTTCAATACGCGGGCAATGTCACGGGCAACAGAGGGTTTTTCGGCTAATATTAATGATTTCATTTTTCTAAAACTCCTTACTATATGCTTTATCAAACATAGCGGATTTGGGTAGGTTTGTCAACAAGAAAAGAATTTTTATCCTATTATGAAACCAAAGTTTTAATCCGATATTATAAGTATAGGCATGAGGTTATTTGGAAAAAGGAAAGAGGGATATCTATGAAAGTAACGAACAGCAGAGTTTATTCAGATTCCCAGATTGCACTCCTTAAGATGGATTCCCAGAAAGATGTTGAAAGTAATACGACAGCCGGCCAGACAGATGCGGCATCCATGATGAAGTATTTGAAGCAGACGTATAAGAATATTAATTTTAGCGTGATATCATTTGAGAACCATCAGCAGATTTCGCAGTATGGGGCTGGACAGACGGGAACAAACAACGTGGCGATTTCCGAGAAGCTGCTTGAGAAGATGAGCACTGACGAGAATCTTCGTCAGCATGTGGAGAATATCTTGAATCATCTGGATCAATACCAGAAGTCTGCCAATGTGGAAGCATTACTTAAGAACAAGGAATTAGTGGGCATGGGGCTTGTCATCGGCGAGGACGGTCAGGTATCCAAGTGGACGGCGATGAAGAAGAAGGACGAGAGCACTCAGCCGACCTGGTGGCGCGAACAGAAATCTACTTCCTTTTATGCGAAGAAGAAAAGCCCGAAGGTCGATTCTTACAGCTATTCACATACCTCCAGTATGATGCGGCTGGCAAGCGCAAGGAACGTTACGTCTGTGAAGGGCTTGATTGCAGCGAAGTACGGAGAGATACAGAGGGTAAAGACACAGGTATCCGACCCGACAGAGGCGGCGAGGATTGTACGTAAGATTAAGTCTGTAATCCAGAGTGGCAATATCAAGATTGCAAGGCTTCACAAGGAGGAGAATCTTCAGCTTCGGCAGAAATCTGCAGAGAGAAAGATGAAGGAGAAGTTGGCGCTTCAGTTGGCGCAGGAGTTAAAGCGCAAGCAGAAGGCGAGAATGGGATTAGAGCAATGCCAGACATCGACAGCGCATTTGGATGATGTGATGCCGAATTCTGCCATGAGCGACGAGCAGTTTAAGCAGATGGCAGAGCAGTATGTGGATTCATTGTCGCCTACGGCTTTATCGGCGGAGGCTGCGGCATTAGTGGGAAACGCAGCGTCGGGCGGCGTGAGCGTGGAAGTAATGTCAGCGCCGGTAACATCGGTGGAATTCATTGATTGTTCGGCGTAGAAGTGAAGACGTATGCAGACAAACCCCGTCTGATAAGCGTTAAATGTAAAATATACAAGATATGGCATTTCCTGAGAATTGGAAGAAGCCATATCTTGTCTTTTTTTGTTTTACGTCAATTACCGTTTTTTAAGAATCTCCTCCAATACTTGACGGGAGGCTGTTGCAGAAGCTTTCTGATTTTCGGCGGCAGCTTCTTTTAATTCTGTCCGGAGAATCGGGATTTCCTTAGGCGCGTCAATGGCAAGCTTAACCCAGTCGGTTCCGGCATCAACGACAGTCAGCGTGATATTTTGGTTAATGGAGAGGGATTGTCCTTTCCGGCGTTGCAGAATAAGCATATCATTAATCCTCCTTATGAGCCATATCACCTAGCGCATGGCGGAAGGTGTATTCAGGCTGGTCCAGAATGACCTGTTTTGCCTTCCTGTTCAATGCGTTGACAACGAGTGGGGCTTTTAAGTTCACTGTGGATTCCGCAACAGAATCGCGGATTACACTGATTACATAATATGAAATATCTTCGGCGGAGTCTGCGCCCAATTCCTGCAAATCTTGTAATGACAGGGAAGGTGCGTAGTCAGGAAAAATACCGAAAGGATTCATCAGTATAAAAGAAAGAGTCTCGTCGTCCAGACATTGTAAGGAGATCATAGAATCATCCTCCTCCTGAAAAGGAATAGGGAGATACTTTGTATGGGATTCAAAGCCAATCAGACCATTGATAATGTGTATAGAGTCCGCTTCTTCATAAGAAACAGTTCCGAAATATTTAGCGTTTATATTCAACGTATGATACCTCCTGATAATTCAGAATACTAAGCTATCGTGTACCAAACAGCAGGAAGACTGGATACAGTGTGCTGTTTGATATTTATATGTGAAAAAGTAAGGGCTTAGTTAAGCCCTTACGTCTATTGGTTCATAATTAGGATCAGCGCTCGGCGGTACATAGATAGGCCCACCAATATATTCGATGACAACATCGGGATGCTGTGTAATGGACATCTCAATATTGCCTGGGATAAATTCAAAATTGCCGTTTGCCACTTTCAGGTCAAAATTCAATTTATCCATCTCATAATTGATCGTCAAATCAGCAGCTTCATAGTCGATATCTACAGGGGCAGAAGGGATGAATCCAAGCTGGAATTCTCCGGTAGCAGGAGCTGTTCTCTGCTGCATGATCTGTCCGATTACATCTTGACCGATATCTGCCTTTAACAGAAGCTTACCTTCCTGTACAAGCTGTGCCGTTGCGCTGTAAGCGGCTTCTTTTCCAGCCTGAGCTGTCTGGGCAACGCTTCTGGCTGTGGTAGGCACAACAGAATTCCTTGCCTCAGAAGCATCCAGGTTCAGCTTCACAGGACGACTCTTGATCGATAGTCCGCCTTCATTACGGCTGATCTCCAACTCTGCCTTAGATCTGGAATATTCCAGACGGGCATTATTGACTTTCAGCTCGTATTGAATAGGAACCGTTGTAATTCTGATGAGTTGATTCATATAAGACTTCCTCCTTTCTCATTCCTATATTTTTTATTATCTCATGAAATCGATAAACGATGGTGTCAATATATTATTTCCAACCTTGAGTGACGCGTTGTAAGCATATTGTGCCCATGAGAAATTCATAATTGCTTCTGCCATGTCAACATTAACAACATTGTCAATCTGTGTGGAGAGACTAATTTCGTTAGTCTCTAATCTGTCTTTGGTAGTGGTCAGGAACTCAGTCTGTGTACCAAGAGTCGTTACAACCTCAAGTACATCGTTGCGTCCTTCATCAAATTTACCCACAAGTTCACTATATCTTTCGGAGTCAAAATCCGGTTTTTCTAATTCATCTGCAATCTGTCCCATCAAAAGAATCATATTCTTTGGATCTTCAATACCATCTGCATTGGCATCAAATTTACCGTAACCGACCATTTTGATACCTGGAAGACTTGTATTAAAAGCACTAGATGAATCTATGGTAAAATCGTCATTAATATTCAATCCAAAACCTAAATCTACGAACACAGAATCTTCAGCCAGTTTTTTCAAACGTTCCTCAGCACCTGTCTTAACGATTGTGCCGTCATCATTATAGAGGTAACCGGTTGTAACGTCAACATTTCTGTAAAACAATGCCTGTTTATTATTCTCATCTTTACCAAGCTTGAAAGGTGCTTTCTGTCCATCGCTTCCGGCGAATACGTATTTCCCTTCATAGCTTGCGTTCAAGCTCAGCAATATACTTTCCTGTGAACCACGCCAAGCGTCAGCATAAGTCTCTCTAATGTCAAGGGAACCATTAGTTCCGTTCAGCGCCTCAAGTCCGTACTGTTTGCTCAACCGCTTCGCAATCGTATTAATCTGCATTGCGGCATCTTCCTGTGAATCCTGGAAAGACTGTACGTCCTTTACCAGACTTAGATAATCTTCGTTTCTCGCATATTTACGTTCCAGTACAGAAGCTCTCAGCGCGCTGGCAGGGTCTTCTGCCGTAGCGGTAAATTTCCGTCCCGTCATTACCTTGACTCTTGCACTGTCCAGATTCGTAAGGGAAGTCGCAAGATTAGATTTGTAATTTCTCAATATCTGATTCGTAGTAATTCTCATATTATACCTCCTGTTACCTTCCGACTACGCCGGTACCGTTAATCAATTTGTCAAGAGCTTCATCCAGTGTGGTTAAGAATCTGGCGGCAGCGCTGTAAGACTGATTATAATGCAACAAATCCATACCTTCCTCATCTAACTGTACACCAGATACCGCGTCTCTGGAATTCGCCGTCTCATTAAGAACGGAAATCTGATTCGCCAACATGGTGTTGGCAGATTTATAGTCAATACCAAGAGTTGCCTCAATATTGGCAAAACAATCGTGGAAACTGCCCTTATAGAAGGTAATGTCTTTTCCGGCTGAATTCTTGGCGGAAAATGAGATATCCTTTTCCAATAATTTGACCATGTTCAGGATATTCTCGTTGGCTGTGGAACCAGTCTCTTTGTCAATGGTGACATAATTATTGGAAGGACGTATTCCGTAAGTACCGTTCGCCCATCCGGTTGCAATCTTAATATTTGATGCCGTAAATTCCGCAGAACCGTCGCTGGTTTCAAATAATGGATAAGCATAGACTTTGGCATTACCATTAGTTCCATCAAGGAGAGCGCCCGTCTGTGGGTCTTTGGCATAGATTGGATTACCGTCTTTATCGAAAGATTCTACAACAGTACCATCTTCATTAAGAATATTGGTCGGTTTGCCTGCGGCATCCAATACAACATTCGCCTCGTTAAATTTCGTTGCAAGTGTATTTACCAAAGAATCCAGAACCTTCTCATAGTAACCAAGTCCCTTAAAATCCGTTCCGTCAAAATCTCCTGATTTATTCAGGAAATCAAGAGTTCCTTTCAAAGTACCGGAACCAAGGACTTCAGTAACGTCTGAGGTTGCGCCCTTTGCCTCAAAAAGCGTCAACTGTACAGGCTGATTCAATACGTCCGCATCAAACTGGGCATATAAGCTGTCAGAAATCAGGGAGTGCTTCACACCTTCTGTATCCGTAAAGTTTACGTTCAGGACTTCTACATACTGTCCTGGACCGACCTCCTGATTCTTATACTTAATAGAAATAGGAAGATAACTTCCAAGTTCATCCAATAATTGGTTCCGCTGATCCTGAAGCTCAAGAGCCGGATTGCCAAGAACCTGGCTGTTCTTGATGCTGGTATTCAGTTCGGAAATATTCTTGAGCATACTGTTCAAGTCTGCAATATCGGTAACTTCAAATCCCATCTGCATATCTTCCCGAACATCCTGGAGTTTGACAGAATTTTCACGGAACAGATTCAGAAGAATCTGCATATTGGAACGTACCATGGTATCATGCTCCTGATTACCGACCTGAGTGGAAAGAGTACTCAGTGAACTGGTAAGGGAAATGAAAGCGGCACGAACTCCCTCCATTGTAGCTTCATCAAAAATAGGAGTCAGTTGCTCAAAACCGGCTGCATGTGCATCCGTAGTTCCAAGCTTACTAATCTGTGAACGATACTGTGCATCCAGGAATGGATCACGTAACTGGGAAATTCCTGTCATCTCAACACCGAAACCAACCTTGATGTTGGATTTGGCGTTATAAAAATCACCCTTCTGGGTATTCAGGCTGGCAAGGTCAAGACGCTGCCTGGTATATCCAGGGGTATTGATATTGGTAATATTCTGACCGACAACATCCAGAGCACGCTGGCTGGCAGCCATACCAAGCTGTGCGGTGGTGAATCCGGCAAACGTAGAACGTATCATAGCAATTCCTCCTTCTGATCTATCCGCAAGCCCTGCGTTTACTATCTAATCTGAATATCATGTATCCGAAAATAAGAAATAAAGGCTTTGCGCGGGTATTAAATGGAACGACTGGTAAAATGGTTCCTTTTATTGTCATCTTTCTTTTGGCCTGCTGCAGAATAAGTGGCCTTTCCTGGTCCTTCTGAAGCAAGAGCCGTCTGTATCACATGAAGATTCACCTCAATGATATCTTTGGCGCTTGCGCTGACTGATTGGAAAGAACGAACCCGTTCTGCCAGTTGGTCGAACAAAGGATTCAGAACATCAGCTTCTTCCGGCGCGCTCTCCAAAATCTGCCGGAAGGTATAACCTTCCATACCGAGGCGCCGTTGTTCTGTTTCCCGCTTCTGTTCTAATCCGCGTAATTGAAGAACAGCAGCCTGCTCTTTGTGCATACAGTCTTCTACAAATGTGACTCGGTTTTTAACTGCTGCATCAAGCTTCTCCTGTTCTATCGGAATTAAATGATCAAAAAGAGCAATGTACTCTTTTATAATCTTAGTAAAAGCTGTAAAATCATTCATCCCTTGTCTATCCTCCTACAGCAGCAGCATTCGGGCTGCTATGGCATGGGCATCGACATGATACGTGTTCGAGGTAACCTGATTCTGCAGATTATGAAGCTTATCTGCAGATGCCATATTCTTAATCTCAGAAGACAACTGCCGGGCAAGTGACTTGGCAAACGTATGCTCCTCTATCTGTCTGGGGTCAGACTTTATAATAATAGCATCGAAGTTGTGTTCGTCGTTAGAAACCACAGAAGGAGTAGTACTTTCCTTGGTATGAATACGCAGGTCTGTGAAATTGTTAATCACATTATTATTAGTTGAAATTTTCATACTGGACTCCTTTTTTCATAAATTATTGTAACATGATTATCTTGTTATATTATGAATATCGGCACAACTTCGGGATTCATAACACTAAAAACAAAGTTACTTAACGCCCTTAAGATGATTCATAAGCACATTGGAAATATTTTCGCAGGAAGCCTGTGTGCAGACTGCCCCAATGTTGTAAGCAACCATAGGCATCCCATATACGACGCAGGAATCTTTGTCTTGTCCAATGGTAAATGCACCACTCTGACGCATTTTAAGAAGGCCGTCTGCACCGTCGCGCCCCATACCTGTCATGATAATACCGACCTTGTTAATGGCTACATTTGCCGCAATAGAGTTAAACAGCACATCCACAGACGGACAATGGCCGCTTACCTTGGCGCCGGGACGACACTGGACAATGTAATTGCGTCCAGAGCGAACAACCTCCATCTGCTTGGCGCCTGGGGCGATTAGTGCAAGACCTGGATGAATGACATCACCGTTCTTCGCCTCACGTACCTCCATGTTACAGATACGGTTCAAACGCTGCGCATACATTTCCGTAAATCCTTCCGGCATATGCTGTGTGATAACTATACCAGGGATATTGCCGGGAAGTCGTTTTAATACCTCCAGGGTTGCCTCTGTTCCGCCGGTAGACGCACCAAGTCCTATGATTGTGGAATCAAGAACATTTCTTGACAGAGACGGAAATGGCATTGGTCTGGCCGAACCTTGTGCTGCCGTGCGCGGGCGGGCCGCACCTGCAGGGGCACCTGCCTGAGCGCCTGCGGGTGTAGGTACAGATGCCGGCGCAGGAGAATTCGGTGCAGCGGCATTTGGCTGGCTAATGCGGACCTTTGCTTTAGCAGCCGTCATAACTTTAACCGTAAGAGCTTCAAAGAACGTATCCTTTGAATTCCGTACAGTCATATCAGGTTTGCGTACAAAATCGACAGCACCGGCTGAAAGTGCGTCGAAAACGCTTAAGTTCAGTGAGGATACCAGAACAACCGGAAGGGGATTCGTTGGAAGTAACTGTTTCAAAAATTCAATTCCGTTAAGTCCGGGCATCTCCACATCCAGCGTAAGCACATCTGGTTTTAGCTGAGGAATCTTCTGTTTGGCATCATAGGCATTGATAGCATAGCCGATTACTTCTATGCCGGGTTGAGAAGACAGATGTTGCATGAGCGCCTGCCGAAATAAAGAAGAATCGTCAACGACTAATACTTTAATTTTGTTATTCATAAAAGGTTCCTTTCTTACGCCATTACTGCGTATCCATTATAGTTTTGGGAAATAACCATGGAAAAGCCGCTTCTGAAACATCAAAAGCAGCCCATTCCTTTATGTTTAAAAAAATTATCAAATTTTCCGATAGGTAGCAGGCTTCAGATATTTGTAGGGCGTTGTTGTCTTATTCAAGCTCTCTGAATGGCCGATCAGAAGATAGCCGCCAGGATTGGTCGCATTGTAAAAACGCTGTACTAAAGCATCTTTGGTCGGCTGATCAAAATAAATCATTACATTCCTGCAAAATATTACATCGAATTTCAGTTTGAACCGAATCGGGTCCATCAGGTTAAAAGTCCGGAAGATTACGTTGGATTTAATCTCCGGCGCCACGGTAAACGTCCCAGGCTCACCGGCAGGACGGAAGTATTTGGACTTCCAGTCGGCGGAGAGCTCTTTTAACGCTTCTTCATCATAGACCGCGTTCTTTGCAGCTTTGAGAGCGTTCTGGGAAATGTCAGTTGCGAGAACCCTGGTGTCCCATGCAGCCGCCTTTGAGCCAAAAAATTCCTTTAGAATCATGGAAATCGTGTAAGGCTCCTCTCCGGAAGAACAGGCAGCACTCCATATGCTAAGCACCTTATCTTTCTTAGTCTCCACAAGATAGGGAAGAATGGTATCCTTGAACAGCTCAAAATGTGCACCCTCGCGCATAAAAAATGTGTAGTTGGTCGTTAGTTTATTCAGCATCAGTTCAAGATCTTCCGGTCTCTTGTTTGTAACCAGATTATCGATATATTCTCCAAAGGAAGAAAATCCCAGGGAGACAATCGTATTGGAAAGACGGCCGACGATCAACTGGCGTTTCTTTGACAAGTCTATTCCATAGTTCTGATGAATGAACGTTATCAATGTCTGAAAATCACGGTCATTAAGAGTTAACATAATTCTGACTCCTTTGTATTAATTAGTATGACTGAACAAGCTGTTCGCAATCCAGGAACAGAATAACAGAACGCTCGGATGAAGAAATCATTCCGCTGATCAACTCCTGCTGGTTCTCAACCGGCACCGGAGAGATCCTCTCCTGGTCAATATCCATTACCTGCTGAACGGCATCCACAATAATGCCGATGTAGACTGAGTTAATGTTCAAAACGATAATGCAGGTTGAAGATGTATATTCAATCGCGGGTTTTCCCATACGCAGACGGATATCGATGATCGGGATAATCTGCCCGCGTAAATTGATAATGCCCTTGACATAATCCGGAACAAGGGGAACCATGGTGATTGCATGGTTTGTAATAATTTCAATGACGTAGTTCGTGCTGACGCCAATGTTAAGCCCGTCAGAACTAAATGTTAAGAAACGTTCCGTTGAGATTGGCGTCCCATCCTCCATAACTTCGTTCGCTGCTGTATTTACTGCTGTATCTGCTGACATAATTATTCCTCCAGTTTTCTGTACACTTTAATATTGCCGAGTCGCCGCGTATAAGTTGCTGATATCCAGGATCAGGCTGATATTGCCGTCGCCTAAGATAGTACAGCCGCCGATTCCGGAACTCTTGATGTTGAAGTTGCCAAGGAACGGTGAGAGTGGCTTTACTACCACCTGCTGTTCGCCGAGCAGTTCATCTACGAACAGACAGTAGGATATGTCGGCAGTCTCAACCCAGATTAAGATACCATCTTCAATATTGGTAACTTCTGTCTCAATATTATATAATTCATGTATTCTTATAATAGGATAGAAGGCATCCAGGCACTTAATAATCTCATTGCCGTTGGCATCAAGGATAACCTCCTCCTTCTGCGGCTTAAATGACTGGCGGATATTGGCAATCGGTATTGTAAACAAGGACTTGCCGACAGAAACCTCCATACCATCTGTGATTGCCATGGTAAGCGGGATCTTAAGGGTAGTACAGCTTCCCTTGCCTGTCTCGCTGGTGATGGAAATCGTTCCGCCTACGGCTTCTACATTCTTCTTAACAACATCCATACCTACGCCACGTCCGGAGAATTCAGTAACTTCTTCGTTCGTGGAGAAGCCTGGAAGCAGAAGCAGAGAGAGTATCTCTTTCTTGGAATAATCACTTGCCGGTTTGGTAAGGATTCCGTTGCGCTCTGCCTTGGCAAGAATCTTATCAGGATTCATTCCCTGTCCGTCATCAGAAATGGAAATGATAACCTCGCTGCCTGTATGGGCCGCGGAAAGTATGATCTCTGCCTGCGGGTTCTTGCCGGCTGCGATACGTTCTTCGGCAGTCGCCTCAACGCCATGATCCATGGAGTTGCGGACAATATGCATAATCGGGTCACCGATGCTGTCTACAACCGTCTTATCTACTTCTGTATTTTCACCTACCAGAGTGAGGCGTACATCCTTATTGAGCTTCTTCTTCATATCACGGACAATACGGTTCATCTTCTGGAAGGTTCCTGACAGCGGAACCATCCTAAGAGACATTGCAATATCCTGGAGGTCGTCTGTTAATTTGCGTAACTGGCGCGCTGACTTTGTGAAGTTGTCAAGCTTCAGGTTTTGCAGGTCCGGAGAAGACGTTACCATAGATTCGGTAATAACAATCTCGCCCACGATTGCCACAAGACTGTCCAGCTTGGACAGGTTTACACTGATCAGACTCTGCTTTACGGGTGCGCCGTTGTGGGCAGAATTAGATGCGGCCGGACTGTTGTTTGCAGCCGGAGTGTTGTTCGCAGCCGGAGTATTGCTTGCAGCCGGAGTATTGCTTGTGGCCGGCGCGCTGCCTGCTGTCTCTGCCGTTGTCGGGCGGGACTGTGAAGCCGGCGCTTTCTCGGCAGGCTTCGCCGCAACATTCTCAATTACTTCGTAAGAATGGATGCTGTTCTGAAGCTTAATCGCCTGGAGTGCACGCTCTAGGTCCTCCTCGTTCGCGACTGCGATGAAGAAGCCCTTCTCTACAATCGTCTCGCTGGTGTCGGAATTCGTCTCCACATCATTCGGATAGTGTTCAAAGTGCAGGTCAATCTCTCTCAGCGACGTAATTACCATAAACGCACGAAGATTCTCCATACCGGATCCTTCTTCAAAATGGATTCGTATGAAGTAACGTAAATTGCTCTGTGGGCATCCTGCAAGCTCTTGATTGATCCGTGCGATTGCTTCCCCGTCTGCAACCGGCGTCTCTGCTTCGGCCTTCTCATTACTGGAAGAATCAGCCGAAGCCTTGCTTCCGGAAGAACTGATTTTTTCCAAAAAACTATTAATATTTGCAATGATGTGGTCGATATTAGTGCTAAGGGGCTCATCGTTTTCGATTTTTTCAACCTCTACACGAAGAGCATCCGTTGATTGGAACATCAGATTGAACAAATCATTTTTGTGTGATTCGTCAAGAGCATCCATACCGTTTTCACGGATATAGAAGAACAAGTCCTCTATATGATGTGCAATCTCCATCAACGTAGAGAATTCCATCATGGCAGATGATCCTTTGATCGTATGCATGATACGGAAAATCTCATTAACATCATTCGTTGTGAACGTTGCATTCTTTTCCGCTTCTATTAAGAGTTCATCCAGCTGTTCCATAAGAGTGTTTGTCTCATAAAGATACATTTCAAGCATGTTATCCATAATCTTAGTACCGCCTTATCTAATAATGTTAATTATAATATGTTAAAAAGTATTATTTTTATGTATATCGTCATAATGGCGGAAAAGGATAAGAGTAAATTATAGAGTAGGTGAAAAAATGTCAAATATTTTAAAAGTAACAAACCCAACCGTGGCATATGACAATAATAATACTATAAATAAGCAGACGCCCTCCCAACAGGCAGAGGACTTAAGCATTAAGAACCCTGTCGAGGCGAACCGGATTGGAAGGGCGGACGGACGTGCCGAGACGGGCGGAGACGACGGGGGACAGAAAGGGATTTCCTACGAATCGAACTTCGGAAGCTTTGTAGCGTCCCTGCGGGATATGCCCAGGCTTGGAGAGATTATGACCAAGATGATCTTCGGCGGGATGGCGAATCTTGTAGAGTCGGGTATCGGTAAGGGGACGGCAGAGGAGATTCAGGCGTTTTTTCAGATGCTTGAGATGTCTCCGGAGAAGCTGAATGAATTCATGAAAAGCCAGATGGCAGGGGCGAACCGCCTGCAAGGGCCGTTGTTTGACGTTATGCGCCAGATTATGGGAGAGGCCACGACGGTGGAGTTGAAGGCAGGAGTCCTGGATTTTCTGAAAAAATATAATGATATGTCCTCAGGGAAGCATATTCTTGAGAATATTAAGGGCACATTGGAGGATGTTGAGGCCCGTATGTTCCGCAATGACCGCGAAGGGCTTCAGAGGCTTGCCATGCGGTTAAAGCCTCATTCCACAGAAAGCAATGCCGCAAATGTGAGGATGTTAAAGGAACAGATTATCCCGTATATGGGGAAATATGTGGCAGAAAACCGAGAGATGGGGAAGCTTCGCGACCTGGTGACGCTGGTTGCGTTTAATACGGCTAGGTATGAGAGTGGCAGCCTTGACAAAGTGGTGGAGGCGTTCCAAAGGTTGATGGATTTTCCGACCTTCAATAAGCATTTTCCGGGAATGACGGGTAAGGATCTGCGGAATATGCTGTTGAATGTGGATTATGACCGGGCAGCGGGAAAGAATGAGCTGACGGATAAGCTTTTGAATATCATGGAGGCTGGTGTAAAGGGAGAGGCCGGCATTGAGAATAAAGAGCAGTTTGTCAACATTATGCGGAGTGTCCTGGTGAACGAGAGCGTTTATATGCCGGTTATGCATGTGATGCTGCCTGTGATTCTGGACGGCGTGCCGATGTTTTCCGAGATGTGGGTGGATCCGGACGAGGAGTCGGGGAATCCCGGCTCTAAAGAGCGCGGTGTGAAGCTGCTGATCAAGTTCGACATGAAAGATGTTGGTTTTTTTGATATGATGTTGTATTATGAGAAGGGGAAGATTGATATGCTGATCCATTATCCGGAGGAGTTATCAGGGCATGAGAGCGATATCCGTGAGAGTATACGCAAGATTATGCGCAAGAATAATCTGGAGTTGGAGTATCTCGGTGTAGAACAGGGTAAGGTGCCGATTCCGGTGCATACCGCATTCCCGAAGATATTTGAAAGGAGAAATTCGATCAATGTCACAGTATGAGGACGTGATGAACAAGAAAGCAGTCGCGCTGCGATATGATGAGAATAAAGATGTGGCGCCGGTGATCGTTGCTTCGGGGCTAGGATATATGGCTGAGCGTATTGTGGAGATGGCCAATGAGAACGGCGTTCCGGTTTATGAGGATAATTCCCTGGCAACGGTGCTGACGCAGCTAGACCTTGGGACGGCGATTCCGGAGGAATTGTATCAGGCGATTGTGGATATTTATGCTTATTTTCTGAAATATAATCCGGAGAAGGCCAGGGAGGCTCAGAGAGCTAAGGAGAAGGCTGAGGAGATGCCGGAGGAGGAAGAAGGCGGCCAAGAAGGGGAAGAAGAATAGGAGTGCAGGGGATATGACGAAAGCGCAGAAAAAGCAGGCTGAGAATTTTATAAAGTTGCTTGACCGGGCGCATGATGGGATCAAGAAGACAATAGAGACAGGAAATACTGAGGCGGCACTGGATTTGCTGTCACAGTGCCAGGAGTGTGCCATCCAGTTGGGCGGAATTATCGAGGTTGTAGAAGGTGAGGATTTTGTCACGATTCCTCTGATTGAAGATTACTGTGAACTGGCATATCAGATTTATGAAGAAATTTCTCAGAATGCTTCTGTGAATGTGAATCAGGTGTGCAAGGCATTGCGCCGGTCTCTGATTAAGATGGAGAACAGTGTGAAGAATGATATCCCTGAGCGTAGGGAGGTTGTGTTCCTGCCTTACAAGGCTTCGATGTGGGATTCGCTGGAGAGTGTGTGGAAGGCGGCGGATGAGGATCCCAATTGCGATGCGTATGTTGTACCCATTCCATATTATGACAGGAATATTGACGGAAGCTTCAGGGAGATGCATTATGAAGGTGATTTGTATCCGGAGTATGTCCCTGTTATGAGCTATAAGGAGTATGATTTTGAGAAGCGCAGACCGGATATGATTTTTATTCATAATCCCTATGATGACTGCAATTATGTGACCAGTGTTGCGCCGGAGTTTTATTCTAAGAATTTAAAGCAGTATACGGATAAGCTGGTCTATATCCCCTATTTTGTGCTAGGTGAGATTGATCCGGAAAATGAGGAGGCAGTAAAGGGAATTGCGCATTTCTGTACTGTGCCTGGGGTGTTCAATGCTGATGTGGTAATCGTTCAGTCGGAGAATATGCGAAAGGCTTATATAGAGGCGTTGGTGGATGCTGCGGGAGAGAATACAAGGCCGCATTGGGAGAAGAAGATTCTGGGGCTTGGTTCTCCGAAGCTGGACAAGGTGGCGGAAGCTTCGGAGGAAGAATTTAAGATTCCGGAGGCGTGGATGCGGATTCTCAATAAACCGGATGGAAGCAGAAAAAAAGTAATCCTGTACAATACAAGTGTGACAGCTTTGTTGCAGCAGGGAGAGAAGATGCTTCAGAAGATGGAGTCTGTGTTCGGTACATTTAAGGAAAATATTGAGGAGGTGGCGTTGTTATGGCGTCCTCATCCGTTGATTAAGGCGACGATTGAATCTATGCGTCCACAGTTATGGCTTGAATATGTGCAGCTTGAAGAAAAATACAAGGCAGAAGGTTGGGGGATTTATGATGATTCCGCCGAGTTGAATCGGGCGATAGCGCTGTGTGATGCGTATTATGGAGACGGAAGCAGTTTGGTGCAGTTGTGTCAGAAGGCGGGGAAACCGATTATGATACAGAATGTGGAGATAATATGAGAATTACTGGTAGTTTCAATAAGTGATTAGAAGCTGTTGGGTAGTTGACTGAAAATGTCGAAATATGTTATTATTAAAAAGGTTAATCAATAGTAAGGTGATAAAGTAGGTGAGGACTGCTTTGTTATCTTACTTTTTTTGTTTAAGTAAATATTATATAATTCTAAAGGTAAGCAGGGTGATAGAGATTATGGAGGACAAATTTAATTATAAAATAGCAGATAGCCTTTTTAATTCATTGAAAGGATTTATTGTTTTGGGGTTATGTGGGAGAACGGGTTCAGGATGCTCTACTGTTTCAGAGATTTTGACACAAGATTTCCTACAGTTAAATATTCCCATGCCATCTGAAGAACTTAAAGGTTCTATCCAATCTACAGAGGAACTGATTCTTTATAATTATGCCAAAGAAAATTGGATGCCTTTCTATCAGATTAAGGTTAGTAGACTGATAATAGGTTTTTTGCTGGAGGAATGTCAAACAAAAATATTTACAGAATATTTGCAGAAGATGTTTGATAGATTATCAGAAAAAAATATAGATAAAATAAAAAACGCATTAGAAAATTTTTATAATGAAGAAATGAGCTTTATTTTGCCTGAGTATTTTACTAAAAGAATAATGGCAGATTTTCCTTGTGATGATAAAAATTCTTCACTAAATTGGGAACAAATTTTGGAGAATTTAGGAGTATTTATGACGGAAGCAGATTCATGGAGCCTCTTGTTTCCGCAGGCAGAAGATGTGAATCGGCTCAATATCAATGAGATTAAAGCACAAATTGATAAGAAACCTCCTTTTCAGATAAATCACCCTGGAAAATACGAAATTAAATACGAATATGAAAAAGAAAGTCAAAGATGTATTTTTCGTATCAAACTTCGTGATATGCAGAGTATAATGAAAGAATATTCGATATTTCGAAAAAGCAAACGAAAACAATGGAATTATTTATTATACTGGATGCTTTATGAATATGCATATAATGTTTTGCCTCAAGTTGCAAATAAGCTGTTAAATAGTATTGGAAGAATACAGCATGGTTTGCCTATTATGATTTTACAAGATATAGGGATTAATTTGCGTACATGGGGAAAACCATTAGTTTATGATTTAGAAAAGCAAAACCTCCCATTTAAAGACGAAGGATTTTTAACAATTATAAGGCGTGTTAATTTATATCTGAAGATTTTGCGCGATTATTTACAGAAGCAGAAGGAATATAGAGATAGTATTTCCAATTCTTCTAAATACAAAGAGTGTCTTAAGATTTTAGATAAAGGAACAAAACAGGTGGTTGTAGTTATTGATTCTATTAAAAATCCTTTTGAGTCAATGTATTTAAAAGCACGATATTCAAGTTACTATTTAACGACTATCTACACTGATGAATCAGAGAGGTATAATCGGTTAGAAAAGTCAAATAAAAGCCTTACGTTACAAGAAATTCAAACAATTGATACCATTGAACAATTAAATGAGTTTAAAAAATTATTTAGTGAATCTAAAGGAAATAAAGAATTAGAGGATGAAAAAAGTATGTTGTCTAAAGCAGTGTTAGAACAACTTACAGACAAACTTAAACGTGATGATTTAATAAAAATTTTACCTTTTATTACACAAAATGTAGAACAGTGTATAGAGTCGGCAGATATTTTTATCAACAATCATAATGATAATCAACAGAATTTGAGCTTGAAGAAAAAACTGGTTAGGTATATTTCTTTGATTATGAATCCAGGAGTAGTGCTCCCTACGCCTATAGAAAGATGTATGCAAATTGCACAGGCTGCTAAAGTTTGTTCAGGTTGTATTTCGAGACAGGTTGGGGCAGTACTTACAGATAGTCAATATCGAATCCGATCTATTGGATGGAATGATGTGCCATTTGGTCGTATTCCATGTATATACCGTGATATGCAAGAGGTTAAGCAACATTGGAATCTTGAAGCATACAGCGATTTTGAAAATGATGATACAGATGAATTTCAAAAATATATTAGTCAAGATAGTAGGATAGAGCAAGCCGGAGAAGTTATGCGAAGAAAAGGAAAAAGGATTCCATTCTGTTTTAAAGATGTATATAATGCGAAAACTGGTAGTAAAAATCAAGTTCATCCCAGAGCATTGCATGCTGAAGAAAGAGCATTTTTAAGCTTAGCTGACCAAGGAGGAGTTAGTATTGAAGGTGGATATCTTTTTACTACATCTAGTCCTTGTGAGTTATGTACAAAAAAATTGTGTTTTATGGGAGTATCTAAAGTTTATTACGTGGAACCGTATTCAGGTATTTCTTCTAAACATATTATGTGTGATGGGATAGAAGGACGGAGACCGGTACAGGAACTTTTTACAGGTGCTTTGGGACGTGCATATACGTATCTTTATACACCTATTATATCTCAAAAAGATGAACTAGAATTATGGCTTGGTTATAAACTAAATGGAAAGACACCAAAAAGTAGTGAAAAGAAAGATGTATTGGAGGATAAACATTCATCAAATACTATAAAATCGGAAATAGATATTCAGAAAAATAATAAACCCAAAAAACAAGAAGTTAATAAGACAAAAGCGAGACGAAAAGAAAGGAGTAAAAAATTAAAATGGAGATAAAAGAAAATTTTCAATTGACGGGAACTAATATTCGCAATATGCGTACGGAACTGAATTCTAATTTCATGATTGCTCCTTATCAGGAAGAAAATGCGACAGGATGTGGATACAATTTGACTGCTACGGAATTTATTTATTCGGTTACAAAGCGAAGATTACTTGTGGTACATAAATCGAAGCAAGGCGATACTTATGTAAAAGTAGATCCAAATGATACAGTTTTGATATTAACTCGTGAATATATTAAATTAAGTGGAAATCTGGCAGGTGCATTTTATTCACGAGTACAGATGGTATCTAGCGGTTTTGGTCACATTTCAACCACTCTTGATCCTTGTTGGAGAGGAATGTTACTTTTTTCTATCAATAACCCTACAAAAAGAAAATTGAGACTAAATATTAGCAAATCTACAGATAGAGGCGTGGTTTTTAAAGGAATTGCAACTATGGTTTTGACACCTGTTAGAAAAGAAGATGAAGAGACAACAGGTGTGGATCCGAGTTTAGATAATCCAGCTATGCGTTTGGATGTTCTTAAAAAGCTTGTGTCTGAACCAAAACGTTTTTGGGCAGATAGACAATATCAAAATCTGAAAAAGTTAATTTACGATTTAGAACATTTTGAAACCGTTGAAAATAGTAAAATGAAAAGACTTAAGGATATAAAATCACATCTTACGAAACTTGAAATGGAAATAGAGTCTTATAAGACAAAGGAAGATATTCAGGCATATTTAGTTGAATTAAAGCGAATCGACTATGATACCTTTGATGAAGTGCAACGTAAGGTAAGTAATCTTGCTGAGATTGTTTGTAAAACGGCTGATATTGCTAAAGATGTAGAGGAAATAAGAAATAAAATTGAATCTGTGTATCGAGAATGTGATTACCAGCTTTTGTGTGAAAAGATAAATCAAATACATTTATTAATTCAAAAGCAGGTACCTCATGTATGGGGGAATCACAAAATACGGCAATTAGTAGGGTTTTTGATGAAACATTGGAAAATATGGATCGTGTATGGCGTAGCTATTACTGTAGTAGCTTATACATATTACGCGAATATAGGAAGTAATAATATAAATATTATTATTTCGGTAGTCGCTGCAATTATGCCTCCCTTTATTACTTATTTTTTAGAGAATTTTAGGGGGACAAATGAGGATTTATAAAACAGGGGAGGGCTATTAGTAAATAATGAAAGAGAAATATAATGACAAAAATACTATATCAGAAAAAAGAAAACGTAAAATACTAAAATTTTTAAAAGGCAAACTCAAAAAGGGACATGAAAAAAGTAATGGCATAGAATTTATGGGGTTATGTGCGAATGTGCTTACCATAGCGACATATTGTAGTATTAGTCCAGCGTTTGCAGGATATCAGGGAATTAAGGCGTTATACTATATTTCTTCTGCTGCAATTGGAGTTATGGGAAGCTATGCAATTTGGCAGTTCTTTTGTTTATTGGGATATGAGCGTTTACGGCGAATTTGGAACTGGCTTAATGAGGTGCGAAAAAGGGTAAGACGTTATTATGTAAAACAATCTTTTTTAATTAAGGTGGTAATTGGAATCTTAATGACAGTAGTTGCAGTTTTTATTTATAATTGGCGTGATACTACTTATTATACGACGGTAACAGAAATTTATGGAATTCCAGAAGGGGTAGGTATGTCTTTAACGCCCAGTGAACGAGAGGAGCGTTCAGATTATTGGAAAATAGAAGAGTATCGGTTCCGCAAACGCATTAGGCTTACATATGTAGAATCTTACCAGCAGTTAGATCTTATGCGTGAATATTCGACGGCATATAGCATGGCTTTTTTTCGGCCGTCTGCACAGATTATCTATACATATAAGAAAAATGAAAACAAATATCGGAGTTATGGCGAGCAATATTATATGACTGCTCGAAAAAATGGTTTTCGGGAACCTGAGAAGATAAGATATTACGACAGTTGCGGAAAGCTTCTATTAGAAGAAAAAAATAGGAATGGAAATAAATTTGAGATTTTAATATATTCCTCAGAGGATATGCCGCAATTATTAAATTCAACTTTGCTTTGTAGTCCAGGTGAACAGACGATTGAGAGTGGAATGACATCTTGGTATATTGAAACTAACTATAACGCTGAAGGAATGCCTGAAAGTCGCAGGCTGATTCCACGAATCAATAATCAGTATGGCGTAAATGGTGAAAGGTATGTATTTGACGAGAATAAAAGATTGACGGAATTATGTTATCTGGATATTGATGGAGAGCCAGCATGCAATAAGGATGGGATTATGTTGATTAAGTTTCAACATGAAGAAAATGGGAATTTACGCAGTATATCCTACTTTAGCGATGAAAATGGAATAAAGAAGACGGAAGGGTTCAACAATGTTTATTGCGAAAAGTTTGAATATGATGCATATGGGAATTTGACTGAACGCAGGCAGTTAGGACGCGATGAAAATTGGCAGTATGATGATAATGGGATTTATATGTATCAATATACATATATAGACGGAATGTTGGAGGAAGAGGCATTTTGGGGGAAAGGAAATAAGCCGCTTCGTGATAATCGTTACCATAGCAGAGTAATCAATTTTAAAGAACAAAAGAATATTTTTGGGCGTGAGATTATTATTATTTTGGATGCTTCCAGTAGTACAAATGAAATAGAAAAGTTAGAAACATCGGAAAAATATCCTTCTAAAAATGTTTCTATACCCGTTGGTATAGACAAACAAATGGCAGATATAGATTCAAAGAAAATGGAAAAAGGACAGGGTGTTTTGGCAGATGTGGATATACTGGACAAACAGAAAGATACGGAAAACCGAAATAGCAATAATCCAGGAAAAGAACAAGATTGTTTTGGGGCAAGAGAAAAGTTTACAAGGAAATATTCATCTATTCATTATAAGATTAAATCTCAAAATCGCATTGTAGAAGAAAGTTATCGCAATAGCGTTGGCAATCTTATTGCAAATGAAAGTGGATATGCAGTTAAGCAATTTCAATATGATACACATATGCGGGTGATTTCGGAAAGTTATCTTGATATAAAAACACATCCCTGTTATGTAAATGGTGGATATGCAGAAGTAAGAATGACTTATAATCAAGATAATGAGCTGGTTTGTGTAGAATATCTTGATACAGAAGGAGGGCTGATAAATAATAATAAGTTAGGTTATGCATATGTAACGTATGAACGTTTGGAACATGACCAAGGGAAAAAGATTATTAGTTGTTTCTATGATAAGTTTGGAGAATTGACATTGCTTCCCAAACTGGGTTATGCAATTGAAGAACGTTTCTACAATGAAAGAGGATTATTAGACTCAGAAGCATATTACGATAATACGAATGTTCCGATTTGTCGTACAGACTATAAAGTAGCAAAGATAGAGTATAGTTATGCAAATGATGGAAACTGTATTAAAGTATGGTATCAGGATGTTAATGGGCAACCTGCCAATCGTTGTGATGTTGGATATGCGGTCAAATATAGAGAATATAAAAACGGAAAACTGATGAAAGAATATTATGAGGGATACCAAGATCAGAACCTTATAGCCATCTCGGATAGAGAGAAAGGTGTTGCAGCGATAGAGTATATTTATAATAATAATGGTCAGAAAGAAAAGGAATGGTATCTTGATACAGGTGGGGAGCTAGCTTTGCGAAGTGATATAGGTTGTGCTTCTCTGGAATTTCGATATGATAACACAGGAAGATGTAGTGGTGAAAGCTACTATGGAACTAAAAATGAGCCGATTATTAGGCAAGATAAAGGGTATGCTGCAGTTGAGCATGAATATGATGAATTTGGACAATGTTTATCTTCAAGATTTTTTGACACAGATGGGAATGCGGTCATCAGTAAAGAGGATCACTGTGCAGGTTATGAATATGGATATGACGATTGGGGAAATACTACTGATTATAAGTATATTGGATTGGATGGAAGTCTAATGATACGTCGAGATTTGGGGTATGCTTGGTTACATTCAGTATACGATATTGAAGGAAATGAGAGAGAGGTATATTATTATGATTCAGAAGGCAGGTCTGTGATAAGTAAAGAAGGGGGTTATTCTTTCTGTAAAAAAGAATTTGACAAAGGGAATATGATAGAAGCACAATACTATGATACAGAGGGAAATCTCGTTTTAAGAAAAGACAAAGGATATGCAATAGTTAAGTGTGAATATGATAACCAGAGCCAAGTTATTTCTGAATTTTATTATGATATAGCCAAGCAGTTGGTTATCAATACAGAGTTTCTTTGCGCTGGTAAAAAGTTTCAATATGATGAGGCAGGAAACGTCTCAGAGGTGTGCTTCTTGGGAAAGGATAAAGAAAAAATTATACATAGGAATTATGGTTATGCACAGATAAAATATAAAAATGACATATCGGGAAATATTATGGCAGTTGCATATTATGATACAGAAGGAAAACCAATTGCGCAGAAGGCGGGAGGGTATGCTTCCTATGAAAAAATAGAGTTAGAGGATAATTGGGTTGAATATCGATATTATAATACAAAAGGTGAATTAGTCATATGCAGAGATACTGGTTGCGCTATTATTAGAGAAAAAAATGATGAATATGGTCAGTGCATTTGCGAGTTATATTATGGTATAGATAGCAGACCTATTATTTGTAAGAAATACCAAAGCGCAGGTAGAAAATGGGAGTTTGATGAGAATGGAAATGTGACAAAGCTAATGTGTTTAGACTTGAATGGAGAACTAATGGTACGAACAGATTTAGGTTATGCACAAATATGTTATAAATATGATGATTTAGGGCAAGAGATATATGTTGCTTACTTAGACGCTAATGATGAACGAGTGAAAGAGGAGGAATGTGGCTATTCTTTTTATACGAAAGAGTATGATGATGAAGGGAATTGGATAGGAAACAAATACTATGATATAGAAGGCAATTTAACAATGGGAAACGATTGGGGATGTGCAATTCTTAAAAGAAGTTACGATGAGTATGGGCAGCATGTAGCTTCAAGATATTACAATCCAGAAAATGAATTGGTTATAAGTTCTGTTTTTCATTGCGCAGGTTATGAATATGGATATGATGAAAATGGAAATCAGATAGTAACAAGGTATATCGGGGTAGATGGAAAAAATATGTATCGTAAAGACTTAGGTTATGCGCAGGAATACTGTAAATATGACTGTTTTGGTAATAAAATTTGTTTAAGCTACCGGGATATTGATGGCAATCTAGTTGGTAGTAAAGATGGTGGAAATGCTTCGTGTGAATATTTTTATGATAATAGAAATCATGTGATAGAAACTAGATATTATGATATAAATGGAAATTTGATGTTGCTTAATGATACCGGATATGCTATTTGTAAAGAAGAATATGATGAATTTGGCGAGCGGCTTTTTTATCATTTTTATGGACTTAACGGTGAAGAAGTAATAAGTAAATTGGATTATTGTGCAGGCTATCAATATAGTTACGATAATAAAGGTAATCTAGTCAGTGTTTTATATATTGATCCAACTAATGAGCCGATGGTTAGAAAAAATATGGGTTGTGCAGAAGTGCGTTATAAGTATGATAATGATGGAAATCAGATAGAGTGGAAATATTTGGATGAAAAACGCCGGTTAGTTGTCGAGAAAGTGAATGGGTATGCAAAAAGTAGATATAAATATGGGGAGAATGGGAAGTTGATTTTGGTATCGTATTATGATGCGGAAGGTAAGTTAATTAATGGTGTTGATGGTTATGCAATTATGAAATTTGATTGTGATTCTGCAGGAAATTATTTGAAAGTTAATTATTATGATCAAAATGGGAGAGAGATTAGTAGATAACAAGGTGGACAAAATTATTAATAAATATGGAATTACTATAAAAATAAGGAGAAAAATGTTTAATAAAGAACAGTATGTATACAACCAATATCATAAAGGGAATAAAACGTCAATATCGGAAAGTCACAAAAACGAAAAGCATATTTCCAAGTGATACATCCTTAGAAAAATGTTATATTTGGCCAGTGAAAATATAGTGAAGAAATGGACGCAAAGATACTGAAATTGGGACTAGGTATTAAATCAATTGATTGTTCTATATGACGAGAGGATTACGAGCTATCTGTAAGGAAAAAGGCGGGATGGCGTCGCGTCACCAAGACATGCCGTCCCACCCGTATTCCATAGGCATATGTATTATTGCAAGCCCCTCAATTATATTCCGCAGGCCAGGTGTGGATAGAACCCACGAATAAAAACAATTAGTACAGGACCTTAATAATTATGCAAAAAAAGAAAAAACGGTATGACTTTCCTGAATGTGGTTATACTATAGATACAAAGAGATATTCAACAGGAAATCGACACCACAAAAGATGTAAAATTGACAAAAAGCGTCTTACATATCTAGTCCTTATCAAGAAATTCTAGTTTCCATAGACACAAGATTTTTACAACCTCTACCTAACTGGCAGATATCATTTTTTCTGACATTTATGAAAACACAAGCTACCATCATATTTTTATGGATGTAAATCCAGCAACACCGCTTATACAATACTTCCATAAAGATACCTCCTGTTGTATTTTTCTTTGTTGCCGTTGTATACTCAAAAAACATATTTAATTCAGAACCACTGGAATATTTAGCAATTGGAAGGATTCCTGTCATATATGCCAGCTCTACATAAGCCTTTCCTTTTAACAAGTTGCTGAGGAATTCCACGTAGGCAGCTTTGTCATGATCAGTTGAAAAACTCCGATGAAAAATATAATTCCATTCATCCAGAATAAAAATAAATCTGGCATCTTCCATTTCATAGATAGCGATCAGAATATCCCATACTGCATTATCTTCATTCATTTCTACACTGGGAAATTCTCTTTTTAAATCATTTTTAAGTTTTCTGTGAATTCTTTCAATGTAACTTAGATAGTCTGCGCAGTTCTGCGGTACTTCGTTAAATGATATATATATTACATTATGCTGATTAATATGACACTTAAAATCCTCGGAGGTTGATATTTTCAGCTTTCGGAAGAGAGCTTCGTTGCTGATTCCTTTTCCAAAAAAAGAAGCAATCATACAGGCCATTATGGTTTTGCCGAAGCGACGAGGTCTTCTGGTTATACATATATATTTATTGTTTTTCCCCAGACTAGAATTCTCTTGTCCAATATAAAATAATTCTTTTAACATATCGGATTTATCTATAAAATATGTGGCTGTTGCCTCGTCCTGAAACTGGCCAAATGGATTCTTACTGTTTAAATAGATTCCCATAATGTCATACACCCCTTTTAAAATATACAATATCATAGGAACTAAGAAAGGACAAGGGCGCTAACAATTAAACAGCGATTTGGTATAATTTTTTAGGTTGCTTTTTGTAAGGTCAACACAGATTCCCGCAACAGTTTCTGCCGAATCCTCAAAAGCTCCAGATCACCAGGAAGAAGGGGCGAAAGCTGTGTTATGACAGACAATGCTTCCTTATATTGCCTGTTTTGGAGCATTGTGCCCAAAGCCGACTTCATCTGTTCGGCAAGCGCCAGAAATTCTCCCCCTGCGTCCTGTACCGGTTTTTTCATCTTTTCAGTTATCAGACGGCTGAACTCATTGAGCACT